>Ga0209591_10001715_pt1 | contig 26870 bp, 23 predicted proteins | sample MAT01_FD_187207 | JGI IMG/M metagenome (GOLD analysis project Ga0209591, IMG submission 187207) | Freshwater microbial communities from Lake Fryxell liftoff mats and glacier meltwater in Antarctica - MAT-01 (SPAdes) (version 2) | ecosystem: Environmental > Aquatic > Freshwater > Ice > Liftoff... | reverse complement strand
TACCTGGACAATCGATGGCGCCGCACAGCCGCTGACGATGTTCCAGATGATCCGCAATACCCACGCCACGCATCCGGCGCATACGCTGTCGGCGTACTCCGACAATTCGGCGGTGATCGAGGGCAGTCTCGGACGCCGGCTACTACCCGATGCCCAAGGGACGTGGCGTGCGGTCGAAGAAGCCGTGGCGTTCGCGATCAAGGTCGAGACGCACAACCACCCGACCGCGATCGCGCCCTACGCCGGTGCGGCGACCGGCTCGGGCGGCGAGATCCGCGATGAAGGCGCGACCGGACGCGGCGCCAAACCGAAGGCGGGATTGACCGGCTTCAGTGTCTCCCACCTGCGCATCCCGGGCCTGCCGCGACCCTGGGAGGTGCCGCGTGCGCTGCCGCCGCGCATGGCCAGTGCATTCGAGATCATGCGCGATGCGCCGCTGGGTGCGGCCGCGTTCAACAACGAGTTCGGGCGTCCCGCGCTGCTCGGCTATTTCCGCAGTTTCGAACTGGCGACCGCCGACAGCGGCGTGGTGCGCGGCTACGACAAGCCGATCATGCTCGCCGGGGGACTTGCCAACATCCGCATCCCGCACGTCGAGAAACGAAACCTGACGCCCGGCGATGCGGTGGTCGTGCTCGGCGGTCCGGCGATGCTGATCGGGCTGGGCGGTGGTGCGGCCTCGTCGGTGTCGGGCGGTGATTCCAGCGAGGCGCTGGATTTCGCCTCGGTGCAGCGCGACAACCCCGAAATGCAGCGCCGCTGCCAGGAAGTGATCGATCGCTGCTGGCAGCTGGGCGAGCACAATCCGATCATCAGCATCCACGATGTCGGAGCCGGTGGTCTGTCCAACGCGATTCCCGAAATCTTGAACGATTCCGGCGTCGGCGGTCATATTGAACTGCGCCGGATTCCATCCGACGACCCGCAGCTGTCGCCGATGCAGATCTGGTGCAACGAGTCGCAGGAACGCTATGTGCTTGGCATTCCGCAGCAGCGTGTGGCCGAATTCGAGGCGATCTGCGCGCGCGAGCGCTGTCCTTTCGCCGTGGTAGGCACCGCTACGGCCGCGCGCGATCTGCTGCTTACCGACGAGCGCCTCGGCGGTCGGCCGGTCGACCTGCCGCTGGAGGTGCTGTTCGGCAAGCCGCCGCGCATGCATCGCGATACCGCGCGTCGCGCGGTCACAGGCTTGCCCGCCTTCGATCTGGCCGCTATCGACCTCGACACGGCAATCCAGCGCGTGCTGCGGCATCCGACCGTCGGCAGCAAGGCGTGGCTGGTCAGCATCGGCGATCGCACCGTGGGTGGCTTGTGCGCGCGCGATTCGATGGTTGGTCCGTGGCAGATCCCGGTCGCCGACTACGCACTGACCCTGCTCGATTTCGACGGCTATGCCGGCGAGGCGATGGCGATCGGCGAGCGCACGCCGCTGGCCTTGCTGGATGCCGCCGCTGCGGCGCGAATGGCGGTCGGCGAGGCGATCACCAATCTGCTCGGCGCACCGATCGCGGCCCTGTCCGAGGTGCGGCTGTCGGCCAACTGGATGGCCGCTGTCGCCCATCCCGGCGAAGACGCGGCACTGTTCGATGCGGTGCGCGCGGTGGGCATGGCGCTGTGTCCGCAGCTCAAGATCTCGATTCCGGTCGGCAAGGACTCGCTGTCGATGCAGGCGCGCTGGCGCGATGCGCAAGGCGAGCACCGGGTGGTCTCGCCGGTGTCGCTGATCGTGTCCGCGTTCGTGCGCAGCACCGATGCGCGGCGCGCGCTGACCCCGCAACTGCGCACCGACGTCGGCGACAGCGTGCTGCTGCTGGTCGATCTGGGCGCCGGACGCCACCGACTCGGCGGCTCGATCCTGGCCCAGGTGTTCGGCGGCTTCGACGGTCCGGTGCCCGATCTGGATGAACCCGCGCGCCTGCGTGCGGCCTTCGACACCCTGCAGTCGCTCAATGCCGCGGGTCTGCTGCTGGCCTGCCACGATCGTGCCGACGGTGGTTTGCTGGTGGCAGCCCTCGAGATGGCGTTTGCCGGCGGCTGCGGCCTCATGCTCGACTTGGGTCATCAGCCCGCTCAGACCCTGCCGGCGCTGTTCAGCGAAGAACTCGGCGTGCTGCTGCAGGTGCGCACGACGGACCTCGCAGCGGTGCGCGCAGCGCTCGACGCGGCAGGTCTGGGTCTGTACACGCAAACCATCGGGCAACCGCTGGCGGGCGATGCGATCAGCATCGCGCATCACGGCAACATGCATGCGCGCTTCACCCGCAGCGCGCTGCTCGCGGCCTGGAGCGAGACCAGCCATGCGATGCAGCGCCTGCGCGACAACCCGCAGTGCGCCGACGAAGAGCGCGCTGCACTGTGCGATCCGGCCGCACCGGGTTTGCAGCCGCAGCTGGGTTTCGATCCCGCAGTCGACATCGCAGCACCGTGGATCAACGTCGGTGCGCGGCCGCGGGTGGCGATCCTGCGCGAGCAGGGCGTCAATGGCCAGGTCGAGATGGCGGCAGCCTTCACCCGCGCCGGCTTCGATGCCGTCGACGTGCACATGACCGATCTGATTCAGGCGCGCCACGCCTTGGTCGATTTCCACGGTGTGGTGGCCTGCGGTGGTTTTTCCTACGGCGATGTGCTCGGTGCCGGACGCGGCTGGGCCGCCTCGATCCGCTATCGGCCGCAGCTGGCCGCGCAGTTCGAGGCCTTCTTCGCCGACCCAACGCGCTTCGCACTGGGCGTGTGCAACGGCTGTCAGATGATGGCCGGCTTGAAGGACCTGATTCCGGATGCCGCGCACTGGCCCAGTCTCAAGCGCAATCGCTCCGAGCAGTACGAGGCGCGTCTGGCGCTGGTCGAGGTGCTGCAGTCGCCTTCGCTGTTTTTCCGCGACATGGCCGGCTCGCGGATCCCGGTCGCCGTGGCCCACGGCGAGGGCCGCGCGCAGTTCGCGTCCGATCAGGCGCAGTCGGCGGTGGCCGCCTGCCTGCGCTTCGTCGACGGCCACGGTGTTGCGGCAACCACGCATCCGGCCAACCCGAACGGATCGCCGGCAGGCTTGACCGGCTTTACCAACGCCGATGGCCGGATCAGCATCCTGATGCCGCACCCCGAGCGGGTGTTCCGCTCGGTGCAGATGTCGTGGCGCCCGCGCGAGTGGGGCGAGGATTCGCCCTGGATGCGCATGTTCCGCAACGCCCGCGCGTGGTTGGGCTAACCTCATGGCCATGGCCGACCCCAGTCCACCCGCAGTCGACGAACCGGTCTCGCTCAAGGCCTTCCTGCTGACGACCGTGATGTGGCTGCCGTTGGCGTTCTTCCTGTGGTTCCTGGTGCGCAGCCTGGTCGTCTACCTGCCGGTGCGCCTGGCCGCGTGGGGCCTGACCGCCTGGATGCCGGATGTGTTCGGCTCGATCACCCAGGAGTTCGCCAATGCGGTGGTGGTGACCCGGTTCATCGCCGAGGGCTTCACCGATGCGCCGGCCGGCCAGATAGCGTACCTGTCGACCGATGTGGATGCGCTGATGTATTGCTACGGCTGGCCGATCCTGATCGCGCTGGTGATGGCCACCCCGCTGACCTGGCGCCTGACCTTCATCCAGCTCACTATCGGGTTCTTCGTGCTGGTGCCGGCGCAGGCCTTCGGCATTGCCGGCGAGATCGTGCTGCAGCTGTCGTACAACTTCGGCGACACCGTCAAGGCGGCGATCGACGCCAACGGCGCCTCGCAATACGTGATCGCATTCTGGTACCAGTTCGGGTATCTGATCCTGCCGCCGATCGTGCCGGTGGTGGCATGGATCCTGATGAACCGCCGCTTCATCGAGGCGGTCGCCAGGCCGGGCGGGGAACCTGTTGCCGCAGTTCCCGGTCCAAACCCCAGCAACGACTCCGGAAAATCCCCATGAACGCTGCAGTAATCGATCCGCCAGTCGGCGACAGCAGCCTCGTGCTCGATGAGCGCATCAGCGCGCTGCTGATATCGCGCGGCCGCCTCAAGGAGGCCGACGTCAACCGCGCGCGGCGGCTGTATGACGAAGACCCCAAGGGCAGCTTCGTGATGCTGCTCGCGCGTCTTGGCCTGATCAGCGAGCGCGATCTGGTCGAGGCCGCCGCCGAAGTGCTGCACCTGCCGATGCTGTCGGCCAAGGAATGCCCGGACTCGCCGCCGGCCTCGGTGCAGGTGTCGGTGAAGTTCCTCAAGGCGCACCACGTGGTGCCGATCACCGAGAGCGACACCGAAGTCGGCCTGCTGGTGTCCAATCCGCTCGACCGCTATCCGCTGGACGCGATCCAGCTTGCCACCGGGCGCACCATTGCCGTGCGCCTCGGACTGCAGAGCGAGATCGACGATCTGATCGAGCGCTACTACGGCTCGGGGCGCAGCGCGATGGGCACCATCGTGGAGAACCTGTCCGACGACTCGGCGCGCTCCGAGGACGATGTCGAGCACCTGCGCGATCTGGCCTCCGAAGCGCCGGTGATCCGGCTGGTGAACCTGATCATCCAGCGCGCGGTGGAAGCGCGCGCGTCCGACATCCACGTCGAGCCGTTCGAGAACCGGCTCAAGGTGCGCTATCGCATCGACGGGGTGCTGGAAGAAGTCGAAGCGCCGCCCGCGTCGAGCACCGCAGCGGTGATCTCGCGCATCAAGATCATGGCCAAGCTCAACATCGCCGAGCGCCGCCTGCCGCAGGACGGCCGCATCATGCTGCGTGTGCAGGGCAAGGAGCTGGACCTGCGCGTGTCGTCGATGCCCACTTCCTACGGCGAATCGGTGGTGATGCGTATCCTGGATCGCGAAAACGTGGTTCTCGACTTCCACGCGCTGGGTTTCACCGACGAGTTCCTGCCGCGCTTCCAGAGCGTGCTGGAGTTGCCGCACGGCATCCTGCTGGTGACCGGCCCGACCGGTTCGGGCAAGACCACCACGCTGTATACCGCGCTGTCGAAGATCAACACGCCCGACGTGAAGATCATCACCGTCGAGGATCCGGTCGAGTACCAGATCGAGGGCATCAACCAGATCCAGGCCAAGCCGCAGATCGGGCTGGACTTCGCGCATGCGCTGCGCTCGATCGTGCGCCAGGACCCCGACATCATCATGATCGGCGAGATGCGCGATCTGGAAACCGCGAAGATCGCGATCCAGTCGGCGCTGACCGGGCATCTGGTGCTGTCGACCCTGCACACCAACAACGCTGCCGGCGGCATCACCCGCCTGATGGACATGGGCGTGGAGGATTACCTGCTGACCTCCACCATCAACGGCATCCTCGCCCAGCGCCTCGTACGTCGTCTGGAGCCGACCCATGCGCAGGCCTACCTCGCGCTGCCCGAGGTGGTCGTCCAGTTCAAGCTCGGCCGCTACACCGACGTCGAGCCGATCCGCCTGTTCAAACCAGGACCCTCGTCGCTGACCCCGACGGGCTATCTGGGCCGCACCACGATCATGGAGTTCCTGGTCATGAGCGACCCGCTGCGCCGTCTGGTGATGCAGCACGCCACCGCCGGCGAGATCGAGAACCTCGCCCGTAGCGAAGGCATGCGCACGATGTACGAAGACGGCCTGGTCAAGGCACTCAGCGGCACCACCACCATCGAAGAAGTGCTGCGCGTGACGCAGGAGGGATGATGAGGCGGCGAATGGCGAAAGAGCGGCGAATGGCGAATGGCGAATGGCGAATGGGGCGCGTCTGGGCGCCTGCGGCCAGCCAGCCGGGCCGTCGATCCGCCGTTCGCTGTCGACCGTGGCCACTGAAGAACTTCGAATCGGTCGACCTCGCGAGCGCCTCGCAAGCTGCGCGCTTTTCCCATTCGCCATTCGCCATTCGCCATTCGCCGCTCTCCTGATGCCCCTGTATCGCTACAAAGCCGTCACCGCCCAGGGCGAATCCATCGAAGGCGAGATGGAAGCAGCCTCGCGCGATGATGTGATCGGCAAACTGCAGGACGCGGGCAACCTGCCGCTGGAGGCGCGCGAGACGCAGGCCGGCGGTCTGGGTGGTGGCCTCGGCCAGCTGTTTCGCCGCGCGCCGATGTCGAGCACCGAGATGGTGTCGTTTACCCAGCAGCTGGCCACCCTGATGGGTGCGGGCCAGCCGCTGGACCGCGCGCTGCAGATCCTGATCGACCTGCCCGACAACGAGCGCGCGCGGCGTCTGATCGAACAGGTGCGCGAGGTCGTGCGCGGCGGCTCGCCGCTGTCGGCCGCACTCGAGCAACAGCACGGGGTGTTCTCGCGCCTGTACATCAACATGGTGCGCGCGGGCGAGGTTTCCGGCTCGCTGCAGGCGACACTCAAGCGGCTTGCCGAATACATGGAGCGTTCGCGCACGGTGCGCGATGGCGTGCTCAACGCGCTGGTGTATCCCGCGATCCTGATGACCATGGTGGTGCTCGCGCTGGTGCTGTTGCTGACTTTCGTGGTGCCGCAGTTCGTGCCGCTGTTCGAAGATCTGGGCCAGGAACTGCCGTGGTACACCGCAGTGGTGTTGTGGATCGGTCAGTTTCTCGCGGGTTGGTGGTGGGCGATCCTGATCGTGCTCGGCGCTGCGATCTATGCGCTGGTGCGCCAGTTCAACGACCCGCGCGGGCGCCTGCTGTGGGACACCCGGCTGCTCGACTGGAAGCTCACTTCCTCGCTGGTCACGCGCATCGAAACCGCGCGCGTGGCGCGCACGCTGGGAACTTTACTGACCAACGGCGTTCCCTTGTTGACCGCGCTGGCGATCGCGCGCAACGTGTTGGCGAACCTGGTGCTGGTGCAGTCGCTCGACGAGGCGTCGGTGGATGTAAAGTCCGGCGCGGGCTTGAGCTATGCGATGGGCAAGGGCAAGCGCTTTCCGCGCCTCGCGCTGCAGATGATCGCGGTCGGCGAGGAATCCGGCGAGCTCGATCAGATGCTGCTCAAGGTCGCCGACACCTTCGATATCGAGGTCAAGAACACGATCGATCGCCTGATGGCGGCCCTGGTGCCGGTGCTGGTGATCGTGATGGCGGCGGTGATCGGCGTGGTGGTGCTGTCGATCCTGATGCCGATCCTCGACCTCAGCAGTTCGATCGGCGGCTGAGCGCTAACCGCTGCGCAAACCGCCGAGCCCACCGAATCACCCTGAACCACGGAGTGCGTCCATGAATCGTCTGCAAAGCATCGCCCGCGCGCAGCGCGGATTCAGCCTGATCGAGATCCTCGTCGTGATGGCGTTGATCGGCATCGTGATCGCGCTGGTCGCCAATCGCATCGGCGATGGCGCGGTGCGCGGCAAGGTCAATGCCACCAAGATCGCGCTGGACTCGATCAGCGGCAAGATCGAAACCTACGCGCTCGACAGCGGCAGCGCGCCGGATCGCCTCGAAGATCTGATCACCAAGCCGGGCAGCAACGACAACTGGAACGGTCCGTACGCGCGTGAGAAAGAGCTCAAGGATCCTTGGAACAACGCTTTCCAGTATCGCAAGCCGGGAAGCGAAGGCCGCGACTTCGACCTGTATTCCTTCGGACCCGACGGCAAGGAAGGCGGCGAAGCCCTCAAGTTCGCCGATATCATCAACGACAACTGAGCACACGCACCGCGCCTGCGCGAGCACCCCCCATGGCCCCGCGCAGCGCTGCTGAAGTGTGCCATCGCCGCACGCGCGGGTTCACCCTGATCGAGCTGATCATGGTGCTGATGCTGGTGGCGCTGGTGATCACGGTCGCCGCGGTCAGCCTGACCCGCGGCCTGTCCGGCGCCAAGGTGCGTGCCGCCGGCCAGGATCTGGTCGCCGCGCTGCGCTACACCCGCGCGCAGGCGATCGTGACCCACAAGCAGCAGTCGCTCGAGCTTGACGTGGACAAGCGCAGCTACATCGCGCCCAGGCGCAAGGAAGTGCAGTTGCCCAAGGACATGCAGCTGCGTCTGCTGACCGCGGCCGAAGAGCAGACCGGGCAGAGCACCGGCCGCGTGCGCTTCTATCCCGACGGCAGTTCCACCGGCGGTCGGATCAAGCTGGTCGCCGGAGCGCGCGCGTGGGACGTGGAGATCGCGTGGCTGACCGGTGAAGTGCGCTTGCGCGAAGGCGAGGTAACGCCGTGATCCGCCAGCGCGGCTTCACCCTGATCGAGATGCTGGTCGCCTTCGTGATCTTCGCGATCGGCGCCGGCGTGCTGATGCAGGTGGCCGCGAGCTCCCTGCGCGCTGCGCGGCAGGCAGCGGATTTCACCCAGGCGGCGCTGTATGCGCAATCGACCCTCGATGCGACCGGCGTCGGCGATCCGCTGCGCGATGGCGGCGACAGCGGCCGCTACGACGATCGCTTCGAGTGGCAGCTGGAAGTACGCGAGGAAGACGGCCCACCCAGTTCTACCGGCGAGCTCGAAGAAGTGCCGATATCGATGTTCCGCGTCGACCTGACCGTGCGCTGGCGCGAAGGCGAGCGCGATCGCCAAGCGAAGTTCGCGACCCTGCGCGCCGTGCAGCCCGGTGGGGCCAACCCATGATCCGCACCATGCCGCGCGCCGCGCGCGGCTTCACCCTGCTCGAGGTGTTGCTGTCGGTCATGCTGCTGGCCCTGCTCAGCGCTGCCGCCTACGGCGCGATCCGCACCGCGACCCGCGCGGTCGAACGCGGCGAGGCGCTGATCGATCGCACCAACAAGGTTCGCGTGACGCAGGAGTTCATGCGTCGGCAGATCTCGCAGTCGCTGGCCCTTCCGTTCGACCGCAACGAGGTCGACGGCCAGATCACCAGCTTCACCGGCGAGCGCGACCGCGTGATGTGGGTATCGACCATGCCCGGCTATCTGGGGCGCGGCGGCGCCTATGTGCAGGAGCTTTCGCTCGAGCGCGGCGACAACGGCACCGCGCTGGTGTTCCGCCACGCGATGCTCAACGGCTTCAAGCTGCGCGAGGGTTTTCCCGAGAAGCCCGGCCCGGTGACCTTGATCGAGCGTATCGCCGATGCGCGCTTCGAGTTCCGCGGACTCGACACCCAGGGTCGTCTCGACGATTGGGACGATACCTGGGACAAGCCCGGCCCGCTGCCGGTGCTGCTGCGTCTGAAGGTCGATTTCGAGCGCGGCAGCCAGTTCGCATGGCCCGAGCTGGTGGTGCCGCTGATGGTCGACGCGGGCGCTGCGGGAGCCGCGCTCGAACCATCGTTCTTCGCGCCGCCGGCAACCGGTGGCTAAGATGCGCGCGCCTTGCCTTGCGCGAGCTCACCAGCGCGGTGTCGCCCTGCTGCTGGTGCTGTGGGCGATGGCGCTGCTGGCAATCGTTCTTGGCGGCTTCGTGCTGGTCGCACGCACCGAAACCCTGCAGTCGCGTTTCCTGCTCGATGCAACCCGCGCGCGCTATGCCAGCGAAGCGGGCATCAGTCGCGCCGCCTACGAGCTGCGTCGCGCCGATCCGCTCACGCGCTGGGTTGCCGATGGACGTCCGTACGAAATCGCCTTCGACGATGCCAAGATTCAGATCGCGCTGATCGACGAATCCGGCAAGATCGATTTCAACGTCGCCAACGAAGTGCTGATGTTGCAACTGTTCCTTGCGATCGGCGTCGAGGAACCGCGGGCGCGATCGCTGGTCGATGCCATCATGGACTGGAGAGACCCCGACGACCTGGTGCGCGCCAACGGCGCCGAAGAGCGCGACTACGATGCCGCGGGCCTGAGCTACAAGCCGACCAACTTCGGCTTCCAGACCGTCGGCGAGGTGCAACAGGTGCTGGGCATGACCTGGGAGGTATTCGAGAAGCTCGAGCCCTACATCACCGTCTACTCGCGCAATCCGCAGCCGAATGCGTCGTTTGCAGCGCCACTGGTGCTGCAGGCGATGGCGGGAATGTCCGCGGGACTGGCGCTGCAACTGGTCGAGCAGCGCTGGCAGCTCGATCCGCAGCAGCTGGCAGCCACCCCGCTGACCCTGCCCGACGGCACCCCCTTGGTGGCCGCCGGCGGGGGCCTCACCTATACTGTGCGGGCCAAGGCGACACTGCCGAACGGCACGTGGACCCTGCTGGACGCCACCATCCGCCTCGGCGGGCCGCCCGGGGGCCGCGCCTACAGCATCTTGCGCTGGCGCGAAGGGAGCGCCGAATAAATGTCCGAGTCCGTAGTGGCCCGACAAGCCGCGCGCCTGCGCATGGCCTATGCAGCCAGCCCGCTGAGCCGCTTCCTCACCTGGTGGGGCGGCGAGCTGGCGCGGCTGTTGCCCGCGCGGGTGCGCGCGCTGCTGGCCGAACGCCGCGACGAGGTGCTGCTGGGCCTGGCGCCCGATGCGCTGCAGATCGAACGCCGTGGCCGCCATCCGTTGGCGCAGGCGAGCCTTCCGCGCGAGGGCGATGCCGCAGCACTGCGGGCCGCCATCGCGCAGCGCATCGACGGTCAGGAGGATCCACCGCAGGTGTTGCTGTGCCTGCCGCCCGAACGCGTACTGCTGCGCCAGCTCAGCCTGCCGCTGGCCGCCGAATCCAACCTGCGCCAGGTATTGGCCTTCGAGATGGATCGGCAAACGCCGTTCCGCGCCGATCAGGTGCACTACGACTGTCGCGTGCTCTCGCGCGATGAAACCACGCGCACCATGGTAGTCGAGCTCGCCCTGGTGCCGCGCGCGGCGATCGACCCCGATCTCGCAGCGCTGACCGATGCCGGCGTCGCGCTCGACGGCGTCGACGTGCGCGCCGCGGATGCCCCGCGCAGCGGTTTCAACCTGCTGCCGCCCGAGCGCCGCGCCGTGCGCCGCAACCTGTGGCTGCAGATCGACCTGGCCCTGGTCGCGGTAGCGATCGTGCTGCTGCTGCTGGTGATGGCGCAGTCGGTCGGCAATCGCGCGATCGCGCTGGATACGCTGCGCGCGCAAACCGACGGCGAGCGCGACCAGGCACGCGGCGTGGCCGCTTTGCGCACCGAGCTCAAGACCGCGATCGAAGGTGCGACCTTCCTCGCCGAGCGCAAGCGCGCGCGGCCGCCGATCAGCGACGTCCTGCTCGATATCACCGGCCGACTCGGCAACGACACCTGGCTGCAGCGGTTCTCGCTCAACGGCGATCAGCTGCAGCTGCAGGGCCAGTCGCGCGAGGCGGCCGCGCTGATCACCGTGCTGCAGCAATCGCCCTATATCGAAGCGCCGGCGCTGCAGGGTGCGATCACGCCTGACGCGCGCACCGGCAAGGAGCAGTTCCTGATCCAGGGCAAGGCGCGCGTGGTGGCCACGCCGGTGGCAGCACCCGCCGCCGCGCCAGAAATCGCACCGGCCGGCTCGCCGGCAAGCCCGAGCCCCGGCTCCGCCGAAGTGCCCGTGCTCGCCCCCGAGCCCGCCCCGAAGACCGCACCGGAGACCGACGATGCAGCTGCTGCCAAGTCCTGACCGCGGACGCTTCATGGCGGTCGCGCTGCTCGTAGCGGCCGTGTTGCTGGCGTACTTCGGTGGCGTGCACTGGTGGTTCACCGCGCGCCACGTCGAAATCGGCACCGAGATGGCCGACCTGCGCGATCAGGAAGTGCGCTTTCGCCGCACGGCCGCCGAGCGGCCGCAGGTCGAGCAGCGCCTGGCCGGCGTGCGCGAGTTCGAGGCCGGCAACCCGGCTTTTCTCAACGAAACCGATTTCGATTCCGCCGCTGCGGGGCTCACCCAGCGCCTCAAGCAGATTGTCGGTACGCATGCGCGCGATGCGCAGAGCTGCCAGGTGATCATGAACCAGTACTCCAAGCCGACCGAGAAGGAACTGTTCGAACGCGCCTCGATCCGGGTCCGCCTGCGCTGTTCGCTGGAGGAATTCGCACCGATCCTGTACGACCTCGAGAGCGGCAGCCCGATGCTGTTCGTCGATGAGCTGCAGGTGTGGAAGCAGAGCGGCTATCGTGCACCGGGCAGCAACCAGGTCACCAGCTATCTCGATGTGCAGTTCACCCTTTCGGGCTACATGCGCAAGCCCGGCGCTGCCAGGGAGGCCACGTGATCCAGGCCAAGAAGATCGCGATCGTGCTCGGCGCGGTGGCTGGTGCATTGGCTGTGCTGGCGGTTGGCCAGCGGGTGGGATTGGGCACCGGTTTCACGCTCGCCGACCTGCAGCCGGAAGCTGCCGATGGTGCAGGTCAGTTCGCACTGACCAGCGAGCCGATGCGCATGAATCCGTGGGTCGACTACGGGCTGATATTGTCGCGCCCGCTGTTCAACGAATCGCGTGCACCGGAAATCGAGGAGAGTGCGCCGACCGACGCGGCCGCCGCCACCCAGCCGCTGACCGTGGCGCTGACCGGTGTGATCCTGACCGGCAGCCTGCAGTTGGCGCTGGTCACCGACACCACCAAGGGTGAGACCGAGCGCGTGCGCGTGGGCCAGCCGTTGACCGGAGATCGGGCCGGATGGACCCTGATCGAACTCAAGCCGCGCGCCGCGGTCTTTGAAGGCGAGGGTCTGGGACGACAGGAGCTGGAGCTGAATGTCGACATCCAGGGCGCCGCGGCAGCGCTGGCACCACCGCAAGTGCCGCCACCATCGCCAGCCATGCCGCAAGCACCCGGGCAGGTGGCGGCGCCGGCCATGGCGGCGGCAACGCCGCCGGCGGGTCAGCCGGCAAGCGCTGAAGAGATCCGGCGTCGGATCGAGGAGCGGCGGCGTCAACTGCGCGAAGAAGCGCAGAAGATGCTGCAGCAGGACAATTCGCAGTAATGCAAGCAGTCGGTCCGGAGTGACAAGCATGGCGCCGAACATCAGAACCTTTCCGGTCGCCGCGCTGGCGACCACGCTGGCAGGCTGTGCCAGCACCGATCCGCGCGCCGTGCGCGCAGACGGGCAGGCGTCGGCGCGGCCAGTGCCGGCGCCGGCGGTAGCGGTGCCGGCAACGCCGCCTGCAGGTCAGCCGGTGAGCCCCGAGGAAAGCGCGCGCCGTACCGAGGCGCGGCGGCGTGCCTTGCGCGAACAAGCGCAGAACATGTTGCAGCAGGACAATCCGCAGTAATGCAAGCAGTCGGTCCGGAGTGACAAGCGTGTCGCCAAACATCAGAACGTTCCTGGTCGCCCTGCTGGCGACTACGCTGGCCGGCTGTGCCAGCACCGATCCGCGCGCAATGCGCGGCCCGGATAGCGCGAGCGCTCCCGCGCCCGACTACAGCGCCGCGGAGTCGCAGCCGCCGCTGCAGCGCACGGCGCTGTCCGATCCGCTGTCCGATCCGCTGCCTGCGCCCGCTGCGCTGCCGCTGGCGCCAGTGCGGGCGCCGCCGCCGGTCTCCAGCGCACGGGTCGAGCCCGGTACGGGCGTATTCATCAACGAAGTCGCTGCTGCGCGCGGTCAGGGGCCTGCGCAGGAAGGCGACGTCGTGTTCAACTTCGAAAACCAGCCGATCCAGGCCGTGATCAAGGCCATCCTCGGCGATCTGCTGCAGGAGAACTACGTCATCGCGCCCGGCGTGCAGGGCAACGTGACGTTCTCGACCTCCAGGCCGATCAACAGCTCGCAGGCGCGCGCGGTGCTGGAAACCCTGCTGTCCTGGAACAATCTCGCCCTGGTCTATCGCGAGGGGCGCTACACCGTGCTGCCGGTCGGGCAGGCGATCCCGGGCAACTTGCGTCCACGCCTGGGCCCCGCATCGGCCGCGCGCGGCTACGAAGTACGGGTGGTGCCGTTGAAGTTCATCGCGCCGACCGAGATGGAAAAACTGCTGGCGCCGTACGTCAAGCAGGGTGCGATCGTGCGCGCGGACAATCCGCGCGCGATGATGGTGCTGGCGGGCACGCCATCCGAGCTGGCGACCTATCTAGAAACCATCGAGATCTTCGACGTCGACTGGCTGGCCGGAATGTCGATCGGGGTGTTTCCGCTCGAGCGCGTCGAGGCCAAGGTGGTGGTGCCGGAACTGGAGAAGGTGTTCGGCGAAGGCGGTGCTACGCCATTGGCCGGCATGTTCCGCTTCCTGCCGATCGAGCGCATGAACGCGGTGCTGGTGATCACCCCGCAGCCGAAGTACCTGGCCGAGGCCGAGCGCTGGCTCAAGCGCCTGGATCGTGGCGGCAGCGAGGCCGGCGCGCAGCTGTTCGTGTACTACGTCAAGAACGTCAAGGCCAAGGACATCGCGAGCAACCTGAGCGATATCTTCACCGGCACCCGATCCGCGAGCAGCGGCTCGCGCGAGTCGTCGATCGGATCGGTGATGCCGGGCGTCGAATCGGTCGAGATCCGCAGCATCAGCGAGGGCGAAAAGTCGGCGCAGCAAAACGTGCCGCCGCCACCGCCATCGCCAGCCCAGTCATCCGGTGGCGGCAGCGGCATCTCGATCGTGGAGAGCGACGACATCCGGATCACTGCGATCGAGGAAAGCAATGCGCTGCTGATCCGCGCCACCCCCTCGCAGTACGACTCGATCGAGGCCGCCATCAAGCGCCTCGACATCGAGCCGCTGCAGGTGCATATCGAAGCGCAGATCGTGCAGGTCGACCTGAACAACAACCTGCGATTCGGTGTGCGCTGGTTCTTCGAGAACAGCTCCTCCGGCAATGCCGGGGTTTCGGATTTCCGCCAGCGCGTGCGCCGGTTCGGGCAAGTCGATCCCGCCACTGGCCGCCAGGCCACCAACAGCGCGTGGAACAGTTTCGCCGGCAGCGCGACCGATGCCGGTCTCGCATGGACCTTCCTCAACACCACCACCGAGGCCCTGCTGGACGCGCTGCAGGGTGAAACCGACTTCACCGTGCTGTCTGCGCCATCGCTGGTGGTGCTTAACAACAAAGAAGCCTCGATCAACGTCGGCACCCAGATTCCGGTGGTCAGCAGCTTCCTCAATCAGGGCAGCGGCATCCTCAATCCGGGCGCCGGCACCGGCGGCAACCCGCAGTTCGGCGGGCTAGGCCAAAGTTTTGTGCAGTTCCGCGACACCGGCCTGATCCTCAGCGTGACCCCGCGGGTCAATCCCGGCGGCCTGGTCTACATGGAGATCAAGCAGGAGCAGAGCGAGCCGGGCGCATCGACCGACCCGACCGGCAACGTGCCGGTCAATCGCCGCATCGTGGAGACCGAGGTCGCCGTGCAGAGCGGCGAGACCATCTTGCTGGCAGGTTTGATCCGCGACGACGTCAGCAAGGCGCAGACCGGCACACCGGGACTGATGAAGATCCCGCTGATCGGCCGCTTGTTCAGCCGATCCACCAACGACACCAGGCGGCAGGAGCTGCTTGTATTGATCAAGCCCACAGTCATCTCCACCGCCACCGAAGCGCGCAGCCTGACCGAGGAATACAAGGCGCGTTTCCGGGGCATCACCCCGATCCTCGAGAAAGCCAATGCCAGCGGCAGCGACAAGCGCTGAGTCACCCAATGCATCCCGGAGAATTTTCATGATCCAGTTTCGAAACCTCGTGTTGCTCCTTGTCGCTGCATGCCTCAGCGCCTGTGCTGCGGGTGGCGCGCAGACGCGGCAGGCGCAGACCGCCAGCGAGCGCTCGACCGAGCGCTGGCAGGCGATCATCGCCGGCAATCACGCACTGGCCTACGACTATCTGACGCCCGGCATGCGCTCGGCGAAGACGCGCGAAGCGTACGTGGCCGAGGCCGCCATCAAGCCAGTCCGGTATCTCGCCGCCAAGCCCTTCGGCGAGAGTTGCGAAACCGATGCCTGTACGGTTAACCTCGAACTCGAGTACGAGGTGGCGATTCCACTGGCCGGGGTCGGCAAGCAGCGATTGCCGGCCTATCTGGACGAGCGCTGGATTCGCCTGGATGGTCGCTGGTATTTCCTGCCCGATGAGATTCCTTGACCGGGGGCTTGCGCTGCCCGGAACGTTCGCTTAACATCCCGCTCGCTCGCGTCTAACCTGCAAAAAATTCCGGCGACGTGTTCGTCGACCTGGATTCGGGTCAGCTCGAAAGCGGAAAAAAGCCCTGTGGTCCCTAATTAGGAGTTCTCCCATGAAAAGAAACAGTCTGACGACGGCCCTGCTGGCCGGTCTCGCCGGTGCGGCGGGTCTCGCTTCCAGCGCCAACGCCCTCAACCTGAACCCCGATGGCCTGGGTCAGGTCCTGGTGTATCCGTATTACACGGTCAACAAGAGCAACCAGACGCTGGTTTCCGTGGTCAACACCACCAACCGCGTCAAGGCGGTCAAGGTGCGCTTCGTCGAGGGTCGCAACTCGAAGGAAGTGCTCGACTTCAACCTGTACCTGTCGCCATTCGACGTTTGGACGGGTGCAGTGGCCGCCACGGGCGCCACCGGTGCGGGCGTGCTGTTTACCAACGACACCTCATGCACCGTTCCGGCCATTCCGGCCGCTGGCGTTCCTTTCCGTAACTTCCAGTACACCGGTTCCAACCAGGACTGGACGACTGCCACCACCGCTGCTTCGCTGGCAGCACTGCTCGGTTCGATCGAGCGTACCCGCGAAGGTCACCTCGAGATGATCGAGATGGGCCTGCTGCAGACCGGTACGGGCAGCACCCAGCTGGCCGAAGAGGCAACCCACACTGCAGGCGGCATTCCGGCCAACTGCCAGGCGCTGGTCAATGCGTGGATTCCGCCGGGCGGCTGGACCGTGAACGGCCAGGCGAACATCGATGTGCCGGCAGGCGGCCTGTACGGCCAGGGCACGATCGTCGACGTCCGCGTCGGCACGCTGCACACTTACAATGCAGACGCGATCGAAGGCTTCTACACCAACTCGGCACTGCCGGGCTTCCTGCACCGTAACCCGGGCACCGTACAGCCGGATCTGGGCGACGCCGACAACGGCGCCGGTCTGATCAACATTGCCATCTTCACCGGCAATGGCACGCTGGTGAACCAGACGGTTCCGGCGGGCGCGAAGGTGCTGTCCACCGCCCTGCCTTACTCGTACGACGCGGTGTCGCTGCTGTACATCCACGACGCCATCTACAACGAGTACGTCACCGATGCAGGCCTCGGTGCTGCTTCGGAGTGGGTGATCACCTTCCCGCTCAAGGAAGCGTATGTCGACGTCGCGACCAACGCCGCTGTGCGCGCGCCGTTCACGGATGCGTTCCGTGATAACGGCTCGGCCTGTGAAGAGGTCACCGTCTCGTACTGGAACCGCGAAGAAGCCGAACCGGGCCAGGTCCCTGGCAGCGTCGACTTCTCGCCGCCGCCGCCGGCTGGCTCGCCGAACGTTCCTGCCCTCTGTTACGAGGCTCAGGTGTTCTCGTTCAACCAGAGCGCAGTGGGTGCAGGTCTGCCGTCGTCGATCTTCGGCAGCACCTACGCGTCGAACCTCAACACTACCCGTCAAAGCGGCTCGCCGTTCACCAACGGTTGGGCACGTGTCGTGTTCGACGATCCGCTGACCGCTGGTCAGCAGAACGTGCTGAACAACGCGATCAACCAGCCGGTCGGTGGCCAGGCCTTCGCCGGTCTGCCGGTTACCGGCTTCTGGTCGGCTAACTACGTCAACGCCAACGCAGCACCTGGCCTGCTGGCCAACTACAGCGGTGCTTATCGCCACCGCGCCAGCCGCGCCAATGCGGCGTCGGCTCCGTAAGGGTTGATCGACCGCAGGACTCTGGTACAGGGTCTGGCAATCCAACGGAGGCCCCGGGAAACCGGGGCCTCTTTTTTTGGTAGCTTGGTGCCGCGCGGCCAACCGCCATGCTGCCTCCCAGCATCGGCAAGGCGATCGGTAACGGCAACAGCGGACCGAGCTGTCTAATCGCTTGCCCGTCGGCGGTTGCCGAGTCGAGTGGCTCAATCGGATTCCTGCCGTTCAGAACCAGCCGCGATCCTCGCCACTGCCCGTCGTTCGCGCTGCAACCGCTGTGCTGGCAGGACGGCAAAATGGTTACCCGCGATGTCGCGCCACATGGAGCCTCAAGGTTCCAGCGACCAGGTCACCTTCGGGCTTGCCGTATATCTGGCATGCATAGCCGCGTGTCTTCATGCTTGAGGCCGCCGCGTGCATGAAACGAATCGCTAACGACGCCGTGATAATCTGCGCACGTCCTCGCACCCCTGGATCGCACGATGAATCTCACCACCCGCAGCTTTCTCGCGCTGACCTTGCTGGCCGCCGGTTCCGGCGCCGTGTATGCGCAACAAACGCTCACGTTCAGTAACACTTCCACGCCGAGTGGTCAGCCCTTGGCGGTAAATCTCGAGGCTGGTTCCGCGGTCTCGATCGCGCCCAACGGCAACATCAGCGCGCGCTGCGTACTCGGTTCCAGCAGCTCCATCTGCGCTGGAATCAATGCGGGCGGCGGCGGTAACGCCCCTGTCGTCGCTCTGGCGGCGAGTGGCTTCTCCCAGGCGCCGAATGGCAACGGCGAATACGGGGCCGGTACGACATTCACCATCACGCCGTCGGTGTCCGGTGCCGAGGTTTGCGTGCGAAGCGTAACGATCAACGCAGCGCCTGCCGCAAGCACCGGGTGGCCGGCAACTTTCGTACTGCCGTTCAATCCGCAGGTTGTCAACCTGCCGACAGCGTCGGCAACCTATTCGTTCTCGATCCGCTGTTACGGTGCCGGGGGCGCAACGACTGCAACGCTGGCCAACGTGCAAACCTCGAATGTAGTCCAGCCGGGCGCCTGCGGTGGATTCGTATCGCCACTGCCATCTGGCTGGTCGCGCAGCGCAGTCCAGAACTTCAGTCAGGTTACAGCAGTGGAGATTGGCGGCGCCACGTGGAACCCGTTCCCCAACTCGGGCTTCTCCGGATATCTGATCACCACGAGCACGCAATATATCTCGCTGGGATTCACCACACCGGCGACCGAGGCGATCTGGACTGCTGGTGCTCCCGTCAAGCAGTTCGAATGGCAGGCAGCGCAGCAGCAGGGCGCCGTTTCGCTGGACCGCATGTACATGAGCATCAGCTCCTGTGCGGGCGACTTCCGCATCCCGCCTGTTGGGCAGGTAGCGCCGGCTAATGACACAACCTTTGCGCGTGGCTGCCGCAACATCCGGCCGGCGTTCGGGTTTCCATCCGTAACCCGGCAGACCATTCCTTACGAGATCACGACGATCAACCAAGCGTCCGACGACACCACTTGCCGCATGGCGCCTGGAACGACCTACTTTCTGAACTTCATTCGCGCGAACGCGCTCGATGGCACGATCGGCACGCCTGCCGAAGAAGCGTCGTGCGAAGACGGCGTATCGAACAGCTGCGGCGTTCAAGCGAGGGTCTACTGATGGGTTGGCGAACATTCGCCGCGCGTCCGAGACTTCGGCATGCAGCCTGGATCGCGGCGATCGTTCTGTCTTCTACGGTGGTTGAGGCGGCGGCTGCGGATGATGATGGAGGCAAGGTCGTGGCTTCTCGTGGTCAGGCCTCGCTGACATTCGATGTCATCGACGCGCGCGTCGAGGAGATTCCGCCGGACAAGCGGATTGGCTTCATGGACAGTCCCGAGCGCATCGAGACCACCCTGTCCCAGCTGCTCCTGATCGAGCAGTTGGCGCAGGAAGCGATCACCCAGAAGCTCGATTCGGATCCGCGTCTTGCGCGCCAGATCGATCTGGTGCGCAAGCGCATGCTCGGGCAGTTGCGGCTGGAGCAGCTGCGCGCGCAGGCTGTGGCGAAAGTGGACGCAAAGACGCTGGCCCGCGAGCGTTTTCTCGCCGATTCCGCGAAGTTCGCGGTGACGGAATTGCGCACCGCGCGCCATGTGCTGTATTCGGTGAGCAACCGCAGCGATGCGGAAGCACGGCAAGCAGCTGCCGATGCACTCAAGCGCCTGGCCGCTGGCGAGTCGCTGGAAGCGATTGCCAGGGAGTCCACCGACGATGTCGCCAGCAAGAGCGACGGCGGGCTGCTGCGCGACATAGCACCCGGGCGCACGGATTCGGCGTTCGATGCAGCCTTGTTCGCGCTCGTGGCACCTGGCGACGTCACCTCGGCCCCGATCAAGAGCCAGTTCGGCTATCACGTCATCGAACTGGTCTCGATCAATCCGGGCCGCAAGCAGACCTTCGAAGAAGTCGAAGCTCAGCTGGTTGCCGAGGTCGAGGCCGCAGCAGTCGAGCGCATGGTGAAAGGCCATACCGACCAACTGCTGAGCCTGCCTCTGACTGCCGACGAGGACGCGGTGGCTTCGCTTCGCAGCCGCTACGGCAGCCCGCAAGCAGTACCGGCCAGCGCGCCATCGCGTGCGCCCGGTCAAGCGGGATCGTCGAACTGAATTCTGCGGGGCTTTAACGAGCGCGCGGGTCCGCGGCACGCGCACGATCCGCCGCGCAACCGGCTTCCGCCTCAACGCATTCCACCCCAGCGCATTCCGAACGGCACCTGCGCCGCGCACCGCGCGGTCCATTACTCCGTACAATGCGCGACCCCTTAGCCGTGGAGCGCCACGCCGGCATGCGCCCCGATGCACGCTGGTTTCAACTGTTGCGCCAGTTCGTGGCGCGCGACCTGCAACAGCGCTATCTGGGTAGCCTCAGCGGTGGCCTGTGGGCCCTGCTGCAGCCGCTGGCCCTGCTGGCGATCTATGCGGTGGTGTTCGTGGAGGTGCTGAAAGTGCGCCTGCCCGACCGCGTGGGCGCCGACTTCGTGCCGTTCCTGGTCACCGCCCTGTGGCCGTGGACCGCGTTCGCCGAGTCGCTCAATCGCTCGGTGAATGCTTTCCCCGAAAACGCCGGGCTGTTGTCGAAGGTTGCGCTGCCGCGCGAGGTGCTGGTGCTCGCACCTGTGGTTAGCAGCTTTCTGGTGCACATGACCGGCTTCATTGCAGTGCTCTTACTGCTGGTGGCGATCGGCAAGCCGATCCATCTGGCCGGCATGGTGCCGGCAACGCTGGCGATGATCCTGCTGTTCGTGTTCAGCGCGGGTCTGGCGCTGGCACTGGCCTCGCTGCAGGTGTTCGTGCGCGATCTCGGCCACGCGTTGGCGCAGTTCCTGACCCTGCTGTTTTTTCTCACGCCGGTTTTCTACGCGCCCGAGATGCTGCCGCCGCGGATCGCGCGCTGGCTCGATGCCAATCCGATGAGCGGCTTCATCGGTGCCGTGCGCGGCCCGTTGCTGGGCATGCATGACGGAGGATTGAGCAGCCTGTTGCTGCCTGCCGTGTTCGCAGGCGTCGCCGCATTGCTCGGCTGGTGGGTGTTCCGGCGTCTGCAGCGACACCTCGAGGACTTTCTGTGAGCACGCCACTGCTGGCCGCGATGCGCGGCGTATCGAAGTCGTTTCCGCGCGTCGCGCGCCGTGGCGAGCGACTGCGTGCGCTCGGCGCACTGCTGGCCGGCCGCGAGCGCCTCGATAGCACCGCGGTGCTGAGTGGAATCGATCTGGCCGTGCATCGCGGCGAATCGCTCGGCATCATTGGCCAGAATGGCGCCGGCAAGTCGACCCTGCTGAAGCTGCTCACCGGCGTTCTGGCGCCTACCACCGGTACCGTGGAAACCCACGGCAGTGTCGCTGCACTGCTGGAACTCGGTGCCGGCTTCCATCCCGAATTCACCGGTGCCGAGAACATCGCGATGGCCGCCGCGCTGCTCGGCTTCGGCGAGGGCGAGCTGGCCGCACGACGCGAGCAGATCCTGGCCTTCGCCGACATCGGGCGCTACATCGACGAACCGGTCAAGCACTACTCATCGGGCATGGTCGTACGGCTGGGCTTTGCGCTGGTCGCCGCGCGGCGTCCGGACCTGCTGATCACCGACGAGGTGCTCGCGGTCGGCGACGAGGCCTTCCAGCGCAAGTGCATCCGCTGGATGGAGGACTTCCTCGGCGGCGGCGGCACCATGCTGCTGGTCTCGCACAGCATGTACCACGTGCAGAAGCTGTGCCGGCATGCGTGCTGGATCCATGCGGGGCGGATCGAAGCGCAGGGCGATGTGCACGAAGTCACGCAGCGCTATCTGGCCTTTCAGGAACGCAGGATCGCCGCAGATCACGGCCGCGAACCCGGCGCGGTCGGCAGCGGTTATGAGTTCCACGTGGCGTCGATGGCGGTCAACGGCGAAACCGGCGAGCTGCCGATCGCGATCGACTTCGGCGACGGGGTGGCGATCGACGCCCTGATCGCCAGCCGCGACGGCCGCGAGCCGGTATTCGCGCTGGGCATCCACCGCGCGGACGGCACGCCGGTTTACGGCTGCACGTCGGAAATCGACGGCGCACGCCCGCTCGCGCGCGAAGCCGGTGGATTCCGCTTCCGACTGCGCTTTGACAGCTTGAACCTGCTGCCCGGCAGCTACTTCCTGCGTGCGCACTCGCAGGATTCCGAGGGCATGCGCCTGTTCGATACCGTGGAGCGTCCGCTGGTGGTGCGCGGCAAGTCGCGCGATTTCGGGCTGGTCCGCCTGGCGCACCATTGGGAGTCCGCGGGGCAGGGCGACCCCCCGCAATGAGCGCGCTACCCGAGGTCATCGTGCCGGTCTACAACGGCGTCGATGCGCTGGCCGCGTGCCTTGATGCACTGGCGCGCTGCGTGCCGGAGGCTGCGCGCGTGCAACTGATCGACGACGCCTCACCGGATCCGCGCGTGGCCGGGCTGCTCGCGCAGTTCCACGCGAAGGCGAGCTGCGCGGTGCAGGTCCATCGGCATGATCTGAATCAGGGCTTCGTGGCATCCGTCAACGCAGCGATCGCGCGCGCTGATGGCGACGTCGTGCTGCTCAACGCAGACACCGTGACCACCGCCGGTTGGCTCGAGCGATTGGCCGCATGTGCGGCCAGCGATCCGCGCATCGGCACCGCCACGCCGTGGTCGAACAACGCCGAGATCTGCTCGTTGCCGGAGTTCTGCGTGGCCAATCCGTTGCCCGAGGATCCCGAAGCCGTGGCTGCAGCATGCCGTCACGCAGGGCCGCCGAAGTTTCCCGAGCTGCCGACCGCGGTCGGCTTCTGCATGTTCATTCGCCGAGCCGCGTTGCAGGCCGTGGGCGATTTCGATGTGGCCACCTTCGGCCGCGGCTATGGCGAAGAGAACGACTTCTGCCGGCGTGCCGCGGGGCACGGTTGGCGCAACGTGCTGTGCGACGACACCTGGGTCGGCCATCGCGGTGGCGCGTCCTTTGCCGGCACCGGGCACGCTCCGGGCGGTGAGAACCTGGCCCGACTCGTCGCCCGTTACCCCGGCTACAATGCGCTGGTTGCGGATTTCATCGCACGCGATCCGTTGGCACCGCTGCGTGCGCGGATCGCCGCCCGCCTGCGTCCCGGAGTGACTTCGCCTTGACCGATGCCCTCCCATTCACCGGCGAGCGGTTCACGCCCGAATGCGTGCGCGAGATCTGGTACGAGCACTGGCATCGCTACGCCTTCGCGTTGCCATTGGCGCGTGGTCGGCGCGTGCTCGATGCCGCGTGCGGCGAAGGTTATGGATCGGCCCTGCTCGCCGGTGCGGCAGACAGCGTGCTCGGCGTGGATCTCGCACCGGCAGCGCTCGAGCACGCGCGCGCACGCTACGCCACGCAGCCCAATCTGCGCTTTCAGCTCGGCGATGTCACTGCACTGGATGCCCTGCCCGCGGCCAGCTTCGACCTGATCGTCTCGCTGGAAACCCTCGAACACGTGCACGCACAGGAATCGATGATCGCCGGCTTCGAGCGACTGCTCGCGCCGGGCGGCTTGCTGCTGGCGTCCTCGCCCGACAAGCGCACCTACAGCGACGCCACCGGCTTTCGCAACGAGCACCACGTACGCGAGCTGTACCGCGAGCAGCTGCTCGAACTGCTGCAGCCGCGATTCCCGGCGGTGCGGCTGTATGGCCAGAAGCTGCTGTTCGCATCTGCGATCTGGAGCCTCGACGAGGCGCCCGTGTCCGCCACAGCAAGCACCGCGGGCGCAAGTGCGCAGGATCTCGCCGACGGCCTGGACTACGATCCGCTGTATTTCATCGCGCTGTGCGCACGCGATCCGCGCGATCTGCCGGATGCCTCGCGCGGTCTGCTGTCGCTGTTCGGCGATCGCGAGCAATCGGTGTATCGCCACTATGAAAACGAGATCCGCAAGAACATCGCAGCCGGCGGCGTGCTGGCTGATCTGCAGACGCGCCTGGCGCTGGCGCAAGCGCGTGCGCTCGTTGCCGAAGCACGGATTGCAGCGCTGGCCCACGGGTCCGGCAGCACGCCCGCACGCGGTCTGTTCGCGCGCCTTTTCCACCGTCGTGAGCGCTGAGCAAAGCATGGATTTCCAGATCGATTTCGGTAGCTTCAACGTCGGTCCGCGTGCCGATGCGCCGCTGTTTGCAGCAGCTTCCGGCATCGTGCTGCCGCTGGGGCCGGAGGAGTGCATCTACCGTCTGCGCGCCGATGGCAGCCAGCACGTGATGACCCACCAGGTGTTCGAGGCGCTGCATCTGTGCCGCGCATTCCGCAGCCTCGACGAGCATGCAGCGGTGGTGGCACAGGGCGTTCAGGGTCTGGCCGGGCGCAACGAGGTGGTGCGCCAGGTGCTCGACAGCTTGGTCGCGCGGCAGCTGCTGCTGTCGGGTGCGGGGTATCTTGCAGCACTCGCACAGGATGCGGCCGCCAATCCAACGCCGCTGCGCGCGGTGTTCATCCGCACCTGCGACCGGCCGACCGGCCTGGCCGCGCTCAGCGCCGACCTGTTGGCCAACGAGTTGGCTCATCGCGCCGGGCATCGCTACGTGCTGCTCGATGAATCGCGCGATCCGGCGCAGCAGCGCAGCAATGCCGAAGCGCTTGCGCGTTTTGCGCAGGATGCGGGCGTGCGTGTGGAGCACTTCGATGCGCTGCGCTGGCGCGCCACGCTGGATCGCCTCGCACGCGCGCGACCTGAAGCCGGCGACAGCCTGCGTTGGCTGCTCGCGCGTGAACCCGAGGCTGCCCATCGCGCTGGCGATTCAGCGGCGCGCAACCTGGCAGCACTGCTCGGCGCCGGCGCGCGGATTGCGCTGATCGACGACCAGACCCGGCTGCCGCTGCGCAGTGCTCCCGACGCGATCGGCGGCCTCGATCTGTCGGCTGCATCCGCCATGCCGGTACGCTTCTACGACGACGCGCGCGCCGCGCTGGCCGACGGCGGCGAGGTAGCCGGCGATCCGTTCAACGTGCAGCTGGACTGGTGCGGCCAGACCCTCGGCCACGTGCTCGCGCACAATCCGGCACTGCTGCCGGACCGCGCGGCGCTGGCCGGCATGGAGCCGGCCAGCCTGCCGCAGCTGAGCGCCGCCAGCCGGATCGCCAGCACCTGCAACGGTGTGCGCGGCGATGCCGCAGGCTCTGGCCGCGACTGGATGTTCCTGCTCGACGACGACAGCCGCACGCAGTTCTGGAGCGATCGCGAGCGCTACCTGCGGCATCTGGACGGTGCCAGCGTGTGGGTCGGTCCGCGGCGTCCGCGCGTGCTCGATCAAGCACAACATGCGCCATTCCTGCTCGATGCCAGCCGCATCGTGCCGCCGACCCTGCCGGATGCGGCGCGTGGCGATCTGCTCGCCGGGATGCTCACGCGCGCACTGTGGCCCGACAGCGTGGTGCTGCACAGCGCCTGCACGCTGGGCCACGAAGGTCAGCGGGCGCAGCGCAAGGCGGGCTCGGTTTGGCAGGCCGATACGCCGGGTCTTGCGTCGCTACTGACCGACCTGCTGTCGTCGCGACTCGACGACATCCGCGCGCAGGCGCCAGAGCGTCGTTTGCGCAGTGTTGCCAACGCCATCGGCGATCTCGCGGCTGCATCGTCGGCCAAGCGTGCCGACATGCTGTCCGAATATCTGGCCTTCGCGCGCTCCGATCTGGTGACGCGGCTGCAGGCGTCGTTCCTGGGCGCCGACAATCCGCCGGTCTACTGGCAGGCCGACGCGCGCGAGCTGATCACGGTCAATGGACGCGCGCTGACCAGTGCCGGCCCACCACGCCTGGATGGATGGCCGGATTCGCTCGACACCGCAGCGCGGTGCAGCGAGCGCTTCGCCCGCGATCTGGATCGCTTCGCAGTAGCGCTGGATGCGTGGCCGGCGCTGTGGCAGCACGCCGCCGAGCTCGGCCCGCGCCTGCTCGATCCCTGAGGAGCCGGGCGATGCGCGCGCAGCTGTCGGCGATCGTGGTCGCACACGACAGTGGCGCGGTGCTCGCCGAATGCGTGCGCCGCCTGCTGGCTGCCACCGACGTGCTCGAGGTGCTGGTGGTCGACAACGGATCGCGCGATGGCGCCGCGGCCGCTCTGGCGCCGGATGCGCGCCTGCAGGTGTTGCGCAATGCGCAGAATCCGGGCTTCGCGGTCGCCTGCAATCAGGGCGCCCGTGCGGCCTGCGGCGCAGTGCTCGCTTTCGTCAATCCGGATTGTTTCGTGGCGGTCGATACGCTCACGCGCATGCTCACGATCCTCGATGCCGCGCCGGACATCGGCCTGCTGGGTGCCGACGTGCGCGATGCGCACGGACAACCCGAGGCGGCCGCGCGGCGTCGCGATCCGACCCTCAAGCGTGCGCTGCGCCACGCGCTGGGGGCCTCGGACGCGCTGCATCTGCCGCCCAGCGCAGCGCTCGCCGTGCAGGACGTCGATGCGACCTCGGGTGCGCTGATGCTGCTCGCGCGCGCTGTGTTCACCAGATTGGGTGGCTTCGACGAAGGCTACCGCCTGCATGCCGAAGACCTCGACCTGTGCCGCCGCGTGCGCGGACTGGGCTTGCGCGTGGCGGTCGCCGAGGGCGTGCAGGTGACCCACCTCAAGGGCACTTCGAGCCAGCGGCGCCCATTGTTCGTGGCCTTCCACAAGCATCGCGGGCTGGTGCGCTACTGGTGGCGCTTCGGCGCTGGCGGTGGTGCGGCAGCGACCGTGGTCGCGATCGCCGCTGCGTGGCTGCGCTTTGCCGCGATCGCACCGGCGGCACTGTGGCGGCAGTTGCGCGCGCCGCCACCTGCGTGAGCGGCCAGCACGCCGCTACAGCGGGGGATCGGTTCGCGATGGTGCGTCGCGCGCGGCCAGCATCGACTTCGAGCGGGTGGCAAACGCTGTTTCGGGTGCGCACCCGCGCGCGGCGGTCGAACGCTGGCG
>Ga0209591_10001714_pt1 | contig 26879 bp, 23 predicted proteins | sample MAT01_FD_187207 | JGI IMG/M metagenome (GOLD analysis project Ga0209591, IMG submission 187207) | Freshwater microbial communities from Lake Fryxell liftoff mats and glacier meltwater in Antarctica - MAT-01 (SPAdes) (version 2) | ecosystem: Environmental > Aquatic > Freshwater > Ice > Liftoff... | reverse complement strand
TAGTTGCATCGACTCGCACCTTAGTTGCATCGACTCGCACCTTAGTTGCATCGACTCGCATCTTAGTTGCATCGACTCGCACCTTAGTTGCATCGACTCGCATCTTAGTTGCATCGACTCGCATCTTAGTTGCATCGACCTGCACCCAATACCCTTGGGTTAATTATTGTAGGGTGTGTTAGAACGAAGTTCGTAACGCACCATTATCAAGGGTTTGGTGCGTTACGCTGTCGCTAACACACCCTACATATCTAAAAAATTGCGAATTGCGAATTGTTATTCTGGGAGATTAGCTGTCAACGGTTCAGATTTGCCGTAGCCGTAAGGTTCAGAGATGATAATCGGAATTTCTTCAAAGTTCTCTACTGGAGGGGGTGAAGAAACTAACCACTCTAATCCAATTGCTCGCCAAGGATTATTAGGTGCTTTCTCGCCTTGCATCCAAGAAATCACCATATTGAAAATGAAGGGCAAGGTGGACATTCCCAATAGAAACCCGCCCAGGCTAGCGATCACATTCCAGAATTGATACTCTGGGGCGTAGGAAGCAACTCGGCGTAACATCCCTTGCAATCCTAAGGGGTGCATGGGCAAAAAGTTGAGGTTAGTACCAATGAAGGCTAACCAGAAGTGTATTTTACCCCAACCCTCGTGGTACATTCGCCCGGTCATCTTGGGGAACCAGTGATAGATGGCAGCATACAAGCCCATCGTCACAGTGCCGTAAAGAACGTAGTGAAAATGTCCCACCACAAAGTAAGTATTGTTAACGTGGACATCAACCGGCACGGAGGAAAGCATGATGCCTGTGATTCCAGCGAACACAAACATAATTAATCCACCAAGGGCAAATAGCATGGGAGTATTTAGCCGCAGTTTACCGCCCCAGATGGTTGCTACCCAGGCAAATACCTTAATTCCCGTGGGCACAGATACAAACATCGTCGTCAGCATGAAAATCAACCGCATCCAGCCGGGTGTACCACTAACGTACATATGATGTACCCAAACAATGCCGCTGACAGCTGCAATTAAGATCGATGAAACGGCAACTACTTTGTAACCAAATAGAGGTTTACGTGAATAAACTGGGAAGATTTCGGAGAAGATGCCGAAGATGGGCAAAATGATCACGTAAACGGCGGGGTGGGAGTAAAACCAGAAGTAATGCTCGAACATAACTGGATTGCCACCCTTGGCGGGATCGAAAAAGGCAGTGCCAACTGTCAAGTCGAGTAGCAGCATCACCGCCCCTGCTGTCAGCGCAGGTAGTCCGAATAGTTGGATAATCTGAGCGCTAAACACTGCCCAGACAAACAAAGGCATCCGAAAGAAGCCCATTCCGGGTGCCCGCATCTTGACGATGGTGGTGACAAAGTTTACTGCCCCCATAATTGAGGATACGCCGGATATTGCCACCGCTAAGAGCCAGAGAACTTGACCATTAATTAAGTTACCTGTGGGATTCTGGAGACTGACAGGCGGGTAAGACCACCAACCGGCTTGGGCTGGGCCACCAGGGATAAAGAAGCTACCCATCAGCAGAATGCCGACTATCGGCACCATCCAAAAGGCAACGGCATTCAGGCGAGGAAATGCCATGTCTCGCGCCCCAATCATTAGCGGCACTAAATAATTAGCAAAACCAACCAGTGAGGGAAATGTCCACAAGAACAGCATCACAGTGCCGTGCATGGTGAACATCCCATTGTAGACGGTGCGATCGACTAAATCTGATTCGGGTGTGATCAGTTCTCCCCGAATCACCATCGCAAAGATACCACCGACGAGAAAGAAGAAGAAGGAGGTAACGAGATACTGGATACCAATAACTTTATGGTCGGTACTAAAGCTAAAGTATTCTTTCCAGTTCCCCGGAGATTCGTGGTTTGGCTTCTCATTAGGAAGAAGCATACCTTCAATGGGAATATTAGTCATTGGTTACTTTCCTTTCAACCAGGAGAATTGACTAGAGTTGGTGCAGCAGGTGGAACAGTTACCCAACCAGTTTTGACTGACTGACTTGATGTTTGGGCATATTCAGCAGCCGCTTGATTATTTGCTAGAGATGGCTTTTGAGTTGCAGCTTGGGCTAGCCACTGCTGATAATCTTCGGGAGATTCGACGACTACATTCGCTTGCATCGTCGCAAAGTATGTGCCGCTATATTGAGAATCGGTTAGCCGATATTGTCCGGGGCGAATGGGAGTAAATTCAAAGTCGAGCGCCTGGTTAGGAATAATATCCTGCTTGAGGCGGAATGCCGGAATATAGAAGCCGTGCAGAACATCTTGCGATCGCAGCGCTAAACGTATCCGGCGATCGCTTGGTAAATGCAATTCGGTACTAGTAACATCTTTTTCTGGGTAATGAAAAACCCACGCCCACTGTTTAGCTAGTACGTCGATTTTCTCAACAGGTTCTGCTAAAACCTTAGCTGGTACTGATTCCATTCCCAGCGGATTATGCAGGTGAACTAGTTCGGCTGGGCCTTGAATCCCCATCTGCTCGTAAACTTGGTAACTGTAGCCCGCAATCCAAAACACTAAAAGAATTGGGATCGCTGTCCAGACAACTTCCAAAGTGATATTGCCTTCAATTGGGGGGCCGTCGGTGAAGTCATCTTTAACTGCCCGATGGAAGATCACAGAATACATTAGAGTACTTGTTACTCCCAAGAAGATGAAAGCACCGAGGGTTACTAAGAAGCTAATCAAATCATCAATTAATTTGGATTCGGCTGCTGCTTGCACAGGAAGCCAAGAGTAAGCCTGTTGTCCGATCCAGAGACTAGTAACAGTGACTGCGATCGCGCCTGTCAGCAGCGTTAAAATATTTAAAATCTTCTGGATTTTCATGGTCATTGGTTATTGGGCATTGGGCATTGGGCATTAAGTTATTAATCAAAGGACAAAGGACAATTGACAAATGACAAATGACAAATGACAATTGACTTATTTGAGTGAAGTATTAAGGTCTTGCCCCGATCGCAGCAAATTATCTGCTGTATTGTGTACGCCAAATTCGGCGGCTAGTTGCGCCCCTAGTGTCCCGTGGACGTACATAATCAACATGATTGCTATACCTGCGAACAGATATAACCACTGCACTTCTCTATCTGTCTGTTTATATTCTTGTTTAGCCCAAACGAAGCGCTGCCATCCTCTCCAGATGGTCATACCAACAATTAGCGCTAATAAGAAAACACCTCCCACACCATGCCAGAGCATAGTTTCCATTGCCTGCAATCCCCAGGCACTCTTCATATCAGCTGGTGGTGTTGCCAACAGCATTTCGTAAAAACCTGCTGTGACTGTGAAAAATGTGATGATGCTGGCAGCTACCATGTTGTACCAGCCAACATCAAAGAAGTTGTCACGTTCCACAGTAATTCCCAAAAATTTGAAGACCCATTTTTGAAAGGGGAACAAAACACCAACGATATCGAAGGTCATCGCAATGATGAACAAACCTATTGTCAGATGGACTAAGTTGGGATGAATGGGAATTGTGTAAGGTAATCCGTTTGCGCCTAAAGAGCCGGTCAATTGGTCAATTAGTTCTGAGTTCATCGCAACAGACCATCCTTTAATGCTTCTACAACTGGCACTGTATGCAATCCATATACCCAAACAAGTTCATCGCCGAGATATACCTGTACGCCAACTATCAAGGTCAAAATTAACCCGGCTCCCAAATAATAAATCGGTACTTTTTGCGGATTGCGGGAACGAATTACATAGCGCCAAGCTGTAATCGCTGTGATGATTCCTGAAAGCGACCAACCAATCAGCGTATGCAAATTCAGCACCGATTTAGCGACGCTGTAAGGCTGTGCTAAACCCGCTTCAAACTGACCAAAAATGATCGCCACAAAGATAGCGATCGTCGCAACTAACATATTCCACCAACCGACTTCAAAAAGACTGGCTTTCCCAGTAAAATAGCCAACTACATCGCAAAAAAATCCAAACACCACCATCGCAATTACGAAGTGGACAACGATGGGATGAATCGTATCTGGATAGGGTAAATTGTGGTCATTCAAAGATGTAAGATACTCAAGCATTGTATTCTCCTGGAAATATCTACCGCACTTTGCTAAAACTTCAATTATTCATAGATACTCACTAACATCACCACAAGTATCCATCCATAATTGACTCAAATCTGTTCAATATCTGCGCGGTGCGATATGCTTAATCATGTCTTAGCTTTTTGTAGCCAAATCTAGTAAACATAGTCTGCAACAGCAATTTTTGATGTAGCTAAACCAAATCGCTGTAGTTTGTTGATTTGCTTAACCTATCTTTTAGCTTAAGTAAATTTTTATGAATTGTCAAAACAATAAAAGTTAAACTTTTAAAAGTTAGTTATCTAACAAAAACCTATTTTTACAATGTATCGATTCTGGCATTAATTAAAATTTTAAAAAGCCTAAATAAAATACTTTGCTGTGCAGTATTTCACAATGATAAAATTTCTAATTGTAATCCAAACGACAAAAATATATAATCTTGAGTAGTTGGTATATAGCGTTTCCCATTCAGATGCGGTACAACGTTATATCCCAAGGTGTAGGGGCACGGTATGCCGTGCCCCTACGGGTGTACCTCACGTAAACGAGAACTGCTATAGAAGCGAATCAAGGTAAGTTACTAAGGAACGCAAATTTAATAACGTGCAATTCTTATTTAACTTGGAATGGTGCGTTACGCTCCGCTAACACACCCTACTTTTGCACTTTATTTAATCCACATTCCTAAGTTCCAGTGAGTTGATTTAGAACTGGGAAGCAGAGGGAAATAACCAATGTCTAAATCAAGACGAAGTTAGGGCATTTTTTTTCAGTTCGTCTAGGGAAACTACTTCCAAAGCCCTCGCATGGGTTGATTCAAGGACAACGGGACAAGCAACACCAGCTTCCAGAGCTTCTTGCCAGCGAGAAGCACATAAACACCAGCGATCGCCAGGCTTCAATCCAGGAAAGTTAGAATTAGGTGTACTGAGGTCATTTCCCCGCGATTTGGTGAACTCCAGGAATTCTGATGTCACTTGGGCACATACGACGTGCGACCCGAAATCCTGACCACCTGTGCGACAAAAACCATCGCGGTAAAACCCAGTCATGGGAGAAGTGCAGCAAACCTCTAGGTTTCCATCGATTACGTTTTTAGCGTCTGTCATCATTAATTCCCTTTAGTAACTTATGACGAGTTTAAAACAATCCTCAAAAGTTTGGGGGATAGTCATCAGTTATTAGTCAAATAGATTTTGTCTATAAATTACTGTTTTTTTAGCTGATTGTCTAATTTAAAACTCAGGTTTGTACACCAAATTCTTTTGGATCAATTCCCCAATTTACCCAGCGAATTGCTTCACGCTCTGAGTTTGTATTAGGGGGAACTCGTAAGGCATGAATAAACCCTGTACTAGGGCAAGTCATTTTTAATAAATAAATTGCTTCTTCATCAACATCAGCATCAATTTTTAATAGTATGTATTCAGCCCAAGTATCTAATTCAATAGCTTGCAATTCTTCGCAAATTCGGGCATAACCAATACCCTGAATTAACACTCGCCGTAGTTCGGCGTTTTCCTCTGATAAAAGCCATTGAGATTGCCATTGCTGCGGGTGGATTTTACCGTATTTTTCAGGCAAGGTTACACCGTGGTATGAGTAGAGGCTATATCCATCAATAAATTCAATGGCGGGTTCACCTTCAGCGTGGAGGCGATTTTCATTGTCGAAGCGCAGATGAAGGGGGCGATCGCATACTATACAAAATTTTTCAAATGGAGAAATCCAACCACAAAACCTTGATAAAGACTGTAACGTTTCCCATCTCATTTTGCTGTAAGAACAATTTAATACAGACACGTAAAAATCCATCCAACAACAATCACTAGCCAAATGTTGTGATTTTAACCAAATATGATCTAAATTAAATTTAGGTTCAATTTTAAATTTTGATTTCTTTTCTAATTCATATTTAAATATAACAAAATCTCGGTTGAAAATAGTTAATTGCCTAATAACCTGCGTATCTAGTTGATATGATGTTTTTAAACTTTTATTAGTTAAATCTGGAAAAGTATAGTGAATAAACTTCTTATTTAATTTTATGTTATGCCAATTTAATTTATTATTTCGCTTTTTAAGAATAATTTTCAACCCAGCATAAGGGCTGTCACAAAAAATAATTTCCGGCTCTTGTTTACCCATAACTGTATATGCAGCTTTGACAACTTCCGCAGCTTTCTCTTTATCAATTCGCTCAGTTGAAAGCGCGATCGCTCTCCACTTATCCCGATAAACTGGAATCAAATCCTCTTGCTCGGGTGTTAACTTTTCAATCAGCGACATAACGCCAACCTTCAGGCTCGTATTCTCTCTGAATTTTCACCATCCAATCACCTTTGGGAATAGAAATAGCTTTATGCTCCTCATGAGCTAGCAATGCCGACTCTGAAAACACACGTAAATAAAGTGTGCTATCTTTCTCGTATAATTCTGCGTTTCCCTCAGTAATGCGATGTTTATGCCCCGTAACTTCACCCTCTGCCAAAGTTAAGTGAGGTATTTTTTGTCCTTCAACCTGCTGCACAGGTAGTAAGATGACATCACCTTGACGAATTGTTTGCATAGTTTTGCATCAAGCGGATAGGTACAAACCCCACTTCGCTTTTACTCTTAAGTTTGGTTTAATTTTGGCACAACCTCTATGAAAGTGGGGCATTGGGCATTGAAAATAGACAAAGTAAAGACTTTTTTTTAATAATTCCTCCTTGTCCCCTTCTCCTCCCTACTCTCCACTCCCCACTTCCTATTCTCAATTAAATTACACTTGCGGGATATTTTAAAAACTTTACTCGCCAATTATGCGTTAGATAAGTTAAAGATTGAAATAGCTGGAAATTCACAGCCAGCATTCCCCTACTCTATCCTTGAGGAAGGACTGCACCCAAAGTTAAGCGGATTTTCGCCCTAACAGGCAGTTTGTGTGAGGATTAAATCACCGCTCTAAGCGTGACGTTTTATCTTGACAATTTGCAAAAATTACCTCAATTTGACTGTTTAGCTTAGTAGCTATTCTTTTTTTGAAATTTCCATGTCAACACTCGTCATCGTCGAATCTCCAACCAAAGCTCGTACCATTCGCAACTACCTGCCAGCAGGCTATCGGGTGGAGGCATCTATGGGTCATGTACGTGACCTACCTCAGTCGGCTAGTGAAATTCCCGCCGCTGTCAAAGGGGAAACATGGGCGCAGCTAGGGGTAAATGTGGACGCCGACTTTGAACCGGTATATGTTGTCCCGAAAGACAAAAAGAAAATTGTCACCCTGCTCAAAGAAGCCCTCAAAGATGTCGATGAACTGATTCTGGCAACGGACGAAGACCGGGAAGGTGAAAGCATTAGTTGGCATTTATACCAGCTACTCAAGCCGAAAGTTCCGACTAAGCGGATGGTGTTTCACGAAATTACCGAAGACGCGATCAAAAAAGCTCTGAAAAACTGCCGCAATATTGATGAGCAGTTGGTTCGCGCCCAAGAAACGCGGCGGATTTTAGATCGACTCGTGGGCTACACTCTGTCTCCCCTGCTATGGAAAAAAATCGCCTGGGGATTATCTGCTGGGCGAGTCCAATCTGTAGCCGTGCGACTTTTGGTCACTAGGGAACGCCAACGCCGCGCTTTCCATGAAGGTACTTACTGGGATTTGAAAGCTAGTTTAGAAAAGGAAAAAACCCCCTTTGCTACTCAGTTGGTGACATTGGCAGGAACCAAAATAGCTAATGGTAGCGATTTTGACGCAGCAACCGGAAAGATTACCGCAGGTCGCAATGTCTTGTTACTCAACGAAGACCAAGCGATCGCCCTCAAGGAACGCTTGACAGAGAAAACCTGGAGTGTCAGCGAGATCGAGGAACGCCCAGTAACGCGCAAACCCTCGCCACCGTTTACGACTTCGACGTTGCAGCAAGAATCTAACCGGAAACTGCGCCTCTCAGCCCGTGACACAATGCGGGTTGCTCAAAATTTGTACGAGCAGGGGTATATTACCTATATGCGGACAGATTCGGTGCATTTGTCAGATCAAGCGATCGCAGCAGCTCGAAGTTGTGTAGAAAAGCTTTATGGTAAACAATATCTCAGTCCCCAACCCCGACAATACACCACCAAATCTAAGGGCGCACAAGAAGCGCACGAAGCAATTCGTCCAGCAGGTAGCAGCTTCCGCACCCCTCAAGAAACTGGTTTGGGCGGTCGAGAACTTGCCCTCTACGATTTGATTTGGAAGCGTACCGTCGCCTGTCAAATGGCTGATTCCCGCCAAACTCAAATTACTGTGCAGTTGCAAGTTGAGGATGCTGGATTCCGTTCTTCCGGCAAGCGGATTGAATTTCCCGGATACTTACGTGCCTACGTCGAAGGTTCAGACGACCCAGAAGCAGCACTAGAAGACCAGGAAGTAATTTTGCCGAATCTGAAAGTGGGAGATCACCCGAATTGTACAGAACTGGAAGCAATTGGTCACGAAACTCAACCGCCAGCTAGGTACACTGAAGCGACTTTGGTGAAAACTTTAGAAAGCGAAGGTATCGGTCGTCCCAGTACTTATGCCAGCATCATTGGTACGATCATCGACAAGGGTTACTCTCAATTGGTGACTAACGCTCTCATTCCCACCTTTACCGCTTTCGCCGTCACCGATTTGCTGGAAAAACATTTCCCCGACATCGTTGATCCCAGTTTTACCTCGAAAATGGAGCAAACCCTTGATGACATTGCCACAGGTGAAGCGAAATGGCTACCCTATTTGCAGAAATTCTATTTGGGAGAGAAAGGGCTGGAAACCCTAGTTAAAGAACAGGAAAGTAAAATTGACGCCACCAAAGCTAGGACTGTAGAACTAGAGAATTTAGATGCCAAAGTCCGTATTGGTAAATATGGACCCTACATTGAAGTTGAAAATGGTGACGGTGTTATTACTGCCTCAATTCCCAAAGATTTGACACCAGCTGACCTCGACCCCAAACAGGTAGAAGTATTGCTGCGGCAAAAAACCACAGGCCCCGACCAGGTAGGTCGGCATCCCGAAACTGGTGAACCGATTTATGTGAAAATTGGTGCTTATGGGCCTTATGTCCAATTAGGTGACAAAACTGACGAAAACCCTAAACCTAAACAAGCCTCCCTGCTCAAAGGTGTCACCCCGGAAACCGTTACCCTGGAGATGGCTGTTGGTCTTTTGGCACTACCCCGGACATTAGGAGTTCATCCAGTCACTAATGGCAAAATCCAAACTAGTTTGGGACGCTTTGGCCCTTATGTCGTTCATGACCAAGGTAAGGAGGGGAAAGATTACCGTTCCCTAAAAGCTGCGGATAATGTATTGACAATTAGCGTAGAACGTGCATTAGAATTATTGTCCGAACCAAAAAAGGGGCGTAGTTCCACTAACAGCAAGTCTAAGGCAGCCTTACGTGAATTGGGTACACATCCAGAAGACAGCGAGACAATCAACATCTACGACGGTCCTTATGGCCCTTACATTAAGCATGGCAAAACTAATGTGAGTATCCCAGAAGGTCAATCGGTAGAAAATATAACGCTGGCTGAGGCACTGAAATTGTTGGAGAGTAAAGCATCGACAGCAAAATCGACTCGCAAAACGAGTAAATCAACGAGTTCGAGTTCTAAATCTAAGTCAACTGCTAAATCATCAACTAAGTCATCAACCACTGTTGCGAAAAAAAAGAGCACAGAAGGTTAGTTACAAGTCAAGAGTCAATAGATTTTGAATTTTAAATTTGGGATTTTGGATTTGTGGCATCCACAAGGGATGTTAGTCTGGCATCAACCAAAAGAATCTAAAATCTAAAATTGGCACGCTCAAACTTTAACCCTTGATCCCCGTCTTTGGTGAGATGTAGTTTGTTAGGTTGCTAATGTGATAATCTAAGGATTAAGGTAGAAGAAAACACCAAATTTTAAAAGTGACTCACGCCCTAAATAAGAGAGTGTGTCAACTAAGTTGAAAGAGGCAGGTGCGAAATACGTTATTTTATGCGTACCTGTTAATCAAAATTTGAGGTAGTATCTCAGGAGCGGTCAGTTCAATGGACTATATAGAAAAGGTGCTGGAAAAGCTTAAGGAATTAGCTCGTAGGCTAATTGAGAGCCTGTTAGGACCCCAGGCTGAACCGGAACCGGAACTGATTCCGATTCCGGTGAACGATCGCTCGCGCCGTCGCCACTAGCCTAAAGTGCTGAACTCAACATTGCAACCCTTAAGCATTTTGGCACTGCACGGGCCAAACTTGAATTTGCTAGGACAGCGAGAACCAGGAATTTATGGCTCGTTGACACTAGCTGAAATTAACCGCCTGTTAGAAGAAGAGGGATTAAAGTTACAGGCGAAGGTTTTTCCTGTGCAGTCAAATCATGAAGGAATTTTGGTAGATAGTATTCATGGCGCATTAGGGCAATATCAGGGAATTTTGATTAATGCCGGAGCGTATACTCATACAAGTGTGGCATTGCGAGACGCGATCGCTGCTGTTAACTTGCCCACAGTTGAAGTACATCTGAGTAATATCTACCGTCGGGAAGATTTTCGCCATCATTCCTACATTGCCCCGGTAGCGATCGGGCAAATCAGTGGTTTTGGCTCTCAAAGTTATTTGTTGGGCTTACAAGCGTTAGTAAATTATTTAAGAGTTAAGAGTTAGGAGACGCGATTAATCGCGTCTGTGAAGAATTAACAATATTTAATTAACTCCTCACTTTTAACTGTATAATTCATGCGTTACTCTCCTAAAAGTCGGTTTCAAGGCACTTTCCTGGGAGCATTCCTGGGGGGGAGTTCAGCTTCTGGCGGTGAAATACAGTCTCAGAGTTACCTAGATTTTGGCAGAATGGCGGTTCTAGGGACTGAGAGTTTAATTGCGTTGGGTAGATTAGATTTAGATGATTGGATAGCGCGTCAGCAACAAGAATCTCTTCATTCAGCCGCAACTGATGACATATCGATTAAAATAATTATTGCCACACTACCAGTAGCGCTCTTTTTTCACGAAAATCCAATTAAGCTCCGAAAAAACTTGCTGTATGTCCTAAAAATCTGGGAGAATGACCCAGTGGTAAGGGATGCAACACTAGCAGTAGGATATGCGATCGCTCAAGCTTTAACTGAAAAACTCGACCCCCTAACTCTTATCCCGCAAATAATTTCTTTTATCGGAGAAACACCAACATCAATACCAAAAAAACTATTAAAAGTCCAAAATTTATTAGAGCAAGGGGCTGGATTAGAAAAGGCGCAAGCTGAGTTTGGTAGGGAAGAAAAACTCAGTAACATTATTCCTATGGCATTTTACTGCTTTTTGAGTACCTTGGAAGACTTTCGCCTTGCAGTTTTGCGGGCTACTTACAATGGCAATTTTAAAGTGCAAAATGCTACATTTATAAGCTCACAGGCTACAGGTGCAATTACTGGTGCTTTATCAGGAGCATATAATAGTACAAGCGGAATTCCCGTAAATTGGCGAGTTTTGCTCTTACAGAGAAGTTCTCCTGTATGGGGACTAACTAGCTTTTCCCAAATGTTAAAATTGACCGATGCGTTTGTGGCAGTATGGTCAGGAGTTTACAATCTTGCCCTAAATCCAAGGGAGTTAATAGAGGAGGGATGTGAAGTAGCTCCGCTTTCAGTTTACGCAGCTCCTCGCGTTATTCGATCGCGTTAACAATTTCGTTTACCAGACGAAAAACATAACAGATTAAAAGAACTTGTTCAAGCCAAAGGCATAAGTCTCAATAAGCGTCTGATCAGGAATTGAGGCAATATTTTCTCCTACATCGTGAGGATAAAATGGCTATTCGAGTATATCTGGATAGACTTAGCGATGTCTACGACTGGCTACGCCTACGCCCACGCAATATTATCACAACAAGGCTTCTTTAATCCTGGCTGACTCCACACGCCTGTTTTTAGATGCGATCGCTTAATATCGAAGTAAAGAGTAGCAAACAGTTTTATGACATCAGCACTGAAGAGAGCAAAGCCATATATTGAACAACGAGATGGAGGATATTGGATCGAAGGGATTCGGATCTCTCTCGATTCAGTTGTCTATGCTTTTTTGAATGGTGAGTCTCCTGAAAGCATTACTCAAAACTTTCCATTACTATCGCTGGAGCAGGTTTATGGTGCTATTACCTTTTATCTAGACAACCAAATCTTGAATTTCAATCAGCCTATACAGCATTGCTCGAAGGTAAGAAAGATTCAGAGGTATTGGCGATCGCATCTGATTTTGCTCTGGCATTAGCTAGCTTTTCTTTTAATTCTTCTGTAGCCGCAATCTTCTTAACCATGATATTTTCGCCACTTTTTTAGTAGTTCCAATTGGTGATCCGAGAGTAACTATGAGTGACCTGACGCGGCTTTTTAGATGAGAATTTTGACTGCGTTGAACGACCCACATTGCTCCATCATCATAACGAAAATATATTAACTAAAAAATCGGTTAGTAGTTGACATAGAAGATGAAATTTATTAAATTAATCCTAACTAATTTTTTAGTTAGTTAGCTCTCAGCATAATTAAATATTCCTAGCGATTAGAAATCGCGGCTATATGAATGGAGGCACGTCCGGCATTTTTACTTGGGATATTACCCATTTTACTAACGCATTTACAGAACTTTAGATAAATAACTTCTCAACATTTTGGAGGAAACATGAAATCAATTTTACATGGTGCGCCTTGGTTAATCGCGCATAAATCTGTATTAGGAGTTAATAAACCTAATAAAATTACATTAAATGGACAGGATCATGTCATTTGGCAAAATAAAAAAGGTGAAGTGTTTGCCCTTGATAACATCTGTCCACATATGCAAGCACCCTTGTCAGATGGCTGGGTTTGTGAAGACAGAGATACTATTACTTGTCCTTTTCATGCACTAGAATTTGATGGACAAGGCAGACTACAGCAAGGAGAAAAAAAGGACACTCAACCAAGTACTAAACCATTAGAGCTAATTATTAGCAATGATTGTATCTGGACTTATGCCGGATTTGAGCCAAGATTATCCATCCCAGATTTGCATCAGAGAATTGTAGATGAATACGAGTTCATCGGAGTAACTGGGGACAAAAGTATTCAAGGAGACTTTTTGACTAACCTGATGGTTAACTATGACTATAACCATCAAAATGGTACTCATAAAGAACTATTTAAAATTACATCTTGTCATGTGAGTTATTTTGAAGAAAAAGGATATTATGCCACAGTCAAACAAGAACTGACGAGAGCCAACAACACGTTAGGAGAAATTATCAAAAATCCTATTTTGGGAATCTTCCCTAAAACGTTGGCTAATACACTCGAATACGCTTTCCCTTCAACTACAGCTTTTTTTGCTAAAACGCCTATTGGTGATATAGCTCAAATTCATATTCTCTACCCTGAAACAGAAAAAATCACCAAGACATTTATTTTGATGTATGCCAAAGTCGTCAATCCTTTGATTAAATTTATGTTTAAAAACTCAGTTTTACAAGCAGCAGCCACAGTTATTGAACAGGATACAAGTGCAGTTGAAAGTTTGTATCCTCGGCAAAAACCAAAAATTAGACTGCCAAATGAAGAGATTATGTTTTACGCCGAAAAGCTATACGATAATTGGTAATTTAGATTTGCAAAGAAAGCCTAACTGCGCTTTACAATTAAGTAGACACTGTAGCTAATTACTGCTGGAGGTACTCAAATATGCAACAGCTAAAATCCGCCGAGTCAATGCCTGGTAGCTATGGCTTGCCCATCTTGGGGGAGACTTTAGAAATATTCCGGGATTTAGAACTGTATATATGGCGACGATTCCAGCAGCATGGTTCAGTTTTATGGTCAACCTAGTATGTCAACCAAGTGCTACGCTACAGTTACCAAGATTGAGAGGCAACTATGACTGCCCTGATTCTGAACCTTAGCCCCACCATTGAATTAACAGATGAGCAGTTCTTCCAACTGTGTCAGAATAATCGAGATTTGCGACTTGAGCGCACGGCAGAGGGAGAATTAATTATCATGCCACCAACTGGATGGGAAAGCGGAAATCGAAATAGTAGACTAACACAGCGCTTAGGCAATTGGGCTGACGCTGATGTCACAGGTTTAGCTTTTGACTCCTCAACAGGTTTCAAACTCCCTAATGGGGCAAATCGTTCTCCTGATGCATCCTGGGTGAGCCGGGAGCGATTAGAAGCCCTGAATCCAGACCCTACTAAATTCCTACCGATCGCTCCCGATTTTGCGGTAGAATTGCGCTCTGCTTCAGATAGCTTAAAGACTGTGCAGCAAAAAATGCAGGAGTATATTGACAATGGTGTGCGTTTAGGCTGGCTGATTGACCCCCAGAACCAACAGGTGGAAATTTACCGCCCAGGACAGGATTTTGAGGTTTTGCGTAGGCGTAGCCCGTCGGAGACATCGCCCACTAGTTTATCAGGAGAGGATGTATTGCCTGGGTTTGTGCTGGATTTAGCCCAGATTTTGAGTTAAGCGATCCTTACTGTTTACTAGCAAGATTCAATACCCTCGCCAATTTAAGAAGAGTTGAAACTCAATTTTAAGGGGATGAAGCGAATTATTAGCTTCACTGTTTACAATACATGACAGAATGCCCAAAAAGGGGTGGTGTAAAAGAGTCATTTGTGTCTTAATTTGTTTAGACACAAATTTTACTGCTAGCAGGGTAATTACGATGACAAATAGACCTCCTTCCGAACCGGAGTCATCCCAAAGAACTGCCCTTGGCTTTGATGAATTTATAGCCATTCTGGTTGCCTTCGCCACTATCGGAGCGATTCTTTTTTGGTCATTGTCCCGCCGGGATTCTAGCTGGAACTTAAACGGGCTGCTGTCGCCTTCCTCCACTCCATCTTCTAGTGTTCAACCAAATCAAGTATTGCCCTCCCTTACTCCCAAGGTAGAACCAAGTGCAGTCCCCAACAATGTTTTGCCCTATTCTCCACCTGAGGCTGTTGTTGAACCACAGACACCTTTCTTTCCGACTAACAGCGCAACTCCTTCCCGTACAGTGTTACCGTCTGCTGAGGTAGCCCCAACTCAATTCCCACAACCACGGACACGCATATCTCCTTCAACTGGTCTTGAGCCATCAATTAAATCATCAGTATTGCCTTTAGTAACTCCGGCAAAACAAAAATCAATCATTCCGCCGCCAATTGCATTTAACGATGTGCCCAATAAATTCTGGGGTCGGCGTTTTATAGACATTCTTTCTTCCCGTGGTATTCTTAAAGGGTTTCCTGATTATTCTTTTAGACCAAATCAGCCTGTAAGCCGCGCGGAATTTGCTGCAATACTAGAAAAAGCCTTTGATCAAGAACTCTCTAAGACTGCGATCGCATTTCAAGATGTACCAGCAAAATTCTGGGCAACTCCCGCAATTGACCAAGCCATCAGTGCCGGATTTCTCAAAGGCTACCCTAAAAAAACCTTTAAACCACAACAAAATATTTCACGAGTGCAAGTTTTAGTTGCCCTTGTCAGTGGGTTGAATTTGAAAGCACCCACTTCCCAAAATCAGATTTTAAGTGTCTATAAAGATGCTAAAAATATTCCAAGCTATGCTATTGGCAAAATAGCCGCTGCTACAGCCAATGGGCTGGTAGTTAACTATCCAAATCCCCAAGTCCTTGCTCCTAACAAAGTAGCTAGTCGGGCTGAAGTGGCGGCGATGATTCATCAAGCTTTAGTAAAACTGGGCAAATTAGAGGGAATTTCATCTCAAAACATTGTGCGCTCGCGTAGCTTGTCTCCACGACTTTCGCGCACTCCAAAGGAAAATGTAGAGAGTAAATTATCCGCAGGAAACTCGTCTCAGTAATTCGTAATTCGTAATTATTTGGTCACTGAAGAAGCAGAGGGGCTGAGGAGAAAGATTCTTTATTGCTCTTCTGCTCCTCTGCTCCCCTGCGAGGAGATTCAAAATTAGAGATTCAAAATTCAAACAAAGACTTTGAATTTTGAATTAGAGCATTTGCGTAGCGTCTTTGCAGGAGAAGCGATAGCTCAGATATTAAGCTTCTGGAATTTCTTTACCAACCACTTGTGATTTAAGAATGGTGATTTCACCAGTTAACTCTTGCCTGGTTGAGGCTTTGAGTAAATAGCGGTAAACAAACCAGGCAGAATAACCAATACCAATCAACTCAAAAGTAGGTGCTACCAAGGGGATATCATTCAAAGCATCTAATATTGCCAAGAGTACTTTAACCGCAACAATCGATCCCACAATTAAACCAACTGTTACCAGAGGTTGCTTATATTGATTAAAGAAGCTTCCTAGATATTCTGGCAATGTTGCTAAAAAGCTAGAAATTTGCTCCCCGTATTTTAGCCATTCATCTTGAGATTGCGCGGGAGGCTGAAGTTTGGTGATGGTTCCTGTTTGGTTGTTGATCTCTGCCACTGTAGCCTCTTTTGATGTGGTTTCCGTGAATTCTTGTTCTGACATTTTCACTCCTATAAATTTGACAGGTGAGTTTTTTTAATCTGGATAATTACAACCAAAAGGCTGTTGATTAGGTAATGCAAAAGTGCATCAGTGCAATTGAGTCAAGGACACAAAAGAGTTTTAGTGTTCCATAACCATAATTGCTCCGCAATATCTACTGCATCAACTACAAGCTAGATCAGTAGGAGGATAGAACTCAGAAAGCAGCAGGATGTATTATAGATCAGCTTTCTGAGTTCTTTTTTGAATCAACTGGAATCCTCAGGTTGTAATTATCCCATTTCGTGTCATTTGCTCATAATCGTACTAAATCTAAGTACAAATCATGCAAAATCGGTCTACCTCTCATTTATATAAGCCTAAAAGTAGATTTTATCTGATATTAGAGCTATCTTAAGCCGCGTTCGTCAATTAACGCATTGGTATTGATATTAATACGGAATAAAAATATTTGTGTATTCAGATAGACTAGACTTTAGAACTATTTTATGATAGTGATGTCTGAAAATTGAGGATTGGGGAATAACCCATGCCCCATACTTAACAAGTATCCTTAGCAACATTGCGATCAAAACCGCTTATATATAATATAAGGATATATTAATTATCTAGTGAGCAATGATTTGCTCTTCCTATAAAAGAAGATAATGTAGATGTGAATCACCAGTTGAAGTATTTGCACAAGCTAGACTGATTTGGTGACTTTTGCGTGAAGGCAAGTAAATTTGAGGAATGCCAACTCAAAAGCCAATCCCTATCGACAGCAGTTCAGAAAGCAAAAAAGTGTCAGAGGAAGAGCCATCAATAGACGAACTCCCAACCATAGAATTTCCCTCACGAGGGAGACTCAAAGCCAGTTCTTGGCGTATCCATCAAAAAATTGGCTATGGGTACTTTGTCGCTATTGGAATTGGTTTTTTTGGCTCACTTACGGGATTAGTGATCGCCAACTATTACCGGGGAAGAGAAGTCAGACAATTTAATCAAGCTTATGAACAAGGACAATTACTGAGTAATTATAAAGATGCAGTAGTAGGCGCGCAATTGCATAGCTCTAACCTAGTTGCAGTATTAGAAAATTCACAACAGCTAGAAAGTAAAAAAGCTGATTTTCTGAAGAATGTTGAAAAAGCTCAACAGCTAGAGTCAAAAATTACCGGATTTATCAACAGCAAACCCCGGAGACTAGCAGCAACAAGTTCTACTTTACAAACGTTATTGCTGGATTACAAGACTAACTTAAAAGCCTACGTTGACCAAATCGAGGTAGTCTTACAGAAAATTGACTCCCAGCAAGTGCGGCCTGGGCAGATTTCCTCTGCCCGATCGCAGTTATTGACAATTATGCGTAGTGAGACAGCCATGCGGCTAGATCAGCTTTCGCAAAACTTGACTAACATCCTGCAAACTGCTGAAGATCAAGAGCAAGAAAGGCAAAAAGCCGTTGAGCAGGCGAAAGGAGTTGAGCGATTCATCGTGATTATGAGTATGCTGCTTTCGGTAGCGATCGCCGCCATTGTCGCTTGGCGTACCAGTCGAGCGATCGCTGAACCAGTCATCACTGTCACCCAAGTAGCAGAACAAGTGGCTCGCAAATCTAATTTCGATTTGCGAGCTCCCATCACCACTGAAGATGAAATTGGCCTGCTTGCCAAATCTCTGAATCATCTAATTGAGCGGGTATCTGAGCGCACTAAACAACTACAACAAGCTAAAGAATTAGCCGAAGCTGCTAGCAAAGCAAAAAGCATATTTTTGGCAAATGTCAGCCACGAGTTACGCACACCATTGAACGCTGTCATCGGCTTAAGCCAACTTCTAGAAGACGATGCTGCCGATCTTGGTTTATCAGCAGACTTTATCACAGACCTAGAAACAATTAACTCTGCTGGTAAGCATCTACTGCACTTGATTAACGAAATCCTCGACTTGTCAAAAATTGAAGCGGGGAAAATGACCCTCTATCCAGAGACATTCGAGATTGCGACGCTGATTCATAATGTCGTTCTCACAGTCAAACCAGCAATAGAAAAAAATGCCAATATCTTAGAAGTGCATTTTGATCAGCAACTTGGTATCATGTATGCCGATCAAACCAGGATGCGGCAGGTATTATTAAATTTACTCAGCAACGCCGGCAAATTCACTACAAACGGCAAGGTGATGCTGATAGTCAAAAGAGAAAAGCATGAATTACGACCAGAGGCTCCTTTAGGTATCATTACTTTCACCGTTAGCGACACAGGTATAGGTATGTCTCACCTTCAACAGCAACAGTTATTTCAACCTTTTACACAGGGGGATACCTCGACTACGAAAAAGTATGGAGGTACGGGACTGGGGTTGGCAATTAGCCGCCATTTTTGTCAGATGATGGGTGGTGAGATTATTGTCAAAAGTGAGCCGGGAGTAGGTTCTACTTTCACAATTCATCTGCCAATGACTGTGCAAGATTGAAGGAGGCAGGAGGATAAACCTCTAGGAGATTTTTTGGTGTATTAGACTACAAAATAAAATAATTTCTCACTTACGCTGTTAAAAAAGGTGACTTGGAAAACACGATTAATTGTTTGGAATATGTTTTCTATAGAAACTATGGCATTAATAAAATATAAATAATTAACTAAATAGGAAAATATAATGAAAGGTAAACGATTTATCCAACAATTTCTAAAGCTACTCTGAAGGTATGGCTTGAGGCGGCTACTCGCCGTACCGATAAGAGAAAATATCATAAAACAGACCATACTCCAAAGCTCTTGGAATTGCTTGATGTGGCTAAGGTTCGTCAAGCTTCGCCATACTGCGATCGCCGTTCGCGCAGCGTCTCGCAGAGAAGGAGTTGGCGTTCGCGTAGCGTGTCGTAGACAAGCGATCGCTTCTTAACCACACTAACAGCAAAAATGGGTGTATCAACCAATAACCCAGACGAAAGGTAAAAAATTCTTGAGCGATCGCCATTCATCTCTAACATCAAGCTATCATCGGATATTGGGGAATTTCCGCGCATAACTCAGTAGCATCTATGACCGCTTCTCATTCTGAAACTCCATCTACCAAACCCGACGCGAGTACTTTTATTTCCGACCATCGACAGGTAGACCGCACCAAGCTAAGTCAAATGTACCTGCACTATGTCGAGACGAAGGATAAATATCCTCACGCCGTATTACTGTATCGGGTCGGAGATTTCTTTGAATGCTATTTCCAAGATGCTGTCAAACTAGCGCAAGAATTGGAATTAGTCCTCACTAGCAAGCAAGCTGGAGATCAGGGGCGAGTGGCGATGTCTGGTGTTCCGCATCACGCTTGGGAACGCTACACGACGATGCTGGTAGAAAAAGGCTATGCAGTAGTAATTTGCGACCAAGTGGAAGATGCTTCAGAAGCGGCTGGTAGATTAGTACGCCGGGAAGTAACGCGCATCCTCACCCCTGGCACTTTGCTGGAAGAGGGAATGCTGAAATCAAGTCGCAATAATTACTTAGCAGCAGTAGTAATTGCCGCAAATCATTGGGGATTAGCTTATGCAGACATCTCCACGGGTGAATTCCTCACAACTCAAGGTAGTGATTTGGAACATCTGACACAAGAGTTAATGCGTTTGCAACCTTCCGAGGTGCTATTTCCGACAAATGCGCCCGATTTGGGTAGTTTGCTGCGTCCGGGAGAAACTTCACCGCATCTACCCCAGTGTTTGCCAGCATCATTTTGCTATAGTTTGCGATCGCAAGTTCCCTTTTCCCAAGGCGAAGCTAGACCTCGATTATTGCAGAAATTTAAAGTGCGATCGCTTGAAGGACTCGGTTGCGATCATCTTCCCCTCGCCGTCCGTGCGGCTGGTGGTCTTCTGGAATACGTGGAAGATACCCAAAAAGAAAACTCAGTTTCCCTTCAGAGACTCCGCACCTACACCGCCACCGACTACCTAATTGTTGACAGCCAAACCCGCCGTAACTTGGAAATTACCCAAACTGTCCGGGATGGCACTTTTCACGGTTCCCTACTGTGGGCATTAGATAAAACTAGTACAGCGATGGGTGGGCGGGCTTTGCGGCGATGGTTGTTGCAACCGCTACTCGATATTAAAGGCATTCGGGCGCGGCAAGATACCATCCAAGAGTTGATGGAAAATACGCCCCTACGTCAAGATTTGCGGCAGTTGTTACGCCAAATTTATGATTTGGAACGCCTCACCGGAAGGGCGAGTTCTGGTACAGCTAATGCTAGAGATTTAGTAGCTTTGGCAGATTCCCTCTCACGTTTACCAGAATTATCCCACTTAGTAACCGAGGCGCATTCTCCCTTTCTCAAAGCTTTGCAAAAAGTCCCAAGTGTTTTGGAAGAATTAGCCCAAAAGTTACACGCGCATCTTGTAGAGTCGCCACCCGTACAAATTAAAGAAGGCGGATTGATTCGCCCTAGCGTCAATTCCCTGTTAGATGAGAGAAAGGCGACTGTAGAAGCAGATCAGCAATGGATTGCCAACTTGGAAGTTGATGAGAGGGCTAGCACAGGAATTTCTACATTAAAGGTAGGATTTAATAAAACATTTGGTTATTACATTAGTATTTCCCGCACCAAAGCCGACCAAGTACCGGCTAATTATATCCGTAAGCAAACCCTGACCAATGAGGAACGTTACATCACCCCAGACTTGAAGGAACGGGAAGCCCGGATTCTCACAGCGCGGGATGATTTAAATCAGTTGGAATATGAGATTTTTACGGCATTGCGAGAAGAGGTAGGACAAGAGGCGGAAGTAATTCGCAATCTATCTCGTGCAGTGGCGGCGGCGGATGTGTTGTGTGGTTTGGCGGAGTTGGCGGTGCATCAAGGTTACTGTCGTCCAGAAATGTTGTCTGGACGCGAGATAAACATTGTTGATGGTCGTCATCCGGTGGTGGAACAATCTTTGCCGGCGGGGTTCTTTGTGCCGAATTCGACGCAATTGGGTCAAGAGTCATCAGTCATTAGTGATTTGTCATTAGCAGATGACCAAGAACAAATAACAAATGACAAAGGACAAATGACCAATGACAATCCCGATTTGATCATCCTCACCGGGCCAAACGCCAGTGGCAAAAGTTGTTATTTGCGTCAGGTGGGATTGATTCAGTTAATGGCACAAATTGGTAGTTTTGTACCAGCTAAGTTTGCAATATTGGGAATATGCGATCGCATTTTCACTCGTGTAGGTGCAGTTGATGATCTTGCAACTGGTCAATCTACATTTATGGTGGAGATGAATGAAACAGCAAATATTCTCAACCATGCCACTTCTAGATCGTTGGTATTGTTAGATGAAATTGGCCGGGGGACAGCTACATTTGATGGTCTTTCCATTGCTTGGGCGGTGGCAGAATACATAGCAGTGGATATTCGGGCGCGAACTATTTTTGCTACTCACTATCACGAATTGAACGAACTGGCTAGCATTGTACCGAATGTCGCTAATTATCAGGTGACAGTGAAGGAATTACCCGACCAAATTATATTTTTGCACCAAGTCCAACCGGGGGGCGCTGATAAATCCTATGGCATTGAAGCCGGAAGGTTGGCGGGTTTACCCGTTGTAGTGATTCAACGGGCAAAACAAGTCATGGCACAAATCGAGAAACATAGTAAGATTGCGATCGGTTTACGTGAAGGTCTTTAGGTCGAAAATGACTTGAAAAAGGCTATGGCTTTTCTCTTACCAGCGGTTTTTGAGAAGTTACTAAAAAACAGGTATATTGTTTTACCAAATTACACTAGGATTCGGTAATCTATGGCTAGACTATCCCATGAGTTACAACGCTATTTTTTTGAGGAAGAGCGACCTGCACAAGTAACTTTGGCAGAGATTTTACTGCTAGCAAAGGAAAGAATTTTTGGCTTTTTGCTGGTTATTTTGTCTTTACCTTCGGCTTTACCTATTCCTGCACCTGGTTACTCGATTCCTTTCGGTATTTTGATTTTTGTACTGGCTGTACAGTTGATTATTGGTGCGAAAATCCCTTGGCTACCCCAGCGCATGATTAACCATCCCATGAAACTGCAAACAGTCCAGAAGTTTTTGAAAGCCGGGATTCCGTGGTTACGCAGGATTGAAGCGATCGCTCGGCCGCGTTTTACTTATATATGTACTACTTTACCAGGTAGAGTCACCATTGGCAGTGCGATCGCCTTAATGGCCATTTCTATGATGATTCCTATTCCCGGAACCAATACCTTACCAGCCATTGGAGTGTTCGTTACTAGCTTCGGTTTACTAGAAGATGATGGTGCTATTAGCTTAGGTGGTTTGGTTCTGTGTCTCATGGGAGCAATTTTAAGCGCCTCAATTTTCATTGCAGTGATTTGGGGAGGTTCCAGTATCCTGGATTTAATCAAAGTTTGGCTGGGGCGTTAATTTCCTAAAATACTACTAGAGGAGTATGGCAGTAAAACTTTAGGGGCATCGGCGAGAGTTTAAGGTAATCTTTATTTTGTCAATTAGAGATTATACTGAAAATTTGTAAAAGGCAGAGGTTTTAATTTAACTATTGTACTGGACTTATGGGTCAAGAATGAATGATGCGTATTAAGATGACGCGTAGGCGTAGCCCGCCTTAGACATCGCCTGCTTAAAAATTGTCTTTGCGACCCCGATTTCCGCAATATTTTAAGTACTATTGCTTATTGACAAACAGTACCCGACCTTAAACTCTCACGAATGGTTCGTGATCGGAACGCGAACAAAAATGCTTCCAGTCTGCTGGTGATAATAATAACTGCTCGTGAGCGGGAGCATGACGCTCAACCACGTAGCGCCCGACTGGATTGTTTTCTAAGCAGACTGCGGGAATGCCGTGAACATCATAGCAGTGGATATTCGGGCGCGAACTATTTTTGCTACTCACTATCACGAATTGAATGAACTGGCTAGCATTGTACCGAATGTAGCTAATTATCAGGTGACAGTGAAGGAATTACCCGACCAAATTATATTTTTGCACCAAGTCCAACCGGGGGGCGCTGATAAATCCTATGGCATTGAAGCCGGAAGGTTGGCGGGTTTACCCGTTGTAGTGATTCAACGGGCAAAACAAGTGATGGCACAAATCGAGAAACACAGTAAAATTGCGATCGGTTTACGTGAAGGTCTTCAGGTTGAAGATGACTAAATTAAGCAACTATGAGTCCCTGTGATAATAATGTTGTGCCGCTTGAGACATATTAAATTGCAGTAACTTCTCCTCTCCCAACTTGTATCGAAAACTCGGCTTAAAAGGCGAAATTTTCAAACTGTGAATAATTTCCGATGCCACAGCCTTTGCTAATAGCGGTGGTACAGAGTTACCGACTTGCCGAAATCCATGCCATTTGGTTACATGAAATCTAAACCAATCGGGGTAAGAATGCAATCTCGCTGCTTCCCTGACTGTGATACAGCGAGGTGTAAACGGATGAATCGGTCTAGGAGATGTAAAAGAACCCTTAGACTCGTCTGTTCCGGCTCTTAGGGTGTTGCAAACACCAGCAGGGTGCAGCTTATAAAAACGACTAATTTTTTCTCTCTCGCCTTGTTGAGTCTCCTGAAAACGTTTAATAGTTTCCGCAGAATGTTTTGTTCTTAAACTTGAAGAAAGTACTCGCAAATCATATTCACGTTTGTAAGAATAATCATCATCTAGGGATTTGATACCACGAAGTACAAGAGCATAATTACTAGGTTTTCCGTATTCCGCCATCACCCAACTTCTTGTTAGCAAGTCCGGGTATTTTTCTATTTCAGGTAAATCTCCAATTGCATCCCATACTGTAGGACTCAACGGGAGTTCAGATATTTTTTTAGAAGTTAAATTATTTGGTAATGCTTGTTTAGTAATCTGCTGAGGATATTTTGGTAACTCTACATCCTCTCTCGCACCTATGAGAAACAATCTCTCACGAGACTGTGGTACTCCGTAATGTGCAGCGTTGAGAACTTGGTAATTTTCTTCTACTTGATAACCGTAAATTTTAAACTCGCTAATTAAGGTTTGAAGGATTTGTTTGTGTTCGCCAACTGTGATTCCCCGAACGTTTTCCATGACAAAAAATTTCGGTTTTAGCTCAAAAACCAGCCGATGAAAGTGAAACACCAAAGAGTTTCGTGGATCATCAACAACCCGTTTACCTATTAGGGAAAATCCTTGACATGGTGAGCCACAAATTACCACATCAATTTCCCGATCGCCAATCTCAGACCGATTCCTAATTTCTTCCCCAGTTGTATCCACAACACTTTTACATAACACTGAGCAGAAAGGGAAGTTAAACTCATGTGTTGCACAGTGGATAGGGTCAATTTCCACAGACGCTAGCATATCAAACCCAGCTTGCTCAAAGCCAAGAGTCATACCACCCGCACCGGCGAATAAGTCAACTGCGATCGCTCGTTGTTTTCTCATCTCATGAGCCATGACACCTCAACATAATTCGTAATTACCCTATGAATAAATGTGGCTTCCGGTAAAAACAGGTGCTTCACACTTATTTTATTCATAAATAAATTGATTATCTACCTCGAATTATCAATTATTTGGTCGCATTTGCAAAATTTCTAGAGCAGCGCGATCGCACACCCCAACTTCTCCTAAACTTCGCCGCATTTCTTCATAATCTAGCAAAGTTTGCTGTCTGCGACTAGGATTGAGCAGCAGTTCCATCGCCGCTTGAATAATATTCTCTGGTGTGGCTTGCTCTTGTAAAAATTCTGGCACAATCGGCTTCATCACTATTAAATTAGGTGGCGATGCGAAGGTTATAGAACCTTTGAGGATTTTACGAGCTATCCACGCAGTCAGGGAACTTAGGCGGTAAACTACAACTTGTGGCACGTTTAACAGAGCAAGTTCTAGGTTGACAGTACCAGATTTGCTAATGGCTAAATCAACAGCAGCAAAAACTTCCATTTGTTGACCTGATAAAACTGTAGCCCGCAAACCGTAACGCTCAATTGCCTCCTCAATTGGTTGTCTAAAGATTTCTAAAGACAGGGGAATCCAAAAATGAACTTCAGGTAATTTAGATTGAATAATTTGGGCAGCTTGAAAAATTACTGGTAAAAGATATTTTAATTCTTGGTGGCGAGAGGCGGGGAGTAGTGCGATCGCCATCTGTTCTGGCAAAATCCCCAGTGTTGCACGGGCTGCTTCCCGACTAGGAGCGGACTGCATCCGGTCAACCAAAGGATGCCCTACCCAAATAACTTTTGCGCCTTTCTCCCGAAAGTAACGGGCTTCTTGTGGAAAAATTGCCAATAGCTTGTCTGTAAAGCCGACAATCCGTTTAGTATTACCCAAACTAACTGACCAAGCCCACTCTTGGGGAGCAATGTAATATACCACAGGCACATTTGGTAAATGCCGTTTCATGTAAGTCCCAATTCCTATATTGGGACTCATATAATCGATCAGCACCACTAAATCGGGTGGATTTTGTTTTAAAGAAGCGATCGCCTGACGTTGCACCCGAATAGTTGGCAAAATATAAGGTAGATTTTCTAAAATACCCATTGAGCCAATACTACTGGTATTTCCCAGTAGTATTGCCCCAGCCTCTACCATTTTTTCGCCACCCAGCGCCAAAATTTCTAATTCCAACCCAATCGCCACAGCTTGACGCTTCAGTGCTGCAATTAGCAGCGACCCTTGTAAATCGCCAGAGACTTCACCAGTGCTGACAAATATCCGCATTTGATAATTGGTGTTAATAAAAATTCTGTATAAATATGTGCCTAATTTAGCCCAGGTCGGTGGGCTTTGGTTATGTAGCCCCAAGCTTCTAGCCTGAGAGTATTAGGACTTAGGAGTTAAAAATTTAATTCATAACTCCTAATTCACATCTCACGATTCATCACTCGCGCCTTTTTTCCCTTTACCGGGAATCAAACCACGCCTTCCTGGCATTTGAGAAAGTAGCAAGAAACGACGCAGATGCTGCAACTGTTCGCTATTTCCTAACAGTTCCAGCTGTTCCAAGGCATCCTTAAAAGACAAGTCAGAGCGGTAGAGAATGCGGAAAGCTTTTTTCAGCATTTGCAAATCTGCTGAGTCCATCCCAGACCGTTTGAGTCCGACAAGGTTGAGAGTTCGTACCCGCGCCGGATTTCCCTCCACTAGCATATATGGGGCTACATCCCGGTCAATACGTGCCATGCCTCCCACCATTGCCTGTCTCCCAATACGCACAAATTGATGGACACCTAAAACCCCACTCAGCCTAGCGCGTGACTCTATATGGACATGACCTGCCAACGCCACAGAGTTAGCAATCACTACCTGGTCTTCAATCACGCAGTTATGAGCCACATG
>Ga0209591_10001713_pt1 | contig 26881 bp, 26 predicted proteins | sample MAT01_FD_187207 | JGI IMG/M metagenome (GOLD analysis project Ga0209591, IMG submission 187207) | Freshwater microbial communities from Lake Fryxell liftoff mats and glacier meltwater in Antarctica - MAT-01 (SPAdes) (version 2) | ecosystem: Environmental > Aquatic > Freshwater > Ice > Liftoff... | reverse complement strand
TATTCTTAGAGAATATCTCTGTAAATCTCTCCCCTTGCCAACAGAATAATCTGACTGCGAGATATTGCAAATGTCCTAGCTATTTCTGCTTTCGATATCCCCTCACCTAAAAGATAGCGAATCTGCTGCACCTGTTCGGCTTTTAGCTTGCGGCTAGGGCATATCTTGCCAGGAACGAAAGGAAAGCGGTTTTTTTCTATAGAATCGCGGGAGTTATCGGTGGGGGTTCCTTCCCACCTTAAATGCGGCAAGGGGGCGGACGCTGTACTTGAAAGGTCAGCGTCTGGGGAATTGCCGCCAGCAAATAAACTGAGCGACAGCGAATCATTATTTGAATTGATACTCATAGCCGTCAGCTTTGTGAATGGTTTTCAAATATTTCGGATGTACATCAAAACTTTTACTACACGCAGTTAACTTGAAGCTGGGTTTGAATCGAATAGCAATTCGCCCAGTGTAAGTTCCCGCATACTTACCATTGGGGACATTAGCTTTTACCAAGTCTCCAGTTTGGAATCCCATGAAGAACTTCTGCGCTGGGGCGTGACGAATGGGAAACCCATAACGGTCAGTACCGCAACGCTGTCTTCTCCCGTGTCCTCTGGCTTTAACTACTAGCGGTTTAATCCCCTTGAGTAGTAATTGACTCGGAGTTGACTCACCAACACAGGCTGCATCAGCCCAGTGGGTTTTCTCAATCTCTCTAATTTTGCGATTGAACTTGGTTCTACCTCCCGAACCGACTTCTACGGGTAAGCCAGTTAACTGAAGCCTTCGGTATAATTCCCAACGAGTAGTATTAACCGCTGCTGCATCTTTAAGTGGTGCTTTGGCTTGAGCCAATATTCGCTTAAGAACTTCGGGCTGCTTTTTCAAGAACTCCTCAACAGGTTTATTCCCCTTGGATTGGTTACAGGAATGACAACTAAGACAGAGGTTACTGACTCGGTTAGAACCACCATTGCTTTTGGCGAGGATGTGTTCTATTTCAAAAGGGACATCCTTGATACCACAGTAGGCGCATTTCCTGCCCCATTTTTGAAGTAAATACTCCTTAACTTCAAACCCAAATAGCACCCCATGCTGGTATTCAATCCCACTAATCTCAGGATTTTGCATTTGTTGTAAATCAAATCGAACTAGCTCTTGAGAGATGGCAGTAATTGGACAAACTTTCCTAATTCGCCTCACCCAAGTTTCGATATTGGCAATCCGGCTTTCTAGGGAAGGTGGTAGCCAGCCAGCCTTACGGGTTCTATTTAGGAAGCGAGGCTTGCGGTAACGAGTTTGACGATTACGGCGACCTCTTCTTAAGGCTCTACGGGATTCAAGGGAATCTTTAATTTGCTGTCCTCTGTGAGAGATTTCTAAGGCGTTGGTAACGCGCCCTGTCTCTTCTTGAATAACAGCAATTCCGCTCGTTTTACTACCAGGGTCAATCTTGATTCTGTGGGAATGTGTTGTAGATTCCTCGATGATTCTATCTGGCAACACAATAGTAAATGGATAGCATTTGAATACTTTAGCCCTCCCTTTTTTCATGAGTTCTCTTGCCCTTGCGGGATGGCACGGGTCAAGAGGTTTCAGATTTTTATCAAGAACAAAAATTCGCATTACTTTGAACTCTCAACTTACGTTGGTATGGTTTGCCTCGCTAATGTTATAAGAGCTTTTTAAGCCTGAAGCACTGGTTTTTCCCTATAGCCTGTTTAACTTCAGACGACAGAGCCTAGAACTGGCACGTATTCTAGGGTGTCTTGACTCAAATAACGGAGTCCCTATTAGGAACTAAAGCTGGTCAACAAGGCTTACAGTTTCCTGCAAGCCTACACTGTACTTTTAGTCAGTGTAGGTAGTTGACAAATGGTCAGGATTAACGCAGTTACGGACATCACAACTATGGCAACAAAAGTATTCTGCTCTAATCGGACGACCTAAGATATTTTCTAATACTAAACGGTGAACTGTAAGCGTTTTCCATTCACCGTCAATCTTAAGTCTTTTGTTGGCATAGCCCCTGCTATTTTTTGAAAGAGTAGAGATAATACAGCCCGTCGGCTGAATCTCACCAAATATCCCAGGAATTACCTCTACTATGTTATCGTCCATTTGTACAACTCCTAGTTTCTTTAGGTGCTGGATTGGCATTCCCGCAGCGGTTTCAAGACTGCGAGGTTACTTTTTGTCTTTCATCGTTTCCACAAAAACCTGCTTGTAAATCAGCAAGTAAAAAAAGCATTAAACAATCAATTATTGTCTTTCTGCTGTTTCTACTCGGAACCTTTCCACCGATGTCAAAAGGTCGCGAGCAACACCTACCAAATTTTGCAAAGCACCAGAAACTCGCTGCGCTTCTTGGGACGTTTCCTGAGCAGTTAGCTCGACTGTTTGCATCACCGAAGCGACCGAGCGAGCTGTTTCATTCTGTTCTACAGTGTCCGCCGTAATCGATCGCACTAACACGTCAATTCGATTAGTAACTTGAATGATATCGTCAAGCGATCGCTTCGCCTGTTCTGCCAACTTTGTCCCCTCAATCACCTGCTGCGTCCCTTCTTCCATCGCCATCATCACCGCGCCGGTTTCGCTTTGAATTTGCATCACGATCTGCTCGATTTCTTTCAAAGACTTAGCCGATCGATCCGCCAACTGTCGCACCTCATCCGCCACGATCGCAAAACCCCTACCCGCTTCCCCAGCTCTGGCCGCCTCAATACTAGCGTTGAGAGCCAACAAATTTGTCCGGGAAGCAATAGTAGCAATCAGAGCCACAATCTTAGAAATTTCTTGAGAAGCTTCCGCCAACCGCTTGACTTTTCTCGTGGTTTCTGCTACCGTTTCTCGAATTTCCAAAATCCCCGCCACCGTCCGCTCCACAGCCTCGCCGCCTTTGATAGCCGTCGCCGCCGCGCCCCGGGCCACTTCTTCCGCCTCCCTAGCACTCTCTGCAACCCGCTGAATCGCATCGGTGAGGACTTGCACCGAATTGAGCGTCGCCGCCAGTTCCTCAGCCTGTCGCAGCGCGTCAGAAGACAAATCGCCCGCAAACTTGGCACTATCCGTAGCGCCCTTGCTGACCTCCCGAGCCGCCTGCTTCACCTGATGGACAATTTCGCGCAAATTTTGAATCGTCAAGTTAAACGAGTCAGCAACAGCGCCCAAAACGTCGGCTGTTACCTCCGCAGTCACAGTCAAATCGCCCCTAGCCGCTCCTTCCACGTCATCTAGCAAGCGAATCACCTGGCGCTGCAAATCTTCCTTTGCCTGTTCCTGCTCGTCAGACTTGCGCCTGGTATCGCTAATCGTGGTTTGGATCACCTTCGTCATGTGGTTGAATTTAGCAGCCATTTTGCCAAACTCATCCTCGGAATAAATCGTAGCGCGAGCGTCCAAACTTCCTTGAGATACAGCATCGAACTGAGCTTGCAAATTGTCCGAGGATTTACGCACCTGCTTGGCGATCAACTGGCCGATGCCCCAAGAAGTTAAAAAGCTGGTAATACCTGCGGCTGCGGTCATTACCCAGCCTGTTTGTCGCAGGTACACGATCACCTCCGGCTTGTCTTGCCGCAGAGCTTGATAGGAAGCAATGTTAGTAACAAAAGCCACAGCTACCAGAGAAACCAGTCCGGCCCCGATCGCCGTATACAACTGTTTTGTAAACAAAGGGGCATTTTCCAAGAAAGCCAATCCCCCCTGTTCTACTGTCACCGAAGTATCCAGCGCTTCAGATTCTGTCGCAGCAAAACTCGGCATCGACGCACCAACAGGGCCGGAAATGCTAAATATCTCGTCGTCTCGAATTGCCGAGCCGTCGCTGTTGTCAAAGTCCAGGTTGCTGCCCGTCGTGCCCATCATGCCGCTGGTCGAGCTGCCAAAATTGCTGCTGCCTCGAGTCAGGATCGAACTGCTGGAATCTTCTGAGATGTCAAAGTCCGGCAAATTGCCAAAATCGTCAAACTCCTCAAATTCGTCTAAAAAGTCGCTGTTTTCTGGAGAATTCCCAGTTTTTGACGACCAGTCGCTGCTGGGAACGCCCGCCGCCCCGAAAGCTGTCGCTTGCTCGTTGTCGTCGAAAGAGAAACCATCGCTGAAAGCGTCGTCATCAAAAGCGTCTAACTCGAAGCTGTCGATCGAACCAAATGCCGGGGGTTCCGAGTCGCCGTAACCGTTGTTGTTAGAGGAAGAGCGATCGGCCGAATTAAATTGTCCCCGGCTCGATTTTTGACTTTGAGAGTTAGGGACAGCACCTCCCATCAGCAGCGTTTCATCTTCCGCCAGCGAATAGTTTGACGAGTAGTCCGAGTTGTTAGTATTCGGCTGGTTTTGAGGTCGAGAAGACCCGAAATCCGAGGGTATCGGCTCGGCAAAGGGGTCTGCCGATGTCGCCGACGGGGGTAGATTCTGACCTCGCTCCGAGCCGCCCGTCGGCGGGGTTTGGTAGTCGTAGTCAGAGAAATCGTCGAGTTCGTCTGGCAAATCTAGCGCACCAAAAGGTTCGCTAAAATTGTCCGACGGCCCGGTGCCGGCATCGATGTCGTTCGAGTCAAAAGAATTCTCAATTTCTGAAGAGACGAAACCTTGACCGTTGAGTTGAGTCGGAGCTTCTGAAAACACATCTCCTGAATAAGGTGCGCTTTTAGCAAATGCTTTGTCCCCAGACAAGTCACCAGGATCAAACCCTCCCTCATCCAAAGCAAAAGGGTCTTCAAAGTCCGAATCGACAAACCGATCCATGTCTAGCGGCTCCGACGCATCAGCATAAGCAGCCATCCCGCCGCTATCGCCACCAAAGGGGTTAGAATGCAAGCTTAAATCTTCTGGATTGTCCGCGCTCGTGGCATCTTGTGGTTCCCACTCCAAGCCGCTCATCCCCAAGTCTGCCAAGTCCAAATTATCTAAATCGTCGTCTGGCGATTGACCGACATAGGGCTCCGAGGCGGCGGAATTTCCACCAAAAAGTCCCAGATCCGGGTCTTCTAAGCCTTCATCGACAGATAAGTCTGGGTAGAATTCCAATTCTGTTTCAGCCGACAAAGCCTCTAAATTTTCCTTGTGCAGTTCTCCCGATAAAAATTGGTCTGTGTAGGTAATTCCGCTGTTAGCGTGTTCGACCAAACTCGGGTCGTCGCTCAGACCTAACACCACCCTGTACTGTTCCCGTGCTACCTCGTACTGTTGCAGTCCGTAGCAGTAGATGTGTCCGCACAACAGGCGAGCGCTGGGGTCTTCGGGAAAATCTTCTACTAATTGATAAACTAGGGCCGCAGCTTCTGAATAGTTGCCCTCCATGTAGGCCGCTTCTGCCCGTTGGTAGTCCTGCTGAAAGTTGGTACTTGTTGCCATTTGCCGCCCTCTTTGGATTTTAGATTTTAGATTTTAGATTTTAGATTTTTATCTTGAATGTTTAGATGCGCGCCTCAAGTCGTATGAGTGTTAATGGTTAGAGCCCGATCGCCAATCGCCAATCGCCAATCTAAAATCGATTTCACGCTGCCCACCGCGCCGATCGCAGAATTTTCACTTGATCTAGCAGTCGCAGCACTTTTTGAGGTTGTGCGCCTAACATCCATTCTCCCTTCAGAAATGGAATCATGCCGTCTGGTGCATTGTTTTGGGAGTGCAGTTGCTCTACGTCGAGCCAGTCCATCCCCACAATGCGATCGACTGCTAGCCCCAAAATCGTGTCTTGGTCTTCCACAGCCACGATCGGGATTTCGGGTCTGTCTGTGTTGAGAGGTGTTTGGTCTCCCAAAAACTGGCCGAGATCCGCCACCCAAATCACTCGTCCTCTCATATTTAGCGTACCTAAAAGCAGAGAGGAAACGTTAGGGATAGGTGTCATGCGGTCTGGGGAGGGGGATAATACCTCTCTAATCCCGATCGCCGGCAGTGCGAACTCGTTCCCCGAAGGAACGTAGAACCGCAGGTGCAGCTCGCCTTCGGGAGTTTCCAGTTCTTGGAATTCTGGAGCGTGATCTATGTTTTGTCCTGGTAATATAAAGTCTGGGCTGCCACTAATCATAATTCTGACACCTGCATTTCTAGCAAATTTTTAACGTTTAGCGCCTTGAGAAGGCACCGTGGAAACTTCGACGGTCAAAACTTGACACTGCCAAGCTTGACACAGCCAAGGGGTGAATGGCTATCCTGCTGTTCGTCTTTGGCAATCAATCCGCGATCTCAATAATAATTCACGGCGCGATCGATTGTTCTCGCTTAATTTCTGACAAATTGGTTCAAAGGAAACAGCGGTTTTTGTCCATCAAAAACGTAATTGTTTAACCCCTCGGCATTGCTTTCTTCGACTGCGTTTTCGGTGGCGATGGTTTTAACACATTAATACCTACCGATTCTTGGGGTTGTGCGTATGGTAAACTTTCGGCAGCGCAGAATGAAACCAACCAACGACCAGCTTTTTTTTTTGACGGTAAAAGTCTGGGAAACCAAACTACAGTTCAAAGGTTCGTCAAGGTCAAAAGTCCCAAGTGTGGCAATCTTAATTATACTTCTGCCATAATGCTTGTGGCGCAGGTTCTTCGCTGGCTTTTTACAGTCTTTTGGGGAGACGATTATTGTGTTTTTCGGATGGGACACAATTTTTCGATTTGACAAATATAGCGCGCCGGATTGACCGTTTCGCCGATCGGCAAAAGTTGGATCGCTCGATCGCCCAAAACAATACCGACTCAAAGCATCTTTGAGGTTAATCAAAGCGTTTTGATACATCCTGTCAGACAATTGATTCATCCAGTTTAATTCAGGTATTTTTTTTAGGCGATCGGTCAAAAAATTCTTGGTTTGTTCAATCGACTTCGAGTCCAACAGCTTACCCTTACCGTACATCTGAGTCCGAAGGCTCAGCCCCATGTTGAACGCAACCAGTCTCAATCCCGCGTGTTCAGCCATCAAACTCGCTTCTGTGTTATTTAATTTGAGGGCGGCACAGATGACAAACATAGTAGGATACTTAAATTCATGCAGATTACCGAGTGATATCGCGTGCGATCGATTACCATAACAACAACGGTTCGCGCGTGCGGAATGCGAGTCCGGCTCGGTTGCGGACTCGCATTCCGCACGCGCGAACGAATCGCGAGATAGGTCAATTGACCGGACACGATATGAGACTTTCCATTCCTAACCTGTCGCAACAAATAGGTTTAGCCTTTCAGATCAAGTCCGATAGCACCGGATTTGTATTATTTTAAGTTCTGTAGGGTTTCGTTCGCGCCTGATATTTGATAATTCTCGACAAATTATAGCAGTTTTCACCAAAAAACGAGAGGGAAGCCCCTGGATGAGAGACATGGTTCGGAACTCGGTAGCGGTTTCAACCGCCTTTAATATTTCTTTACACAACTGATTGGAATGTTGTTCTCTAATTAGATTAGCAAGTAAAAAAAACATCTACGTGTTGAAGCTTGTCTTGTATCGGAGAAATCCCGGAACAGCGCAGCCCCCACTACCATTGAGTAGTAAGCCTGTATAACTGACAAATAATGGCAGAATGTGAAGCGTACCTATCTGGCAAAAGTGATGGATTATGAAAGCAAACAATTTAAAAGTAAGCGCAATTGCAATACCTTTTGTACTGGTAGTTGTTTTGAGCGTATAGAGGTGCTTTGATAACGCCTTTGAGAGTTCTCGGATTCATTCAAGAATCCCCAGGGCTTCAGCCCTGGGGAGTATCAATAAGTCAAAAAATGCTTGAAATTGCTCCATCAGATACTGCATTTTTTGGGAAGAAAGCAGCTTGATCGGATCGGAGGGAATTTGACCGGCTGTGAGTACGAACAAATTTTCTTGGTTGGGCGCTCGCACAATCGCGTCGTTGAGGCTGATATCTGTGGAGATGGCATCGCCGAGGCCGCGCAGGTTTGGCAGTCCTAGCTTAGCGTGCAGTTGCCGGCAGCGCAAATCTGCATCTACTAACAATACTCGCTGTCCGACTGCTGCTGCTATAGCGGCCAGGTGCAAAGCTACTGTAGATTTGCCGTCTCCGGCTGCTGCTGAGGCGACTAAGAGCGATCGAAATGCCCTACCTGTACTGAGCAAGTGAATGTTCGTGTAGAGCGATCGAAATGCTTCTAAAAATTGATAGTCGAATTCGCTAAAAATGCTTTTGGCTCCCAGCATCGCAGCAGTCGGTGTGACTTCGACAGGTTGAACAACTTCGACTTTTGACTTCGAGTTCGATCGAGCCGATGTGAGTTTCCGTGGTCTGGCAGTTGGTCGGCGCTTGACTTTTTTGGTAAACGGAATCACCCCTAGCACCGGCAATCTTGTGGCTGTTCTCAGCGATTCTGGAGTGTGGAAAACAGTATTTAGCACCTCTACTAGCAAGCCGACTGCTACGCCGAGCAGACCGCTTACAATTACCGCCAGCACTAACTGTTTTTTGGTTTGTTTGACGGTAGCTGTGACAAACTTGCCGAATTTGTCTAGCGGAATTTCTGGAGGATTGATCAGTACCCAAGGTATTTGCTGCTGAGCTGCATCAATCCGCAAGGCTTCTCGTTTTGCCAAAAAGTCTGAAAAACTCTTAGTAACTACTTGCAGTTCCCGCTGTAAATTGTCGTATTCCCGCGTTGTCACTGAAAAATTAGAAATTTTTTGGTTGAGATCCTTTTGCAAAGCAGTCATTTCGCGATCGCGCACAATGTCAAACTCAAGACTGGCGCGGTGATTTGTTTGGGAAAATCGGCGTTAACCACAGGCTACCTATTTTCTTTTGGGATACTTCATTTAGTTTAATCGGTCACAATTCAAATGCCATGTCGATCGCAGCACTACCCAAAAATCAGCAACAATTGTCAGCGCCAGACTGGAGGCTGTAGATTTTTTTTCCCCGAATCACCGCCGGCCACAAAAAAACTAGAATACAGCAGGATGCTTTTTAGCTTCTTGGGTGCTACCTATCTCAGCTAGCATATCTCCATCAATCTCGTCGAATTCTCGCACCCTCGCACACTAGGGAGAGCGGACACCTACAGTTTAGATGCAGCACTGCAGGCATTGCGGGCGATCGGGCGACAACACCCTCTGTTTCTTGTTAACTTGGTGGAATTAGCAGGTCGATCGATTAATATTTTTATCAAAAAGGATATCATTTTATGGCAAGAATGATTAGGGAGCTAATTTTCGGCAATAGTTTCTTGCTGTATTTATTAGCCTCATTGGTATTGATTAGCACGATTTTAATTTTTCAGTTAGCTGCCAAAAAAAATATCGGCTTGCTCTGGGAAAAATGGTTTGCTGTTTGTTTCATATTCGTATCGCCCCACGTCAACCTGCCTCCATTTAACTACCTGCATTTTATCAATCTTGCTGCCCCTGGTGACAGTAATGTGGCTCAACTTCCCTGGGTTTTTTAGCCCTGGGTAATGTTGGTTTTGTCCGGGAGATTTATGAGTTTTTTCAAAAATCAATTTGTCGAAGCCTTATTTTTTTGGGTTTTAAGAAATCCTGGATTTTCGCTGTATTGTTTGCTGCCAATAACATCAACCCTGTGGTCGTTAGTTCCCGATATTACGCTGAAAGCCGGGATAGCATTTACAGGATTTATGATGTTTAGTTTTTATATTGGTGCGCGATACGAGTGGCCAGAATTATCTGGGTTGCTGCGGTGGGGCTATATGTCCCTCGCCGTAGTTAGCGTTTTGCGGTATCCAAGTGTGGGAAGAGAATTTGCAGGAATTACCAGCCACAAAAATGCTTTCGGCAGTATCGTGGTTGTGAGTACAGCACTTTGGTACCTGCACTATTCTCAAGAAGCTAAAACTAAGAAAGAACGCTGGATAGCTCTGGGGTTCATGTTGTTTTCCTTTTATTTGGTGAGAGCTACTAGCTCCGGGAGCGCTCTAGTTAATAGTTTAATGCTCATAGTTGTAGTATCATCTTTAAATTTTTTGAGCCGATTAAAATTTCAATGGGCCTTTACTTGTATTGTCGGCTTTACTGTTTTGGGGATTATTACCAGCGTTTATATCATCGACAATTTAGAATCAATTGTGGTCGGGGGATTGGGAAAAGATTTGACGCTGACTGGACGGAATTTTGGCCGCAGTTGATCGAGGCTGTAAATCAGCGTCCTTGGTTTGGCTATGGATTTGATGGATTTTTTCAGCAAGACGAAATTGGCAAGCAAACTCCAGCTTATTTTATATATACTCCGAATGGATTTCAACCAAAAACTGCTCACAACGGTGCTATAGCAATACTGCTCTCTTTCGGTTATCCGGGACTTGTCTTAATCTTATTGTCCCTGTTTACTAATCTAATTTTAGCAGTGCGGCAACTGAGCCGCAGCCCGCTAGCTGAATCGGGAATACCGATTATTTACTGGGTTTTTATAATATTAAATAACATTACTGAAGGCTCTTTAGGTGAGCTTGGAGATGCTTGGCTTGCTTACGTGTTACTAACAGTTAGACTCTCTATTGACAGTAGTAAACCTCCATCCAACAACCGCCACAGTTACGGACGGGATTTGCCGCCACAATCTGCATCCAGATTGCATTCCGATTAACTTGCAGAAGTTAAAAATTCCGAAAACTATGATATACCATATAAATGAGTCTGGTTTTTGATTAATATCATTTGCGCTCGATTACCATAACAAAAACCGATCGCGCGTGCGTCAGTCAGAGTTCTCCGCCGTATAGCGGACACTGCCCGACGCACGCGCGAACCTTAGTTGCTGCAGTTAATCGATCGGACATGATATAATTCTCCAGCGATCGAAAAGTATATTTATGTCCGATCGGGACTCAAAACTTTCTGATGCTAGATAAGCTAACTGCGCTAAGTCAAAAGCTCGCCGCCGGCATCGGTAGGTTAATTGACAATCTGGTTGGGCTGCTGACTGACCAAATTTTGCAGGTGGGTCTGGGTCTGTTTGTGGGAGTGTGGGTGGCTCGCTATCTGGGCCCGACACAATTTGGCTTGCTCAATTACGCTCTTGCTCTGGTATCCCTGTTTGCTTCCGTGGCGACGATGGGATTGGGTACTCTGGTAGTGCGAGATATTGCTCGCGATCCCGAATGCAAGGAAGAAGCTCTGGGGACTGCTTTTGTCATACAACTAACAGGCGGAATCATTACTTTACTACTGGCGGCGGGTGCGATCGCGCTACTGAATCCCTCCGACAGTTTAACTCTGGCGTTGGTCGGGATTGTGGCAGCCGGAACTATGTTTCAATCCTTTGAAACAATCAACTTTTGGTTTCAGTCCCAAGCTCAATCTAAGTATACTGCTGTTGCTAAAAACTCCGTATCTTTACTGATAGCAGGTATCCGCATCGGATTGATTCAAGTCCAAGCACCGCTGATTGCTTTTGCTTGGGTGATTTTGGCTGAGGCGGCTTTGGGGGGATTGGCGATCGCACTTGTCTATCAAAGCAGGGGCAATGATTTCAAATTGTGGCGAGTCAGTTGGCAGCGAGGCAAACAACTGCTTCAGGAAAGCAGGCCAGTGATGCTGGCTAGCTTGGCGATTTTCATCTATTCCAAAATCGATATGATTATGCTCGGTTCTTTCGATAAAACTGAGTTAGGATATTACACAGTTGCAGTTCAAATCTCGGAAATTTGCGATTTCTTGCCGCTGATTGTCGCGTCTTCTATTTTCCCGAAACTCGCACAATTAAGAGAAAAAAATTATCCCGAATACCTCAAAAAGTTTCAGATTTACTCGGATACCATGTTATTTTTGTGGTTGGGAGTCGCTGCGCCAATTTCTCTGCTGGCTCCTGTCATAGTCCAAACTCTTTACGGCGAGCAATATGCAGCTTCCGGCGGGCTGCTGTCAATCTACATCTGGACTCAATTTGGCAGCAACTTCGGCATAGCTAGAAATACCTATTTTGCTCTCGAAGGTCAACTGCGATACAATCTTTACTTGACTGTAACAGGCTCAATTTTTAATATAGTATTGAACGCTCTACTGATTCCTCAATATGGAGCAGTGGGAGCAGCAGCAGCAACTTTAATTACTTATTTTTACGTAAGTATTTTAGTAAATTTTTACATAAAAGAACTAAAACCTTTCGCAAGTTTAATTCTGGGTTCGTTGAATCTATACAAAGCAGCTTCTCGACTGCTCCGAGCGATCGGGTGATTGAAATTAAATCAAACCTGCCGCAGATATAAAGTTTATCAAAAAGGCAAAAACTCAGTCAATTTTAGATTTAAGATTTAAGATTTAAGATACTTCGACTTCGCCCTACAAGTTTTAAATTGTGGGATTGAGGGATTGGGGGATTGAGGGATTGAGGGATCGATCGGTCAATACCTCATATGAGAGATCGAACTGCTATATTGCATTCTCCCGATGCTGGCACGCGCTGCTCAAATCCTCGAAAAAATCTCGCCCAGAAAAGCTAAGTAAATTCACCTAATTAAACGCAAAATACGGATCGCGATCCGTATTTTGCGTATGTCTTCTGCCTTCTTCCTTTTGCCTTCTGCCTTCTTCCTTCTACTTAGAACTTTTTCAATAAATGTTTAATTACTGCCAAAGGTTATGATAGTATCGTAACAATCCGGCTTGTTAATTGATTCTCGATCGCTCAAAAAACATATTTATTTATTATAAGGACTCAAAACTTTCTGATGTTAGATAAGCTAACTGCGGCAAGTCAAAAACTCGGGCCTGGTCTCCGTCAGGTACTCGTGAATCTGGCGTGGCTGTTCACAGACCAAATTTTGCAGATGGGTCTCGGTTTGGTGGTAGGCCTGTGGGTAGCCCGCTATCTGGGGTCAGTTCAATTTGGCTTGCTCAACTACGCTTTGGCCTTTGTGTCCGTCTTTAGTTCCTTAGCAACAATGGGTTTGGGCAGCATCGTCATCCGCTCTGGTCGCCCGCAATCCTGAATGCAAAAACGAAACGCTGGGGGACTGTCTTCGGGATGCAGTTTACTGGCGGCTGCATCACTCTGCTGTTAACTGTCACCGCGATTTCGCTATTCAAGCCTGACGACGAGCTGACTCGCTGGCTGGTGGGCATCATCGCCGCCGGAACTATCTTTCAGGCTTTTGAGGCGATCAATTTTTGGTTCCAGTCCCAAGTGCAGTCAAAATATACAGTGTTGGCGAAGAATTCGGTATCTTTTTTCGTTGCCGCTGTCAGAATTGGATTAGTTACAATCAAAGCCCCCCTGCTTGCCTTCGCCTGCATTCGATTGGCAGAGGTGGCGAAAGTCGGAATGGCTTATGTATATTTTTATCAGTTTACCGGAAATAAAATTAAGGATTGGCAATTTAGTTTGGCCCGAGGCAAGGAACTGTTGGCAGAGAGTTGGCCGATAATGTTGTCGGGATTGGCAGTTTATTTGTACTCCAAAACCGATCAGCTCATGCTGGGTGCGATGAATAAAAATGCTGAACTGGGATATTATGCGGCGGCCGTTAAAATTTCCGAAGTCTGCGATTTTTTGCCGATGATCATATCTGGCTCTATTTTTCCCAAATTAGCAAATTTGAGAGAGAGAAATTATGAAGAATATCTCAGTAAATTTCAAATTTACTGCGATACTATGATGTTTTTATGGTTGGGGGTGGCAATCCCGATTTCATTACTTTCTCCCTGGATAGTCAACCTGCTTTACGGTGAAAAATATGCTCAGTCAGCAGCGGTACTGGCCATCTATGTTTGGGCGCAATTTGGGAGTAACTTTGGAGTAGCGCGGAACACCTATTTTACGATCGAGGGTCAGTTGCGCTATAGTCTTTACTTGACTGTAATCGGCTCAATTTTAAATATAGGGTTAAACTGGTTGCTGATTCCTAAGTATGGAGCTTTTGGTGCAACGGCGGCTACCCTGATTACTTATTTTTACGTAATTATTTTAGTCAATTTCCTGATTAAGGAATTGCACCCTTTTGCAAAACTAATTTGGCGATCGCTTAACTTGTACAAGGCTGCTTCCCGATTAATAGGATTAGTAAAATGATTGAAATTAAGCCACACATTCAGCATAAATATAATTGCCCGACATCTGGGACGGCTCTACAGCCAGCAAAAATTTTGTGGCAGGGTATGCACATTTGTGTAGAATTTAAGTCGGACGACTCTGGTAGTGAAATAATCGATGTATTGAGAGTCGGTCATAGCTATAACAACTCGCTGCAAATTGATTTAGCCAAAAAAGAGGTAGTTTCAGACAACAGTTACGCTGGGGAATGGTTGGGAAAACCGTTGCTAAATTCACTTCAAAATCCTCGAAGCGATCGACTGGAGATAGTCAAAGAAATCTTCAAGCCCTGCAAGCGGGTGATTATTTTAAACTGTATTGACTTTCTTTACGGTCACTCGCTGTTAAAGTTACTAAACGCACAAAGACATTTGGAGTGCAACCCCGACTGCGGGTTAGTGGTAATAGTACCTAAGTTCTTGAGGTGGATGGTTCCCGATGGAGTCGCTGAAGTCTGGACAGTTGCTATCTCTTGAAAAAATGGTCGAGATTATTATCCTAGCTTCGCCGATTTTGTTGAGGAAGAAATGAAACGCTTCGAGCAAATTTATGTCAGCGAAGCCTATTCTCATCCGAGTCAGTTCGACATCACGCGGTTTACTAGAGTTCCCAAGCACAACTTTGAGGGAGAAGAAATACAAATTACTTTTATTTGGCGGGAAGACCGCCTTTTTGTCAACAGTTTGCTGTTCCGAGTTCTGAGAAAGCTGAATCTGTTGTCAATTGGGCTGGCGGTGCAAAATTGGCAGGTGCGACGGTTATTTGAGGGAATTCGATCGCGCGTACCGTCGGCAAAATTTGCAGTAGCAGGTTTAGGTACAAAGACTCGGTTCCCCGAATGGATTGAAGATTGTAGGGTTGAGATGTTTAATGAAAAAATCGAGCAGGAAATTTGTCAAATCTATGCTGATAGCCGTTTAGTAATAGGCGTGCACGGCTCTAATATGCTGCTGCCTTCCGGTCATGCTGGCATGACAATGGATTTAATAGATGAACGGTGGGGCAACTTTGCCCAAGACATTATCTATCAAGAGAAAACCCCGAAAATGGCTGCTTTTCGCTATAGATTTTTGCCCGATCAGACGAATACTGATACACTGGCATTCATAGCGGCTGTGATGGTTTTGACTTTTGATGAGTTTAAATCCTTTATGACTGCTGATGTTGTTAATTAAAATGGTGGAGGATAGCAGGAAAGCTGACGAATTCTCAAGCCATAGTAACGCTGGTAATTGGCCAAAAGCATAGGAATAACTGGCACAGTTTGTGCAAAGTAAACTGGCAAAAGTATGCCGATCGCCACGGATATGATATTATTTGTATTTCAAATCCTTTAGATGATTCCGAACGAGCTCAAAAGCGATCGCCCTGCTGGCAAAAGTGCCTGATCCTCGGCGAGGAATCCGTCCAGAAGTACGATCGAGTAGTCTGGGTAGATGCAGACGTTTTGATCAATTGGGCCAATGCTCCTTGTATTGTCGAAGGGGTGGCGGTTGATCAAGTAGGTGCGGCTCCTGAATGGGCAACCCCTAACGAGCAGTTATCTGCTGAAGCTAGAGACCGATTGTTTGAGACGTGGGGAATTACTGACGAAAAAAACGAGCGGGCTACTTATGCTAAATACGGTATTTTGCCGGAATTCGATCGCATTGTTCAAGATGGTATTATGGTACTGTCGCCTTCTCACCACCGCTCGATTTTAGAAAAAGTTTACCATGAATGCGAAGAAACAGGATTCGGTGAAATGCCTTGGCTTTCTTACGAACTGTTAAAAGCCGATCGCGTTCAATGGATCGATCCACGCTTCAGCACTGTCTGGAACGTACATAAAGCCTTGTATTACCCATTTTTGCTGCAAAAACCGCAAACATCAGCAAGTTTGCTGAATCGCGCTAAAAGCAAACTTTTAGCGAAAGGGTTGCGCCGCAGTTCGTTGACAGGCGGGCTAGCGAGTGTGCGACGACGGCTTTGATAAATACTTTTTTTCTGCACTTTGCGGGTACTGCGGGTGAAATGAGATTGGTAGACTTAGCATCTACTTCTTGGCGCGATTTGCGATCGGCTTGATTTGTGAGTTGCATAAATCTGCTGTTGACTGTCAACCGCAGATTTCGGGCAGATAGACGCTGATTAACGCAGATAATTTGCAGACAACTATCAAAATAGTAGAGTAGGTAAATGCCCGATTGGCAATTGAAAACCCCCGTCGCTTTTATTATCTTTAAACGCCCCGAAGCAACCGAAAGGGTGTTTGCAGAAATTCGCAATGTCAAGCCGCCGAAACTTTTAGTAGTTGCTGACGGGCCCCGTGCATAGAAACCGGGGGAAGACGGAGATTGCGATCGCGATCGGGCGATTATTGAGCGAGTAGATTGGGACTGCGAAGTGTTGAAAAATTACGCTGATGTAAATCTGGGCTGTCGGCGGCGGGTTTCTAGCGGTATTGATTGGGTGTTTGATACGGTGGAAGAGGCAATTATTGAGGATGACTGTTTGCCAGATCCGACGTTTTTTCGTTTTGCTGAAGAATTGCTCGATCGCTACCGAGACGATCGCCGAATCATGTCAATTTCCGGTCAAAATGTGCAGTTCGGGCGCAAAAGAACTGATTACAGCTACTACTTTTCTCGCTACAATCACTGTTGGAGTTGGGCTAGTTGGAGGCGAGCTTGGCAGCATTACGATTTAGACATGAAGCTGTGGCCGGAAATTCGCGACGGGAATTTTTTGGCGGATATACTGGGAGATCCGCAAGCTGTCAAAGTTTGGACAAAAACTTTTCAGCTTTGTTATGAGGGAAAAATAGATACTTGGGATTTCCAGTGGGCATTTGCTAGCTTTATTCAAAACGGTATGAATATTCTGGCTAATGTCAATTTAGCTTCTAATATCGGACAGGGTACGGGAGGAACTCACACGGCTGATGTCAGCAGTCCTTACAATAATATGGCGGCAGAAGCTCTAACTTTTCCGCTGAAACACCCGCCCTTTGCAATTCGGGACGCGCCCGCTGATAATTTTACTCAAAATACTTTGTACGATTACGATCCGCCGCTGCTCAAGAAGGTGCAAAAAAAAGTCCATAAACTGTTGAAAAAAACCAAGTTAAATCAGAGATAAATTTAGAAGATAGGCAGGGGAGATGAAGGTTTTACTTCTCAATACTTGTGATACTGAAGGCGGTGCAGCCCGCGCGGCTTACAGACTGCACCAAGGTTTGCAGGGGATTGGGGTGTCTTCGCAAATGCTGGTGAAAAATAAGAACAGCGCAGATTTAAGTGTAATCTCGTCACGGCAAGCGTTGGCTAAGAGTTTTGATAAGATTATTTCAGTTTTATCAAATTCGCCATTGCGGCTTTATCCTGAGAGAAATTCTGCGATTTTTTCTCCCCAATGGCTGCCGGACTCCCTGGCTGCGAAAGTGGCCCAAATCCAACCAGATATTATTAACCTGCACTGGGTTTGCGGGGGTTATATGCAGGTAGAAAGTGTTCCGAAGTTTGATAAACCTCTAGTTTGGACGCTGCACGATATGTGGCTTTTTACGGGTGGATGTCACTATAGCGAAGAGTGCGATCGCTATACTGAATCTTGCGGTAGCTGTCCGCAACTGCACAGCAGCAAAGATTGGGATCTGTCGCGGTGGGTGTGGCGGCGGAAAGCGAAAGCTTGGAAAAATCTTAACTTAACTTTGGTTAGCCCTAGTGCTTGGTTGGCTAAATGTGCTAGTTCTAGTTCTTTGTTGAAGGATTATCGAGTTGAGGTGATTCCTAACGGTATCAATACTCAAAAGTACAAGCCGATCAACCGGGAGTGGGATCGAGAAATTCTGAATTTACCTCAAGATAAACAAATTGTACTTTTTGGCGGTGCGAGCGGAACGGGCGATCGCTGGAAAGGATTTAATCTGCTAGTATCGGCTTTGCAAAGCCTCAGTAAATCGGGCGGTCGCGATCGCATATAGTTGCTAGTTTTTGGCTCTTCAGAACCGTCCAATCCGATTGAACTTGGTTTTAAGGCACATTATTTAGGTAAATTTGCTGATGACGTTTCCCTAGCAATAGTTTAGGCTGCAGCAGATGTTTTCGTGGCTCCTTCTGTTTACGATAATTTGCCTAATACGGTGATGGAAGCTGCAGCCTGCAGTATCCCCAGCGTCGGATTCAAGATCGGGGGAATGCCGGATCTGATCGAGCATTGCTCAAATGGCTATTTAGCTAAAGCTTATGAAACAGAAGATTTAGCTACAGGTATTGCATGGGTGTTAGAAAATAAAGAGCGGGATCAAAAACTCAGTGCTAGCGCTCGCGAAAAAGCTGAAATGGAATTTACATTAGAATTGCAAGCTCGTCGCTACTTGTCCCTTTATAACGAGGTATTATCAAATAAAAAATGAACAGTATTACTATAGCAGCCCTGTTAACTTGTTTCAACCGAAAAGAGAAAACCTTAGCTTGCCTCAAGGCACTTTTTAACCAGGCACTTCCAGCTAATGTAGATATTTCTGCCTATCTAGTTGATGATGCTAGCACTGATGGCACAGCCGCAGCGGTACAGCAAACATACCCTCAAGTCAAGATTTTTTCGGGAGATGGTAATTTATTTTGGAATGGAGGAATGCGGGTGGCTTTCAGCGAAGCCATGAAAGATGATCCAGACTACTATCTCTGGCTCAACGATGACACCCGACTCGATCCCGAAGCTTTAAATGTCCTGCTGACAACGAGTAGTGAGCTAATGAAAAAAGGAGAAAAAAGAGCGATCGTCGCCGGCTCTACTCGCGATCCAGAAATAGGTAATTTTTACCTACGGCGGCATAGTCAAAATTACCCCATTGCTGCCCTTTAAATTTCGCTTCGTCGAACCTACAAAGGCAGTTCAGCCCTGTGACAGCATGAATGGTAACTGCGTATTAATTCCGCGCAGCGTCGTTGAAGTTGTGGGCAATCTCGATCCAGCCTTTATTCATTATTTATCAGATTGGGAATACGGCTTGCGTGCGAGACAAAAAGGCTGTACAGTTTGGGTAGCTCCAGGCTATCAAGGAACCTGTTCCCCAAATCCGCAGTCAACAAAAATAGCGGCGGCTACTATGAGTGAAGGCTTGGAAAAAATGAACCAACCTAAAGGTTTAGCTTTTAAAGATACTACCCTTCAACCCTGGGAAGAGTGGAAAGTATTTGCTCAACGTCACGGTGGTTTGTTCTGGCCAATTTATTGGTTGCTACCTTACAGAAGGTTAGTTTGGTTTTCAGTTTTGAGCAAGCTGGGATTAACTAAAAACAAAACTCAAGGTGAATCGGATGGTTGACAAAAATGAACTCCGCATCGCTTGGCTCGTTCCTTCTGCAGAGTTTGGGGCCTATGGGCCGCCGGTTTTGCATGAGCTCAAAAAACTAATTCCGAACACGATTTTTTAGACAGGTCGCCTCTGGCCTCGCTATGATCCGGAAGCTGCTGGTACAGAAGTAGTCGAAGTTGTGGGAGATACACAATTCATCACCACCCAAAAGATAAAAACGGGGTACAGTCGTGGTTATATTAAGGCTACTCCTTGGATTATTTTTCCTCTTTTGAAATTCAAGCCCCTGGTCATTTTTGCTAGTGGATTTTCGCTCTGGACATTGGTAGCTATAATTTTTAAGCCTATAGGGAAATGGCGACTGGTTTTAGTTTATGAAAGTAGTTCCCCGAATGTAGACTTTCGAGATTCTAAGGTGCGCTCGACGATTCGACGCTGGATGGGTAAATTTGCGGATACCTTTGTTTCTAATAGTCGCCGAGGTAAAGAATATTTGGTTGAAGTGATTGGGGCAGCCGAAAGTAAGATATTTGCTCAACCTTACATGGTTCCTGATGCTAAAGCTTTGGTAAAAAACTTAGAAAATAATAAGTCTATCTCCTTGTCATTCCCCCACCCAAATTTTCTGTGCGTGGGTCAAGTAATTTCTCGCAAAGGGATTAAGAATCTGTTAGAAGCTTGCACAATTTTGCCAAGCCAGGGATACTCGAATTACACAGTCATTATCGTTGGAGACGGGGAACAGCGCTCGGAACTAGAAGCACTTACAAAAGAATGGGGTTGAGAAAAACAAATTGTTTGGACAGGGTGGATTGAATACGGATACTTGGGATCTTATTTTCTAGAAGCTGATGCGTTTGTTTTTCCTACGTTAGAAGATACTTGGGGAATGGTGGTGCTAGAAGCGATGGCATTTGGTAAGCCGGTTTTGTGTTCAAAATGGGCTGGGGCTTGCGAAATGATCGTTGAAGGTGAAAATGGTTATATTTTTGATCCCTATCATTCGGAAGGTATGGCAAACGCGATGCGGGACTTGATTGATTGCCCCGAAAAGTTAGTGATTATGGGCCAAAAATCCCAGCAACTGATCGCTGAACATACACCAGAAAATGCTGCGAAATTAATAGCCGATGTGACTTCGCTAGTATTGGAGAAAAGTTGATGAAAATTCTTTTATCTGCGTTTGCTTGCGAACCTAATCTGGGATCTGAAGAGGGTGTGGGATGGAATACTGTTATCCAATCTGCTAAGTATCACGAAACTTGGGTATTCACTCGGACATTTTGTCGATCGTACATTGAAGCAGAACTAGAACGCAATCCAGTGTCCAACCTGCACTTTGTTTATTTCGATCCGTTTGGGTGGAGTGAAGATTGGAAGGGAAAACAAGGATTGCTGCAGCTTCACTATTATTTGTGGCAAATCTGGGCTTATTTTATAGCTCGAAAGCTCGATCGCGAAATCGGTTTTGACATAGTACAGCACGTAACTTATGTCAAACATTGGTCTCCAAGTTTCCTAGCACTGTTGCCGCATCCTTTTATTTGGGGGCCTGTCGGGGTGCAGAAGCAGCACCAAAGCCTTTTTGGGAAGATTTTAGTCGCCGGGGCAAAATTTATGAAACCCTGCGAGCATGGGCTCAAAGCGTCGGAGAACGCGATCCGTTTGTGGGGCTGACGGCGCGCCGCAGTGCCGTCGCGCTGGCTACTACCGAAGAAACGGCAGCAAGACTGCGATTTCTCCAAGCAAAAAACGTGAAAATTTTCTCGCAAGTCGGTTTGTCGCAGCAGGAAATTCAACAACTAGAAAAATCTCCAACCCCGCCGGAGCTACCAATTAGATTCATCAGTGTCGGCCGTCTATTACACTGGAAAGGAGTGCACTTGGGACTCCGTGCATTTGCGGAGGCGAAGCTGGAAAACTCGGAATACTGGATTGTGGGAGACGGCCCGGAAAAAGAGCGTTTAGAAGCTTTGGCAAGAGAATTGGGACTGGGAAATAAAGTACATTTTTGGGGCGCTCTATCTCGCAGTGAAACCCTTTTTAAAATGGGCGAGTCTCACGTTCTCCTCCATCCGAGTTTGCATGACTCTGGCGGTTTTGTATGCACTGAAATGATGGGGGTTTGCCGTCCGATAATTTGTTTGGATTTGGGTGGCCCGGCTACTCAAGTGACGGCCCAAACAGGCATTAAAGTTGCTGCTACCGATCCCGATCGCGCTGTGAAAGGTATAGCAGAAGCTATAGTGTGTTTGGCGAGCGATCCCGACTTGCGATCGCGCTTGGGTCTAGCTGGTCAAAAGCGCGTCAGGGAAATTTATGATTGGGATGTGAAAGGTAAATTCTTTGCCGAATTGTGCGAAATATAATCAAAAAAAAAATTGGATAACTTCTGATATATTCGGATGTATTCTAGCGCCAAAAACTTAAACAAGATTTGTGAGGAGGGTGAAACGTGAGCGTTGCAATCATTACTGGCTCGGCGGGATTAATTGGCTCGGAGGCGTGTAAGTTCTTTGCCAAACAAGGCTTAGAGATAGTTGGCATCGACAACAATATGCGCCAGTTCTTTTTTGGTGCCGATGGTTCTACAAACTGGAACCGCCAACTGCTCGAAAAATCTTTGGGAACCAAGTATTATCACTTAGATGTGGACATTCGCGACTACGAAGCTATTACCAATATTTTTCAGCGGTACGGAGAGTCGATCGAGCTAGTAATTCACACAGCAGCTCAACCCAGCCACGATTGGGCGGCCCGCGCTCCAAAAATAGATTTTACCGTCAACGCTAACGGTACTCTCAATCTTTTAGAAGCAACTCGCTTGTACTGTCCCAAAGCTGTTTTTATTTTCACTTCTACTAATAAAGTATACGGCGATACCCCCAACAAATTGCCTTTAGTTGAATTAGAACACCGATGGGAAATAGAAGCAGGTCACACTTACGAAAACGGCATTCGGGAGGATATGTCGATCGACCAGTGCCTGCACAGTTTGTTTGGTGCTTCTAAGGTAGCCGCTGATATTTTAGTTCAAGAATACGGCAGATATTTTCAGATGAACACCGTTTGTTTTCGCGGCGGCTGTCTGACAGGGCCAAATCACTCGGGAGCTCAACTGCACGGCTTCCTCGCCTACTTGATGAAGTGCGCCGCGACGGGAACTCCGTACAGCGTGTTTGGCTACAAAGGCAAGCAAGTCCGCGATAACATTCACAGCGCTGATTTAATTTCGGCATTTTATGAATTTTATAAAGCTCCCAGAAGCGCCCAAGTTTATAATACAGGAGGAGGCAGATACAGCAATTGTTCGATGTTAGAAGCCATCCAGATGTGCGAGGAAATTGCGGATCGTACATTTAATTGGACTTATGCTGAAGGGAATCGCATTGGCGATCACATTTGGTGGATTAGCGACAATTCAAAATTTTGCAGTCACTATCCTGACTGGAAAATGAAATATAACGTTAAACAAATCCTACAGGAGATTTATGAATGTAACCGCGAGCGCTGGCTGAAAGAGTGATCGAAGGATTGAACGGGTACAAAAAGAATGTGCTGGCAATTTTGGTAAAAGACCTCTTGGACTCAATCGCAGACAAGATAGAATTACCTCCGTCCATCAGTGTTGATCCACTTGAAATCTGCGGTTAACAGATCGAATATTTATGCAAGAGGTCTAAAGAATTGAATACAAAGTTAAACAAATTTTAGAGGATATTTATGAGTGTAAGTGCCGTTGGCTTAGAGAGGTCTTCCACGATCGATTTAGGGAAAAAAATGTACTCGGCATATTAGTAAATGCCGTTAATTATGAAGCGGCTGTCAGCAAAATTATTGCGGCAGCCAGCGCCGGAAAACCACTGTCAGTTTCGGCTCTAGCGGTTCACGGGGTAATGACTGGGGTGCTTGACAGCACTCACCGCTATCGGCTCAATCACATTGATTTAGTATTGCCAGACGGACAGCCGGTCAGGTGGGCGTTAAATTTGCTCTACAATACGGAATTGCCCGATCGAGTTTACGGGCCAAATGCAATGTTACAAATCTGCGAGCGCGCCGCCGAAGCAGGATTATCTATCTATTTGTACGGCTCTCAAGCTTCTGTACTGGAAGCTTGATCTCGCAATCTCTGCCAGCGTTATCCCAAGTTAATTATTGCTGGAACTCAGCCTTCTAAATTTAGGCAGGTTTCGCCGCAAGAGAAACAGGAAATTGCCCAGCAAATTCGCAACAGCGGTGCAGCAATTACTTTTGTCGGTTTGGGGTGTCCGCGACAAGAAGTCTGGGCTTACGAATACCGGGACGACTTATCAATGCCGCTGATTGCTGTAGGTGCAGCTTACAATTTTCATGCGGGTAATTTGGCTAAAGCTCCTGAGTTTTTATCTAAGATAGGTTTGGAATGGCTGTTTCGGATGATTAAGGAGCCCAGGCGTCTCTGGAAGCGGTATGTATTTTTGAATCCGTTTTAGATCTCGCTGTTTTTGCTGCAAGCTTTGAAAATCAAAAATTTCGACCCCAAAGATGCCACGCCGTGGAAGAAGTTTTATATGGTTGAATTTCTTCTGTTGTAAATTGTTGATTTTCACAAATAAAAAGCCCAAAGCCAAACCGAAAAATAATAATTAATTATTTTGACTTTTGACTTGAAAATTGTGACGATTTCAATCTATAATTAATGGGTTGTTTTCTCTAAATTTTGTTTGGCTTGCTTTGTAATGTTGTTTCCGATAGCATCGGCATTATATATTTGAATTGTCTCTAGTGCCAGCACCTCAAGAGCGATCGCGATTCAGCGCGCAAAAAGAGGCAATGCAGAAGACATTGGTTTGTGGGTGTTGCGGCCGGAAACTTCCCCGATTCCGCAGCGGCTTTTGAGTCATCCGGCCGGAGAATTTGCGATCGCCCCAGACAGCGCAACTTTAGCCAATCCCCAAGCAGACGAAATCGCCATTTTATCCCTGACACCAAACGTCAAACCTTTAGACTTCATACCATCTCGGAGAGTGTTCAGCTTCACTCCCGACGGCAGAGAATCGGCAATGCTGAAGTACAACAGCGATTTTACGCAGTCAATCTTTTTAGTAACAAATCAGGGATTGCAAAAATAACTAATCCGCACCGCCGGAGAATTGATCGACTGTCAGTTTGACCCCAGAACTCCTCAGCTTTACTGCTTGTTAACCAGGCGGAAGCCGGGGAAAGATTTTTGAGCAACTCACCCTTGAAGCAATTGATTTGCAGACATTTGCAGTAAAACCGCTGTTAGTTTTGCCCGACCAAGTGGAGACAAAAATGAGCTTGTCGCCCGACGGCTTAGAATTGCTGTGAGACCGGATAGTTACCAAAAAATCGGAACCTGTCGCAGGAGATTTGAGAACAGATGGCCAAAGTGCGATCGCCTCTTCAAGTCTAATACTTTTAAACTTAAAAAATGCACCGCCATCTAATAATTCTCCATCACCAGAAGAATTGCCTTTAAAAGGATTTCGCCCTCGCTGGCTGCCCTAGAAAATGAAAAATAAAAATCATATCAACTTTACTCTTCAGTCCGCGCACCATCCGGACTTTGTTTGTGTAGTGGCGGTTTCAACCGCCGACTCACTACTCACTACAAACCTTGCTACAAACCTCTTATTTGCCCGCGTAAGCCCCCATCCGTTCTTTGATAAACCGGATATAAAAATGCCTGAAAGTAGACTTAATCACCCGCGGCATACCAAAGTCGATCGGCATCATACTTTCTGGCAACTTCCAATCCAAAACCTTGAGAGTTTCCGGGTGCAACAGCGGAAAATCGATCGCCTCCAAATTCGAGCAAAGTCCCAATCTCATGGCCGCAGCTACAGTCGGAACCAGCGCCGGATCGACATTAATGATTTCCACTAAAGTTCTGTCCAATGCAAACACATCACTCGACGCGCCCAAAATTCCCAAAAACTTAGGTTCGCCGCCGCTTGGCCCGTTACCTTCGTGACCGATAATTCCATCCAAAATTGTCAAATTTGGGTTAATTGCCCTGGCTGTTTCTACCAGCATTTGACCGAATCTGGCGCTATCTTTGCCAGCTTCCATGTGCCACCAAGCCTTCATTTTTCCGGGCACGCAACCAAACAAATTTTTCACGCCCGCAGTCACGGTTAATTGTACGTGAGATTTGAGTTTGGGAAGATTAATTACTACATCTGCTTCCATTGCTTCTTGGCAAATTCGGAGATGATTGAAATCTTTGCTGACAGTTTCGTAGCGTTTTCCTTGAAACTCAACTACTGGCAAATTCAGTTCTTCTAACAGTGGCAAATAACCGTTGGCTTTAGCTACACCCATTGCACTGCCAAAAGCCGGACTGTCCCCTAAAAACGGTTTTCCACCAGCTTCTATGACCATTTTCGCCACGCAGTAAACCAATTCCGGGCGGGTGACGCATTCTTTGGTGGGGCGAGAACCGGTGAGGAGATTGGGTTTGAGTAAAACCCGATCGCCCTTTTTGACAAAAGCCGACATTCCGCCCAGGGGTGCGAGCAAATTTTCTAAAGATTTTAGTAGATTTTGGCGATCGTATGAATTGGCCCGAATTAAACTAACAGCAGACATAATTTTTAATTGGGAATTGGTAATTTTTAATTGGGAATTGGGAATTGGGAATTGGGAATATATTCCGAGACTTACGCACAACTTTTATACGTAGGGTGCGCATTGCGCACCTTACCGCCTGTCAGCTATTACTGGTAATTGGGAATATATTCCGAGACTTACGCACAACTTTTATACGTAGGGTGCGCATTGCGCACCTTACCGATTGTCAGCTATTAGCTACTATCAATTACCAGCAACTAGGCTTAAGTAGACATCGGTAATCTGCCAGAAGCAGCCCGCTGCATGGTACTAACTCGCAGGGAATTAGAGAAAATTCCTTGACCTTGAAGTTCCGGGATAGCAGGTTTAACTTCCACTTTTACCAACCGAGAAGTGCAGATAAAAACCGTTTGATCTACCAAATGAAAAGTCAACCAAGGTTGATTTAACAAAGTCAGCACTTCGTCTTGAAATTCTTGTGCTGGCATCGGAATAGTAAAGGTTTCTGTGTGACCTTCCACATAATGAAATGTTACTTGAGTTGTGTTCTCTTTATCTTGAGTTAATTTGCCAAAGGAACCCGCGCGCATAAATATTGCTCCCAAACTTTAGACTTGAAAAGACGGCGGTTGAAACCGCGTCTACACAAACGAAGCCCACCTCCGTGGTGTAAAGAAAATAATGTAATTTTAACTGCCCGGCCTTCAACCCGCGGAGGCGGGTTTTGTTTGTATAGGCGCGGTTTCAACCGCCCGGTATTCTTCTCCCAAGCGTATTGGCTTATACCTTCGAGATCCTAAACGTTAGCAGAAGATGTCGGCATCGCACTCATTTTCTCTAAATCTAGAACTTTTGCCAAGTCTTCTTCACTCATTAAACCGCGTTCTAGCACAATTTGCCGCAAAGATTTGCCAGTTTCGAGAGATTCTTTGGCGACGGCGGCGGCGTTGAGATAGCCGATGTGAGTGTTGAGGGCGGTAACGAGGGCGAGACTGCCTTCTGCGTAAGCGAGACATCGATCGCCC
>Ga0209591_10001711_pt1 | contig 26887 bp, 21 predicted proteins | sample MAT01_FD_187207 | JGI IMG/M metagenome (GOLD analysis project Ga0209591, IMG submission 187207) | Freshwater microbial communities from Lake Fryxell liftoff mats and glacier meltwater in Antarctica - MAT-01 (SPAdes) (version 2) | ecosystem: Environmental > Aquatic > Freshwater > Ice > Liftoff... | reverse complement strand
GCCGCCAGCAAAGGCCGTGATCTCTACGCCCGCGGCCTCTACACACAATGGCAGCGCACCTTCCTCCACCCCAGTCTCATGACTTTCGACGCCCCCTCGCGCGAAGAGTGCACCGTCAACCGCAGCAACTCCAACACCCCGCTCCAGGCCCTCGTCCTGCTCAACGATCCCACCTACGTCGAAGCCTCCCGCGTCTTCGCACAGAAGATGCTCAATGAAGGCGGCAAGACCCTCAGTCAACAAATCGATTGGGCCTTCGAGCGCGCGCTCAGCCGCCCCGCCACAGCCGAAGAGAAGTCCGTCCTCACCGAGCTCCACACCAAAAATCTGGCCCGCTTCAAGGCCGACCCTCAAGCTGCCCGGCAACTCCTCACCGTCGGCGACACACCTCTTTCGGTCAAGACAAAACCTGAAGAACTAGCCGCCGCAACCACGCTCACCCGCACCATCCTCAACCTGCACGAAACCATCACAAGGAACTAAGCACATGCAAGAAATCAATCTCAAACGCCGCGCCTTCCTCGGTAAAGCCTGTGCCGGTTTTGGCATCGCCGCACTTAACAACCTGATGGCCGACAACACCTACCGCCACCACGCAGCCAAAGCCAAGCGCGTGATCTTCCTCTATCAGGCTGGCGGCCCTTCACACCTCGAAACCTTCGATTCCAAGCCCAAGCTCGCCGAAATGCACGGCAAAGCCATGCCCGACAGCTTCACCAAGGGCCAACAAATCGCCCAGCTCCAGGGCAAGCCGCTGATCTGTTTCGGCCCCCAGCAGAACTTCAAGAAGTTCGGCAAAAACGGCCAGGAAATCTGCGACCTCTTCCCCCACATTGGAGCCGTCTCTGACGAAATCTGCATCATCCGCTCCATGTGGACCGAGCAGATCAACCACGACCCCGCCCACACCATCATGAACACCGGCTCGATCATCACCGGCCGCCCCAGCATGGGCTCGTGGCTCACCTACGGCCTCGGCGCTGAAACTCAAGACCTCCCCGGCTTCGTCGTCATGATGTCCAGCGGACGTGGTGGTCAGAACCAGCCCATCGCCAATCGCCAGTGGAGCGCCGGTATGCTCCCCTCCAAATTCCAGGGCGTCAAATTCAACTCGATTGGCGACCCCGTCCTCTACGTCCGCAATCCTCCGGGCGTCTCCAAAGACATGCAGAAGGATTCCATCGACGCAGTCAATCTTCTAAACCAAAAACAATACGCCGCCATCGAAGACCCCGAGATCCAGACCCGCATCTCCCAATATGAGATGGCTTTCCGTATGCAAGCCAGCGTCCCCGATCTGATGGATATGTCGAAAGAACCGGCAAGCGTCCTCGACCTTTATGGAGCCAAACCCGGCGACGGAAGCTTCGCCAGCAACTGTCTGCTAGCCCGGCGTCTAGCCGAGCGCGGCGTGCGCTTCATCCAGCTCTACCATCGCGATTGGGATCACCACGGAGGCGTCAAAGACGGCATCGCCGCCAAGGCGCAAGAGGTAGACCGCCCCACCGCCGCCCTCATCACCGACCTCAAGCAGCGCGGCATGCTCGACGACACCCTCATTGTGTGGGGCGGTGAATTCGGCCGCACTCCGATGTCCCAGGGTGGCGACGGCCGCGACCACCACATCAAGGGCTTCTCCTACTTCCTCGCCGGCGGCGGCATCAAGCCCGGCATCACCTACGGCGCAACAGATGACCTCGGCTACGCCGCAGTCGAAAACCCTGTAAGTGTCCACGACTTCCACGCCACCATGCTCCACCTGCTCGGCGTCAACCACCTCCGCATGACCGTGAAGTATCAGGGCCTCGACGTCCGCCTCACTGGAGTCTCGGGCGAAGTCGTCAAAAACATCCTAGCCTAGCGAATCCGCTCATAGCGATAGCCGATTTGATCGAGTGCGGCGAAGAGTGCATCGAGGTGCTCGCTGCCCCGCGTCTCAATTGTCGCTTCAATACTGGTGTTGCCCAGCGTCACCCCGTGATAAGCCCGCTCATGCGCAACAGTCACAACATTCACACGCATATCCGCAAAGATGCCGGTAATCGCATGCAACGCCCCGGGCCGGTCAGGCACAATCACCCGGATCCTCACCAGGCGCCCATCCTTCACCATCCCGCGCTCAATGATGTGCGACAGAAACAGCGGATCGATATTACCCCCGCACACCAGCGACACCGTCTTCTTGCCCTTCAGCTTCGTCTTGCCATGAAGCAAGGCCGCAACAGCAGCCGCCCCGGCCCCCTCAGCTACGGTCTTTTCGCGCTCCAGCAGATAAAGAATTGCACTCGCGATCTCTTCTTCTTCTACCGTCACAACATCATCCACATACTTCTGCACCAGCGGCAGCGTCAGCATCCCAGCCCGTCTCACCGCGATGCCATCGGCGATCGTACTCGCCGCCGGCAACTCCACCGGCTCATGCTTCTCCAGCGCCACAATCATCGACGGTATCCGGCTCGTTTGCACACCCACAACCTTGATCTTCGGGTTGGTTTCTTTGATGGCCATCGCAATGCCGCCAATCAAACCACCGCCACCAACAGGCACCAGAATCGCCTCAATAAAAGGATTCTGGCTCAAGATTTCCAGGCCCGCCGTACCCTGTCCGGCAATGATCGCCAAGTCGTCAAACGCGTGGATGAACGTCAGCCCATCTGCAACCGCACGCCGCTTCGCCTCGGCCAACGCCTCGTCAAAGCTTTTGCCAAACAACACCACCTCGCCGCCAAACCGCTCCGTCGAGTTGATCTTCGTAATTGGAGCGTGCTCCGGCATCACAATCACGGCGCGCACTCCCAACCGCGTCGCATGATAAGCGACACCCTGCGCATGATTGCCCGCAGAGGCGCAGATCACACCCTTGGCACGGTCTTCCGGCGACATCAGCAACAACTTATTCAGCGCCCCACGCTCCTTGAAGCTGCCCGTCATGTGCAGGTTCTCGAGCTTGAAGTAAGTCGGGTTGCCAGAGATCGCCGTAAACGTTTCCGAATACTCACACGGAGTAACGTGGATCGTGGGACGGATGCGGTGGTGCGCCGCCTCGATGTCGGTGAGAGTGATCATGCCGTCTCCATTGTGACGTGATTCGCCCTCCTGGCTCGAAAAAAATCTACTGCCCTCACCGAAGTCTAGTTATGCCTCATAGTCCAAGCCTAAGCAAGCTTAAGCCTCGATAACAACTGCAGTGCCACTCACACTCACCATCAGCATCGTCCCCTGTCCCGGCGAGATCTCTTCGTAATCGAGGTCAATCCCAATCACGGCGTTGGCCCCAAGCCGCTGTGCCTCTTCGCGCATCTCGTTCATCGCGATATCTTTCGCCTTGCGCAGCTCCTTTTCATAGGTGGCAGACCGGCCTCCGATAATGTCGGTAATCCCGGCAAAGAAATCTTTGAAGAAGTTGGTACCAAGAATCGCCTCACCGGTCACGATGCCGAGATAGCGCTGGATCTTGATGCCTTCAAGGGTGGAAGTAGTTGTAAGTAGCATGCCTCAAAAGAATCGCATGGAATAGTTGAAGGCAACCCCACGCCCCATCTCCGGTGCAAATTCCTTGATAAAGGAAAGATGGTTCCGGTAGAGGCGATTGTTGGCATTAAACACATTCACTCCAAAGAAGTGGATCGTATGCCGCTTCACCAGCGTATAGCCGCCACGCAGGTTCGCCGTCACATAACCATCCGTAGCAGTCTCATTGGTAAACAACCGGTTCTGCCGGGCCGCAATCACCACCTCTGGTGCAACCGAAAAACTGCGATAGCGCAGATCAATCCCGAGACGCCCTCTCACCGGCGGCGTCCTCGGCATGGACAACTTCGAATCGGTCAACTCCGTGCGCACCATATCGAAGCCGGCATTGAGCCACGCCCACTTGTTTAGCCCAGCCTGCAAGCGCCCATCAACTCCCGTGTACCGGGTATTTCCCTGACGATACTTTGCCTCCGGCAATCCGTCTTCAAGCTCTCCCGTAGGGGCCAGAAACACCTGATCCCGCAACCAGTAATTGAATACATTCAATTCTGTCTTGATCCGGCCATCCTGGCGGCGATAAGAAGCATCCAGTCCATCCATACGCTCGCGCCGCAGATTGATATCTCCAATCTCAAACACCAGCAATCCCGGATGCGGCCCATTGGCATAAAGTTCCTCCAGCGCCGGTGCCCGGTACGCATGAGAATAATTGGCCACAAACACCGACGATCCATCGAGCGGCACACTCACTCCGGCACTCCCCGAGAAACCCGTAAAATTCCGCTCCCGGCCAAACTGTGGCTTATAGCGATTCGTCTCCACCCGCCCGCCAAACTGCAAGCGCACCCGCTCCAGATTCAGCGTCTCCACGCCATAACCGGCAAACGCATTCTGGATCGTGGGCGGCGTAAACGCTTCCGCTCCAATCGCCTTGTAATCGCGACGCAGTCCCCAGACCCCGAAGCTCCCAGACCACGGCCCGCTCTTGGGCTGCTCCACCATAAAGCGATAGTCCAACTGCTTGTTGAAGAACTGGGTTTCCAACTCTCCATTCGCAATCTCCTGATGCTTCCAGTCGCTGTAGTTCACGCTGTATTGATAGCGATCCCTCATTCCGCCATTCAAGCGCATGTTCCAGCGCTGATTCGGAAGCGCCACGTTCTCATGGCCGTGGCCCTCTTTTTCTTCTTTCTTTTCCTCCTCATGCTCTTCTTCCGGTTCGGTGGGTATCTGATAGAGCCCCCTCTGCACCGCGAAGCTTCCCGTAAACCAGTTCCGCTTCCCGTAGTACGAAGCCCCGGTGCTGCCGCTATAAGCGCGAGCTCGAGAATTGAAAATCCGCTCTTCCGCGCTCCTGTAATCGCTCGTTCGCTGCCCGCCGCTAGCCAGTCGAAACACCCAACGGTCGAGGCCAAAATCGAGACCTGCGCTTCCACCATGCAGCCCATTGTTTGTGCCCCCAATTCCGGACACATACCCATGCACACCCTTATGTCCCTGGTCCTTCGCCTCATGATGGCCACTAACCATGTTCACCACCCCACCAATCGCACTAGACCCATAGAGCAAGGTAGCTGGCCCGCGCACTACTTCCACCCTGTCTAACCCCTGCGGATCCACCGGCTCCCCATGGTCGCCACTCTGCGCGCCCAGCGTTCCAGTCCTCACCCCGTCCTGCAAAATCAAAACCCGGTCGCCATCGAATCCACGAATCACCGGCCGCGACGAGCCTGGCCCAAAACTTCGCTTGTGAATCCCCGCCTCGCCATCCAGAACATCCCCTAGCGAAGTCGCAGCCTTACTTGCAAGTGTCGTTGAATCCAGAGTCAGTGTCGGTGAGAATGTCTCAAGAAATGTCTCGGCTTTGCCGGCCGACGCCGTCACCGTCAATTCCTGACGCAACGGCGAAACCCCCATCTGAAAATCGACTATCCCATCAGAGCTATCGGTCAGCTCCACCGTCCGCCGCACATCGCTTAGCCCCTCGCCAACCGCAACCAGCGTGTATTTGCCAGCCTTCAGATCGGCAAACTCAAATTTACCTTGGTCATTGCTCTCGACCACCCTCCCCGTCGGCAGCAGCAAAACTGTAATGTTATGAAGCACTTCGCCGTTCGATTGCAACTTCACCGTACCGCGAATCGCCGCTGCCTCAAGACTTGAGGCAAATAGCAGCGTTAATAATAATGATTTCACATTCCCATTATAGGGCCAATCCTAGATCAGCTTCAACCCAAGCAGCTTTGCCGCGTTGTTGTAGTAGACCTTTTTCAGGATCGCTGGTGGCAACCCAATCCCGTAAATCTGCCATCGTCCCTGCGGCGGCACTGGTGCGGGAGCATAGTCAAAATACTCATCTTCGGTCTCAAGAAAGCGATAGTAGATCTCGTAGAGTTTGTCCCCAAAGATCTGCTGCGGAGTCTCGATTCCGTTTGGCACAGCGTCGGTCCCAAACACAATCCGGTCCTGATACTTCTCAAAGAATTTGCGAGAAGCCCGAGGCTGCCGGCCCAACTCACCCACCCGAGCTGCAATATCCACATGCAGATTCGGATACTTGTCCAGAGCCGCCCCCACATTCCCCAGATCCTCAGCAAAATTCCCCACATGCAAAGCCACAAACTTAGTCTTCGGGTGCCGGGCGAACACCCGGTTCCGCGCCGCCAGCAACTCATCGTTTGAAGGAAAATCCTTCCCATGAAACGACCAGTCCGGGTGATTGTTCAATTCCTCAAACCGCTCGTTAAATCGATCGGTAGTATTAAAGAACGCAACCGGGTCCGACACATGGATCGCCACCGGCAAACCTAACCGACCAGCCGCATCCCACATCGGGTCAAACCGCGCGTCATCCACTTTCAGCAGCTTCCCGTTCTCTCTTAGGTAGAGCCCCAGCGTCTTCAACACCTTCAGCCCCCGGGCCCCATTCTGCCTGGCTTCCTCAAGCAGCGCCACCTGCTTCTTGTCATAACCGGGCTCTTTGGTCAGCGCCCAAGCCGGTTCCGTCATCGTCAAGAAGCGCCCCGGATGCGCCTTATCAAACTTCGCAACAGACTGCTTCAACCCATCCTGATAACCCCCCGTCAAGTTCACAAGCGTCCGAATCTTCTTCCGGTCCATAACAGGCAACAGGTCCTTAGGCTCACAGATAAACTTGCGATCCCCGGTCAACGAAACGCCATTTTCTCCTTGCGCCGACCAGCTCAAATGCGCATGAAAATCGATCACCGGGAAAGCCGGCCCAGCCAGCGTGGTCTCCTTCACCTTCAGCATCGACTTCGGTTCAAACTCTTGAAGCGGCAGTTTCTGTTGAGCAAAAGCAGCAGTAGCGGAAGCAAGAAAAAATCGTCGTTGCATAGTGAATTCCCTTAAGCGTCGATCATCTCACGACCTGTGCCCGCCTGTGATGCATGCCCATACCCTGCGCCATCGGCAAGGTCGGAAAGCCCCTCGTTCAACTGACTCTGCACTCCTGCCCCTAAGCCCAGAGAGGCATCTGGATTGCATCAAGAACCCCCATCGATTCTCCTCCTCTTTTCACCCCCCACTTCCAAATTTCCGCAACAGCCCAACCCCGTTCTCATAGGTGAAGTAGCAAGCCAGCAATGCCACGAACACAAGCACTCCATTTGAGAACCAACCGTTGCGGTTCTCCCCCATAATGCGTCTGTCCGCAGTCAACCGCAGCACCGCCAGTGAAAGGATCGGCACCAGCACAACCGTAGCCGAAGACGCCACAAGCACCAACCAGGCTGGACGCACTGAAGTCCAGAGAATGTAGAGCGGAGAGAACGCAAAGAACACAATCAGCCCCCGATAAATCGGGTCTCGCTGTACTTCATCCCGGCTCCGGATCCCTCCACCCCGGCGCAGCGTGTGGATCACATCGGCAATCGCCAGTGAATAGCCCGTAACCCCGCCAATGAAGCTTGTAAAGACTGCTGCCCAAATCCCCAATGCAAAGGTCAACTGCCCAAACCAACCGAGCCGGGCACTAAAGACCTCAACCAGATCCCTGACATTCCCGGGAGACTTCCCTCCCTGCCCAAGCGTCCCTGCAGCCGCAATCTGCAGCAAACACCCCATCATGAACATCGCCCCAATCCCGTAGAAAAGGTCCATCCGTTGGCGTGCCGAATAGCTCATGTCACGCCAACCCTTTTGCCACATAAAGTAGGAATAGGTCACGTTCGACATCGAACAAGCCTCTGTCCCCAGCAGCGCCGTCAACAGCAGGATTGCACTATACGGCCCCTGAGCATCGGGAAAGCTCGGAACAAACAGTCCCTTCAGCACCCCTGCAATCGGAACCGGAGTAAGCAACACAACCACAATCAGCGAGCCACCCATAAACGCCATCAGTATTTTGAAAAACCCCTCCAGCACCCGGTAGCCCGCCCAGAGCATAAGCGAAAAGCCTGCGGCAACAAACACCAGGGACCACACAACAGCACTGTTGGCCACTGGCAATGGCACCAGCAGGTCAATCGACGACCCCATGAACAGCACATGATAAAGACCATTGACATGACGGTGGATCACCATCGTCGCCAGAAAGAACCACACCAGCCAGCGGCCAATAGAATCGAAGCCCTCAAATGGTGTCTTGCCCGTCACCAGCACATAGCGCGCACAAGATTCGATCCACACATAACGGCAAACGGCTGCCACCACCATCGTCCACAACATCGCCGTGCCATATGCCGCTCCAATCGCCGTGTTGGACACATAGTCCCCGGCGCCTATCACCGAAAGTGCAAACACCAACCCAGGCCCACTCAACCCACGAGCAGAGGCTTTTGTGTCTTGCTTCTTCACGACTCTCGAATCACAAACAGCGGCATCACTTTGGCCGCCGGAGTTTGAAATGGCTCACGCCGCATCACACTCAACGTTTTCGCCTCCCGAAGCCGGTTGGCCATTAGTCTCCCCCCTGATCCTCCCTTATGGATCGCACCAAGTACTGCCTCCACCACCGCTCCATCGTCAACAGGGCCAACCTGCGGGCTCACTGCAATCCGCACTCGCGACAAACCGTCCACCCTGTCCTCAACCAGTTGATAGTCTGTTGGCGCTCCGCCAAATGCAGCCGGCAAAGTCTCCTCTACCAGCCGCAGCAAGTCGGCGGCTGGTAACAGGATTCCTTCGCAGGTCAGCTTTTCGTAGCTGCGTATCTCCGAGATGTGTTGCTCGAATCCCAACTGCCCAAACCCGCATCCGCACTGCCTCTTCACCAGCCGTCCCGAGTCACCACTATCCACATTGATCAGAAGCTTGGGGCTCGTCGTTGCAAGCGTGGTTAGTAGCAGATTATCCGCATGATCGCCAACGCACTTATGAATCACAGCCATCTTGCTCATCAACACATGCACATCATCATTCACCTGACCCTCGGCGCAAGCCATCGCAATTGGCCCTGTTTCAGAAGTCGCATAATGCGCTACTACCCGAACCCTCGCCTTCTCAATAATCGCAACTCTGGCCGGCGTCAACGCCTCACTTCCCGTTCGAAAAAAAGTCCCGCTGATATCCCGGCCACTCCGTGTAGCCTCCGCGCAGATCCGCACTGCAGAACTCGCCGAGCTATCAAAATTCACGGGCAGCCCGGCTTTCACATTCTCCGCCATCCAGTCCACAATGATTCCAATCTTGTTCCCGGGCAGATATTGCGGGTAAGGAAATGAATATCCGCTCAGCCTCCCCACCGCAACGGTAAATGCACCAAAAGCCGAATACTTGAAGTCATCCGGCCCCCAGCGCATTGGCAACTCGGAGTACCATCGTTGCATCCCAAGGCCCATCTTCGACATCATAAGCGGTTTCTTGATCCCGGAATTATTGGGCGGCACGGCACGCCAAATCCCGTTCGGCCGCCTCACCAAATCGAAGGAATCGAGAAAAACATACTGTGCTGCCGCATCGTGCTCCAGCATCCCAAGATCGATCAACAAACGGCGGCGGATCCCACCCGTCCCACCCGTCTTCCCTTCAAAATGCGCGGTGATTAACGGGTTATCAAAGTCCGTATGGCTCACTGGGTGTTCAAGGCCAGGTCGCCGGATGGGCGTCTTCCCCTTGAATTCGTCAGTCGTAACGTAAACGCCCGCCTCATAAAGCTTCCTTAGCCCATTGTCCACACCATCGCGCCGGACCAGTTCAACCACCCCACCCCAATCGATCCCTGCATTTCGGAACAACGGAAGGTATGGGCTCTGCGGATTCCCCCAGACCCCTAGTCGCAACAATTCCAGCAGCGATTCCTCCCGCTTGGCAACTTGTTTCCGCAACAACTGACGTGACTCATCAAGGCTCATCTTTTTACGAAAGAACCCCCTCAACCCAGCCGCGTACCGCCCGAACATTTGCAACTCATCAAACATTAGAAAATCACCTTAACACCAAGCTGTACCTCGCGCCCGGGCGATGCACTCGTGATCCTTCCCGCATCCTCACGAATCGCTGTTCGCGTAAATACCTGCATTCGCTCCGCCAGCGGCAAGTCGAAGTTCGTGTGATTGAGCGTATTGAAACATTCAAAACGAAGGTCAATCTTGATCCTCTCGCTTCGCCCCATCGACATCCGCTTCGCCAGCACCGCATCCACGCTAAAGAACCCCGGGCCAATCAGCGTATTGCGCCCCAGATTCCCAAGATATCCCGCTTCCGGGCGCACAAAGGCAGCCGCGCTGTACCACTGCAATGGATCTCCAGTCACGATCTCGCCTCGAAAAGCAGGGTTCAGATCAGGCCGCTGCCCCCCGCGACGGTCTGGTCGAAGTGTAAGTGTTCGCGCCGCATCATAAGCTAGCGTAACTGTAAATGGTGCGCCAGAGGTTAGTGTGCCAATAGAAGAAATACGCCATCCTCCAAACACCGCCCGCCACTTCCGGCTCGACGGCTCTCCTAATCCCCAAGTCAACGTCCCAACAAAATTGTGCCGCTGATCGTGATTGGACAACCCGCGGTTAAACCGGCTATTCCCGTTTACCGGGATGCCGATCGAGTTTTCCGATTCAGTTTGCGCAAATGTAGCGGAATCGTCGTCGATCGATTTCGACAACACGTAAGACAGCGAATACTTGATTACACCCGATGATCGATTCTCCCAACCGATTTGCAGGCTTTGGTAAAACGATTGCCCTTCAAACTGGCGATCTCGGATGATGCCGAAATTTGGATTCTGGCGAACCCCACCCGCCGGGAAAAAGAGCCTCCCATCGGAGGCGATACTCGACGGCGCAAGATTTGCATCCTCGATTATCTGGGACAAATGCAAACCATGCGAGCCGGCATAAGCCGCCCTCAAACTCCCAAGCCGCCCAAGGCTCTGTTCCACATTAAAATTCCACTGTTGCACATACGGCTGACTCGGCTCCTGCGGCAAGCGTTCAGCTCGCAAATCGAGACTGGGCCGGTTCACCAATTCAAGATATCCGGCAGATGGAAGCCGCCCCACACCCAACGCTTGAATCGACCCACTCTGGTAAGCCGGTGGGTTACGGAATCCCGCAATCAGCAAAAATTGCGACAACAACTGGTCATGATAAATCCCATAGCCCCCACGCACGATTGTGCGCCCATTTCCTGCCAGATCCCACGAAAATCCGGCCCGAGGAGCTAAATTCCGAAGCGAAGGATTCTTGAACATGGCCCCCCCAACACGCACGGCGGGGCTCAGCAGACTATCCAGATTCGCAAGCTTTCCTTGCACTTCGCTCGGGGTCGTAATCCACTCATGCCTTAGTCCTAACTGAATCGAAAAATTACGAAAAATCTGAATCCGGTCTTGTATATACCACCCAAAGATCCATTGCCTCAACCCGCGAATCGTATCCGATCCAGGCAGCAGCGCTCGAAACCGGTCTGACCGGTTCTCCAGAAAATCACGTACTGAAGGGAAACGATATTCACCACTATTCAGGCTCTGGCTATCAGAGTTGAATCGCGTTCGCTCTACACTAATCCCAGCTTTGATCCAGTGACGGCCGCGCACAAAACTCAAGTCGTTGTATAGCTGCAAAGAAGTGAAGGCGTTGTTGTCGTAGTCAAGCCCGCCGCTACCTCCCGGAAACAACGATAACCCCACAACATCGATCCGCCCCATGGCCCGTGCCCCGGGCACAAAGACAAAATCTGGGTTGTCGATCGCCCGGTCTACCGGCTCTACCAGATTGCTGACGCTCACCGTCCGGCTCAGCCCGCCCCGAACAGAGTTCACCAGTGCAGGCGACAGCACACTCGTGTGCTCCACCACGGCCGATTGATGGCGCGTTTCAAAGCGCGCCCGGCCAAGCGCAAAAGCGGTCAAATCCGCCCGCTTCCCAACATTTAGCGTATATCGCGCAAACAGCGAATGCCGGTCGGAGAAGCGGTGATCGAATCGCGAAGTGTAGAAATTCTCCCGCGAATTGGTCGGATTCGTAAAACTAAACTGCCCGGTGTCCCCCGCAGTCGATAGATTTGGCGATGGAAAAAAACTCAGGATCCGCGCTACCTCCGCATCAATCCGCACCGTCTGCCCCCCCACTACACCCCGCCGCGCCTGATCACTCAAAGTGGTATTGGTAGCGGTGTTGCCGCGCAGTTGCAGCAACCCTTCGAATCCACCGAAATAAAAGGTGCGGTTCCGCCGCAAAGCCCCACCAAGCGTCCCCGCATACTGATGACGACGAAATTCCGGCTGTTTCGCCGGATCGAAATAATTGCGCGCATCCAGATTGTCGTTCCGGTGAAAGTACGCGAGCGACCCATGCAGCTCATTCTGCCCACCCTGCGTCACCGCATTCACAACGCCCCCAGCCGCCCTTCCGTACTCAACGCTAAATCCGTTCGTCAGTACCGAGAATTCACGCAGTGCATCGGTCCCCAAGTTAAGTCCATTGGCGCTGCCAGTCGATGAGCCGGTATTGTCGCTTACGCTTATCCCGTCTAGCCGGAAATTGTTCTGCACAGGTCGCGATCCTGAAATCGAAAGCTGAGCTCCAAAACCCGTATTGACACTTCGATTCTTCGAACGCGCAAAGCTCACTCCCGGCTGCAAGGCAGCCAACTGCAGATAGTCTCGGCCATTGAGCGGTTGCTCGCGTATCGTCTCCCCGGAAATCAGATTTGTGAGCCCCGATAACGAGGCATCCACCGTTCGCGAAGTCGCCCTTACGGTTGCCGTTTCACTAACTCCTGCAAGTTGCAGCCTATGGTCAAGCCGCACCTCACGTTCTACGCTCAAAGCTACATTCTCGACAACCACATCTTGAAACCCTGCCGCACTCACCCTGATCCTGTAAAGGCCCAATTCAAGGCCCCCAGCGAGATACATCCCCGATTCACTGCTCCGCAGTTCACGCCGTGATGTCTGATTCAACCCTTCAATGATCACGGTCGCGCCGCTCAACGATGCCCCGGATCCATCAAGCACAAGCCCGGCAATTGAGCTGCCGCGTGTTTGTCCAAGCGTTGATTCAACTATCGTTAAGATCGCAATCATGAAATACATCAATGATTGCCACAGCCCCCTAAGATGTCTTTTCACGAATTGCTCTCAACCTCGATAAACCTTCAATCATCGCCCGCCCATTGTGATAGGCCGCCTTCCATTCATTCGCCTTGTCGCCCCGCGCCTTCCCATCTACCCCAATCACAGAATGCCAATCGCCATTCTTCCAATCAATCTGATACTTGTCGCAAAAACTCCAGGTCTTGCGAAACACCTCAAAATACTCTGTATTGTTGGTCAATTGATACATGGTAAGGGCACTAACGAGAGCCTCGGCCTGAACCCACCAGCTTTTGCTCTTATCCGTAGCCATCTCATTCAACTGCCCCGTGTAGAAGAACCCACCCAGCGCCTCATCGAATCCATACTTGCGGCAATACGCAAAGTTAGCCCTGAATTGATCCACATAAGGGCTGCTCGACAACCCGGCCGCCCGGTTAGCCTCTGTAATTAACCAGATGTTCTCAATATCGTGTCCATAGCTCACAGTCGAAAATGCCCCCTCAAGTCGAGGTGACCAATCGCGATCGTATTTGTCCGTGCAAGCCATATGCGGCTTCCGGATTACCGCATTCGATTCAATGGCGATCAGCTCAATCAACCGGTCCCGCACCGTCGCATTGCGCGTCGCCTGATAGAGCGACGTCATCGCCTCCATCAAATGCAAATGCGTATTCATCAGCTTCATCCCCGGCGCAGATCCACCCATATAAATCGGCTCATTCACCGGCGGGGTGGCCCAGTCCTGCAGGAAGTATTCGACGTAACCGCCATGCACTGGGTCATGCGCTTTCTTCTCTAACACCTCGAAAACTTTCAGCGCAAACTCCAGCACATCCTTGCGTCGCGAAGCCATCGCATACTCAGCCAGCGCAAACAAAGCAAAACTCTGCCCATACAAATGCTTATTCACTTTGGTCGGCTTGCCCTGCGCATCCACCTCCCAATTGAACCCGCCATGGCGAGTGTCCCACATCTTCTCACGCAGGAACTTGTACCCGTGCTCGGCCGCCTCCAGCATCAACTTGGGCTCATGTCCATGCCGCGCCATCCGCGCAAAAAACCACAACATCCGCGCCTGCGTAACAACCGCCCTGGCAGCCGCACCTTTCGACTTTCCCTCAAAGTCATGATTCAGCAAATACCCGCCAGCCGGGTCCACCGTTTTCGGATACCAAAAGCCCAGAATATTCTCAACCAGCGTCTTCTCGAAAAGCTGGATGTACAGGTCCAGCTCACCGCGCGTGGGCAGAAAGGGCGCGGCAGCCGCAGTCATCGCAAAGCTCGAAAAAGTGCGGCGTAGCATGTTGAACCCCATTTTATCGTTGCCGTATCATACGCATCATCTTGCCCCACAGTGAATGCGTCAGATCCTCGAGGTCACGCGCCTCGTCATCCACCGTAACGTTCCAGTGCACGCCAGCCATCTCATCCGCCGTACCCGGCCCCCAAACCACGCGTTTCGGCGGCCGGTTCGGATTGCGGGGATTCTTCACCGAGTTGTCGTAAACGATCTCCATCTCCAGAATCGTCCCTGCCTTTATCCCCAGCGGTGTCTTCAGTTGATAGATGTCCTGCCAATTGAAATCCCAATCCGTAATCGTCAGCACCGTCTTGCGCAACCCACTCGGCAAAGTCACCCAGGCCTGCACCTTCCGCGCTACAAAGTGCGCATGAGGGATGATCTGCCAAAGCGTCACATCCACAGGCAATTCAAACGAATCGTAAACCTTGAAGCTTGCCTGCCCCGCCGGAATATCAATTGCCTTCGAGGTCAACGGGATATCAAGCAACTTTTTCTTCGGTGGCTCTTTCGCAAAGTAGACGGCCACCCCACTCTGGTCTGTCTCAGGCTTGCCGGTTGGATGATAGTGGATTTGAAACACAAGGTCTGCCCCCGGAGGTACGCGCACCGCCGTCCCCGGCGGCATCTGCAATCGTCCATTCCCAGGGCTCCAGCCACCCAAACTCGACGAAGGCAAAAAACCCGGACTCCCAAAACACGGATAACCCGCTCCATCCGCTTCTGCATCCAGCTTCCGCCCAGCCCCCGATAAATCAAAGAAGAGTAAAGCATGATGCACTACACGTCGATTCCCAGGCAAGAACTCAAAACCGTCAACAAAGCGCAATCCATCATTGCCCGTCGGAATCACAAAACAACGATACTGATCATCACCATCAGACGGTAGGTCATAGCCGCTCTTCATCCGCCACACCAGATCCGGCTCCGCCTTCGCAACCATCGGCTTCGGCTTCGCCGGCACGGCAATCCCCGCCACGGCACCTTCCTTAACCCACGCTTGCAGCGTCGCAATTTCAACCGCGCTCAACCGGCGATCCCGATGAAACGCAACCCCCGGCGCAACCGGCTTCCAGGGCGGCATAAACCGCGTCGATGCAGCTAGTGCGACCTGACGCGCGTGTTTCTTCACGGCCTCAAAACTATCTAAGGGAAACGGCCCGACCTCTCCGGCCTGATGACACTTCACACAGTGCCGCTCCAGAATCGGCGCTACATCGTTATGATAATTAGCCCCGCTACTCGGTTGGCTTTTCGCGAGGAGGAGCCACAGCCAGAAAATCTTCCCGAACACGCTCCAGGTACTGGTCCATAAGGTATTGCACGCGCTCATAGCTAGGGCTCGAAACGACAAATCCAACATGGTGCTTCTTCTCCATACGCCACACCAGTTCAGGGTCGTTGTATCCTGAAATATCCGGCTTCTCCTGACGCGCAAGGCTGACCAGCAACCCGCCGTATTTGTTCTTAACCTCGCCGAGCTTGTAATTGCCTGCTCCGCCATCCACTTCAATCTTGGCCCATTCCGCCCACATATTGATATCGGTTGAGGCGGCAATCAGATCGGCAATATGCGCTCCACCCACCCTTGCCGACGTTTCAAGAAAGTAGATCTTCCCATCTTCGCGTCCTTGTATGTACTCGGTATGCGAGACCCCACGCAGCAATCCCATCGCGCTCAAAACCAGCTCATTCTTCTCCAGTAGGCTCTTCTCGAGCGGTGTCCCATGCTCGAGCAATCGTGTTGTAAACACGCCACCTTCGTGACTCACATCCATTGGCGGACGTCCATAACGGCTCGCAACAGCAAACAGGATTTCCCGTTCACTCACGACCGAATCGACATGAAAGATGTGCCCAGGGATGTAGCGCTCTACAAGATAATTCGATTGATCGTCCCCGAGTCCATCGACGATCCGCCAGAACTCGTCTTTTGTGTAGACCTTTTTGATCCCGATCGCACCAGCCATGAATCGGGGCTTTAGCACCCAAGGTGCCGGCACACGGTCAAGAAAGGCATTCACCCGGTCATGGTTCAGCACATGCTCAAAGTCCGGGATGTTCAGCCCCTTGTCCGCCGCCTGCCGCCTCATCGCCAACTTGTCGCGAAAGTAGCGTGTGGTAGTCTCACCCATACCCGGAATCCGTAAATGCTCTCGAAGCGAAGCCGCCATCTCAAGATCGAAATCATCCAGCGGTACAATCCGGTCCAGCGCTTCTGTCCGGGACAGGTAGCTTACCGCATTGATCGTTTGTTGTCTGTTCCACTGCTTTTTGTCGTCCGGCATGTAGTAAATCTCATCGATCGACTCCATCGGCCACTTCGCACATTCCTTCAGGCTATGTGAGGTCAAAAGCAGCACGCGGCAGCCCTGACGCTTGGCTTCGCGTAGAAATTCGTAGCCTTTTTCGTAACTGGCGATACAGAGAACGGTGAGGGGACGCATACTAAAAGACCTCGGGGTGCGGCTGGACTGCTACACTTTTCAGGTTAACCGCATGCAAGGCGCTCGTCAGCAGATCATAATCGAATTCTTTGAAAAACTCTTTGCCGCTCTGGCATTTGGGACCGCTTCGGCCCTTTCCCCATTAGCGCTCTTCCCGCTCGCGGGCAGAAGAATCGCATGGCGCCACAAAGCTCACAGCGCTGAGGTGGCCCGCACCTTGGCTTACCGTGAACTGGCCATCTTCCTCGCAATCGCAATTGCTGTCTTCCTCACACCGCAACTTCGGAATCTGCCATTTGACCCAGTCATCACTTCTGTACTCTTCCTCATTCTGAGTTTCGGCGCGATGCTTTTGGCGGAGCGATCCACCGCAGCCTTGCTACCCAAATTTCACGCCAGCGAGTGGAGTGGGCCTGCCCTTCGCAATTTGTTTGGCTGGGCTCTTCTTGGACTGACGCTCACGACATTCGGAAAAACCCTCGACCAGACAACTGTCTTCACCTCTTGCCTTGTAGCTATGACCACTGCCACAATTCCCTTCGCAATGGCATTCCGCCGTGGCGAGCCCGGTCTTCTAATCCCCGGTGCCTTTGTAGCTCTCCTCGGCATCACCCTCTGGAATCCCTGGATCGCTGCCGCAGGCTTCGGCTGGGTAATCCCTTGCGCAGTTCAGATCACGCACAACGTAAAGGGATCCTTTGCCCTCCGCTCCCTGGTCTGCTGGGTTGGCCTTTGGGCAGGGCTCTACATTCCAGCTCCAGCATCCATCGCAACTATGCTGGGGATCTTCGTTTTGTCCCTCGAAATGTGGCGATTCGTGCTGCGCCTCATGGTCTACTTCCCTCTGCGAACCCTCCACCGCTTCAAAGTCTTCGGCTCCGAGAATTACGCCGCTGACGGCCCCGGCATGCTGCTCTCCAATCACGTCACGATGATCGACGGCTGGCTCCTCGGCGCGATGACCCAACGAATGGTCCGCTTTCTTGCCTTTGATGCTTACTTCAAGAACCCGATCGCAGCCTTTGGCCTGAATCTCTTCCGCTCGATTTCAATCTCACAAGGCGCTCGCCGCGAAGCTATCGAGAGCCTGCGCAAAGCACGCGCAGTGATCGAAGAGGGGCACTTCGCAGGAATCTTCCCTGAGGGCGGTATCACCCGCAGCGGCCACCTCCACCCCTTCCAGAAGGGTTTCACCCGTATCGTCTCAGGCACCCAGATCCCGGTGATACCGGCCTACATGAATGGTCTCTGGACCAACCTGCTCAGCTTCGGTGAGAGCAAAGTCACCATGCGCATCGGCCGCTTCTTCCGTCCCCTGGAAATTGAATTCGGAACCCCGCAACCGCCAACCATAAGCGCCAGAGACCTCTGGCGGGTCGTCAAGGGCCTTGAAGTCAACGCCGCCTTCCGCGATGCTCACCACGCCCCGCTTCTTCCCATCGCATTCCTCGAAGCAGCAAAGCAGCACGACAAACTCATCGCTGTTCGCGCAAACGGGCAAGGTATCAGCTACGGCGACCTCGCCTCAAAATCACTCCTGTTCGCAAGGCACATCAACCGCCGTCTGCGCCGCAAAGCCCGAATCGGCATCTTCTTGCCCGATGGCATCGAGAAGGTAATCGCCCACATTGCCACCGTTATGGCTGGCCACGTCGCAATGGAGATTCCCGACTTGTCCGGCAAAGAATTTGAGAACTTCGTCGCAAACCACGGCCTTGGAACACTGGTAACATCCCAAAGCTGGACAGATTCACATGGCCTCCCAAAAGCCGACAGCATGCTCTTCATCGGGCGCTCTCTTGAGAAAATTGAATCGCAAGACCCGATGCTGACCTCGATCTACCGCAAATTCTCCCCGAAATTTGCCTGGAAACAAGTTTGCACATATTCCATGCGCAAGGACAGCGCTGCTGTCATCGTCAGCTCTCCCCGCGGTCCGGCAGTGCTTTCTCACCGGGGCATCTGGAGCGCCGCCTGGGCAGCGCGTCGAGTTCTTTGGTGGAAACCGGGCATCAACATCAACAATCGCGTTCCGCTCAACCGCCCGGCCAGCATCAGCCTCGGATTGTGGATGCCGCTGCTCAACGGCGCAACCTTGGTTTATGGAAACGAACCCGTAGATTTTGAACTCGTCGACGCACCAGACTGGCAGTCCGCACACCCGGAAAGCAAACACGTGCTTGTGATTGACCCTTCCCAAGATCTCGGCGAACGCTACCTGCCAATTCTAGAAATGGCTGAAGCTTCAGGGGTCGCCGCAATTTCCTCGCCACCAGTAGATTTCATGGGTGAGGTGCAGAGCGGCATCAAGGCTGGCACCTTCGGGCAGATGCCGTTTGGATTGGAATTGGAAGAAACTGAGTCGGGAATCAAACTGCGCAGCCCATCGAAATTTCTGCGCTACCTTGACGCAGGCGAGTCCAAGACTCAGGAGTGGGTCGAAGTTGAGATCCCGCTGAGCCTTACAGAACATTGGTTCGTCGAGCGGCGCGTTACTTCAGAGCTGCAAACTTCTTCCACGACGTCGCCGGATCAAAGCTCTTCACATCCCCAGGGTGAATGATCACCCGAAAGCGGAAGCGCATCGTCTCGCCGGGCTTCAACGTCATTGCACCGCCGGTCGCGGCCTTGTCACGAGTGAAGTCGCGGACCCCAAAGATGTTGGATGCGAAAAGCCCGTAGGCGCGCGAATGCCAATAGGTCGGGTGACGCGGGTTGCCCGGGTGATCTAGAATCACAACGCCAAGCTTTTCCCCGTCGAGCGTTCCTGAATAGTCTACCCAAGGGCTTCGCTTCCCCCAAACATTCTTCTCTTTCTCGCCATCCACACTGGTCATCGTTCCGGTGGATTCCTCTTCTAGCGCCCGCACCAGCCGCATCGCAAAGACACCTTCCTTGGTATCGCCAAAAACCGATTCTTCAATCGCGGTCAGCGTAATATCAAAGTCCATCGTGCGCAAGCCATTGCCCGGTTCGGAATAAAATGTCATGGTTCGTGCTTCCGAGATCAGCCGCTTACCCGAGCCATCGATCCAGTCCTGAAGAGTCGAGACAGAGCCTGACTTCTTGCCGCTCTTGATGTCCTTCACCTTCACAACCTTGATTTCGCCCCGGCCCTTGCCGACGCCCTTCTGGTTCTTTTCGTTGGCCCAGAAATCGTAACCGTTCACATCACCGTGCGAAAACCAGAGTCCGCGATGGTGCGGGTGGTCGCGCTTCTCGCCTTCGACGAGGTCCATCGGGAAGCTGCGCGTAATCTGCTTCCCATTCGCAGTCCGAAGCGGATGCAGGTAGGGTTTGGCTGAGTCGGCGCTGATTATGTAATCGGAAAAATGCTTGCCATCGATCTCGATACGGATGCGGTCAGGGGCTTGTGTAAGCTTGACCTGGGACCAGGAAATTGTGGCTGCCAGGAGCAGGATTGAGTGAAGCTTCATCAAGGCAAGTAGATCACACCATGGGTGTCGGGTACAATGAACCAATAGGAGGACAGCTATGGGACCTTTGGGTTGGCAAGAGACAGTTTTCATATTTTTGCTTGCGTTGCTCATTTTTGGCCCCAAAAAACTGCCCGAGCTTGGCCGGAACATTGGTAAGGCTCTCACGGAATTCAGACGTGCTTCAAGCGAGTTGCGCGCGACTTTTGATCGCGAAATGGCCAACATCGAGAAGGAAACTTCTCCGATCAAGGAAGAAGCCGCAAGGTTGGGGAATGATATCCACAACACGGTTTACGACAACAACTCGTACCCTCATGACGACTACGGCTACAGCTATGATGGCTATAGCTCCCCCGACTACACGTCGGAGACGTCAGAGGTAGCGCACACGGATTCTACCGCGACTGAGGAAAGCTCAGGCTCGGATCACGAGAGCATCACGATCGCCCAAGTCGAAGGAACAGTCGCCGTAGGTTCGCACGACGAATCGACGGTATTGTCCACTGCGGAAAGCGCAACGGAAAAGGCCGATCAAACAGAAGCCAAGGCTTAAGAAAGCACGATACGATGCCGCAGGACGAGCAAGATAATAAAGGTGTGCCCGCACCCGTCTATGACCAGCCGGGTGGGGCAGACAGTCAAGGTTATCAACACAATGAAGCTCCTTTGGTAACTCTGCCTCGGGAGCCTCAAACACCACCACCGCCGCCGAACCCTCCTCTTCCTCCACCCGAGGAAGAGGATGAAGATGATGACGGTATGTTGCGGATGTCGTTTCTCGATCATCTCGAGGAACTTCGTTCGCGTCTGATCAAGGCCGTAGTTGGCCTGGTCGTCACCTATGGGTTATGCCTGATTTTCGCGGGCAAGCTATGGGAGATCGTTTCAGAGCCTGCGGCAGCAGCCTTGCGAGCGATTGGAGCAAAGCCTGATCTGGCTCAGCTCGCGCCTATGGACGGCTTTCTGGTGGTCTACTTCAAGCTGCCATTGCTGGCTGCCTTGTTTATATCCTCGCCCTGGATTCTCTGGCAGGTTTGGGCCTTCGTGGCTCCTGGGCTCTACAAGAAAGAGCGCAATATGGCTGCGCCTTTCGTTCTCAGTACGGCTGGCCTCTTCATCGCAGGCGGTTGCTTCGCCTACTTCGTGGCCTTCCGCTTCGGACTCGCCTTCCTGCTCGGAATTGGCATGAACTTAGGGATCAACGGTGGGGCCAAGATCACACCGGTAGTCTCAATTGTCGACTACTTCGACCTATTCGTGAATGTCATGCTCGGCATTGGTGTCACCTTCGAGTTGCCGGTGCTGATCTTCTTCCTGACGATGCTGCGTGTGGTGACTCCGAGCTTCCTGATTGAGCACTCGCGCTACGCCATCCTCGCGATTACGGTTTTGGCGGCTTTCATTACTCCCACCCCGGACATCGTGAACCTGCTGATCTTCGCCGTACCGATGATCCTTCTTTACTTCGTGGGCGTCTTTGCCGGCTACCTGCTGGTTCTGTCGCGTGAAGGCAAGCGATTCCCCTGGCACATCCTCTTTATGCTTCTGGCGGGCTTTGCCGCTGCTGGAGCGGGACTTGTCTGGCTGCTGGTGAGCCGATTCGGATTCAAGCTGGTTAACTACTGGCCTTACGTTGTTCAGTAGGGAAATCAGCGAGTGGGAGGCCGAAGACGTGGATCAAAAGTTGCGTCAGAGCCTCCAAGTTCGCAACAGCCTCGGCCCTCGCCTTTAACGGCTCAAATCCTTTGACCTCACCCGAGTAGCTGGGATGCAGTTCAAAGCCGAAGTGATCACGACAGAAAAACTTGAAGTCATTTGGCTTCGAAATCAGGTTGCCCCAGCTCAGGCTTGTGGGGCCAATGCGAAGTACGCCCTGCCCCAAAACCGGGAAATCAATACTGCCACCGCGGTCGAGAGTTTCTGAAGCGGCATTAAGAACGAGCTTGGTCCAGGCTTCTTCGGCGGCTTTAAGTAAATCAAAGAGTTTTTGATCGTCAAAACGAAACAGTAGCCTGTCGAGCGGATCTTTCCAAAGGAATTCGAAAACTCCTTCACCGCTGCGGCGCCTGAAGAGGCTTGCCGCCTCTGAAAAAACCAGAACTTCACGGCGAATGAGATGCCCAGGGTGGCGTTCGCATTCAAAGCAGGCAACACCAGCTTCACCTAGGTAGCCCAGGGAGTGCTGAAACGGAATTCCAAGGCTCGAAAAATGTTTCAGCCAAACGCGGTTCTCGCGCAGTGTGGTGGAAGCGGCAAGGACTCTGCCGATTTGCTCCGGAGGAGGAGCGAAATGGAAGTCCATTGGCATTAGATCTTAAAAAACCACAGCCAAAAATATTGTTCCCCGGCACCGTGGCTGTAGCGGGGTTCAAAGCCGCAACGATCAGCCATCTCTTTTGCCTCTTCATCGCTGTAGCTTGCACCAACCCAGGTGTCATCCGGATTGGTATCGCAGCCTGTGTAGCCTTGCACTTGAAATTTGAAGAGCGCGCCGGGGCGAAGCAGGCGGCTCACTTCCTTTACATAGGTTTCGATCACTTCCTTTGAGGGGATGTGCTGGAAAACTATAGTCGAGAAGGCGAAGTCGTAGCCGATATCGGGCAGAATCTGCAAGTCGGTGCCATTGTTGCAGAACACATAAGCGTTGGGGTTGTTGTGGAGACCCTGTTTTGCCTGAGCAATCATTTCTTCTGAAATGTCGACGGCGTAGACTTCCCCGAAAAGGTTGGCGAGGGCGCGGGTGACGCGGCCGGCTCCACAGCCGATTTCGAGAACGCGCATCTGCCTGGGATCTCTTCCCTGGCAAATGTTGGTCATGTCGGTGCGGATCTCTTCGCTTACGGTCTGTTCGCCGGAAGCGTAGAACTCTTCATCGGACCATTCGGTCTGGGCGGTCTGTACGTAATGTTTGGCGTTTTCGCGAGCGCGGGCGTCCCAGTCCTCACGCATTTTCACCAATTGCTGTTCAAGGTCCATCAAATCTCTTATTTTAGTAGGGTGCTTCCAATTTTCCTACTCTTCGCGCTCGCTTCCGACACCATTGACGCTTTCGGACAGAAATGGCGGGTACCGAACGCCGCAGAGTGGGTCTACCGTGATGGTACCTTGACTATGCTGGCGGCCCGTCCGCAGGAGGCAAATCCAAGATACCCAATCCAGTATGCCTTACTCGAGGGGCAAGAATTTAAGTCCTTCACCTTAGAGTGTGAAGTGATGCGCGATATGGGGAGCCTCATTCTTGTTTACAACTGGAAGGATTCGTCTCACTTCAACTACGCTCACTTGAGTGTGGATTCGCCCGAGAAGCAGATCGTCCACAACGGCATCTTCCATGTCTATGGTTCGGACAGATCGCGGATCTCGAAGGGGATTGGGGCGGGAAGCCTGCCTACGACGGCTTGGACGAAGGTGAAGATGGTCTATGACGCGAATACGGGGCGGATTGTGGTGGACGTGGGAGGCCAGAAATTCCCGTCGCTCGATGCGGTGGATGTTTCGCTGAACTCCGGGAAGATTGGTTTGGGCTCGTTTTTTGAGACAGCCCAGTTTCGCAACCTGAAAGTTACTCCCGCCGGAAATTGACTTCGATTGTGGCCTTGACGGGCACCGGTGTGCCGTCCTTTTTGCCGGGCTCAAAACGCCACTTCTCGACAGCACTCATTGCCTGGACATCAAGATCCTGATCGAGAGTGCGGATTACCTTCATATCCCGGGCCAAGCCGTCGGTATCAATTCGTACGCTCAGGACAACGGTACCTGAGGCTTTGCGGTCTCGAGCACCATCGGTGTATTGCGGCTCCACTTTTAAAATCACCTTGGGGGCGACATCGTAGTTCTTATCCTGTGCAACCGCGATCGATGAAAGGAGCGCGCAGAAGCTTAGGGTAGCGATTGTCGCCGTGAGCCAGTTGGCTCGGCGGCGGGGGGCGTTTGTGTTTAACAAGTGTTTCATTCTTTGCTCCAAGTGGCCGCGCCCACTGCCGGCCATAGCTGGCTGCAGTGTGGACTTCGCGGCGAACTCGTAAATTGTCTCTGCGTACTCAAAAGGGTTGGATAGGGTTTCCAGAACCTGGTCGTCGGCAGCCCACTCGCGCTCGCGGCGCATTCGGTAGAGAGCGAGCCAGGCAAAGGGTTGCCACCAGAGGGCGGCGACGGCTAACGAAGCAAGAAGGTCCCAAAGGACGTCGTAACGGTTGAGATGGGCTTGCTCGTGCCGCAAGACCAACGTGAGGCGCGACTCGGACCAGGACTTCGCATCAAGGGGAAGCAGGATGCCTTGTGCACAAGCGACGGGAGAGCTGATCTCATCGCTATAGCGGATCTGACCCTCCTTTCTAGCGCGGCGCCAGACTTGCCAGGCGGCGAAGTGGCGGAAAAGGAAATAGGCGGCGATGGGCCAGAAGAGATTTGGGAAGCTCCAGGTGGGCATGGCAGCACGGGCGATGGCGGGCGTGGAAATACTGACCAGAGCGAAACCAGGGAGTTGCGCATAGGGTAGAAGGAGCAAGGTGAAAAGGTAAAGGGCCCAAATCTGGAAGCGCTCGGCAGCGCTGAGTTTGCGGATCGCGCGGAGTGCGATCCAGACAGCGGCACCGAGAATCGCTCCTTTGACCCAGATCATTTCTTGGCTGCTTTCTTTGCGGCCTCGATCATCTCGGCAATGCGGTCAAGTTCAGCGAGGCTTGGCTTGGACTGGTCGAGCAGGGCAGCCATTGCCTTCTCGGCGGAATCGTTGTAGAAGGTCGCAAGCAGGCTTTTGATGCCGGCCTTAGCGGCGCGGTCCTTACTTTGAGCGGCTTCGTATTCATAGCGACCGGCGACGAGTTTGGCTTTGACGTGCCCTTTCCCGGTGAGGATACGAAGCAGGGTACGAACGGTGCTGTAGCTGGGCTGGTCTGGCAGAGCTTCAAGAACATCCTGGGCAGTGGACTTGCCTCGACGGAGTAGAATCTCGATCAGTTGCCGTTCGCGACGGCTGAATTCCTTCATGCTAAAAAATTAGCACAGGTGTTAACAAATTAACAGCCCTAAGTTCGAAAAAGTACGCTCTCGTTGTTGAAGCTGCGGACGGCGAAGACGAAGCAGATGGCGGCGTAGACGATGTTTGAGGCGTTGGTGATGACAAAAGACAGCATGGGGACGTCGCCCTGGAGGATCGCTTTGAGGAGCTGGCTCGAATTGAAGATCGGGATCAGGCTCAGGACCGGGGTGAGCTCCATGCCGGGGAGGCCACCGAGGAGCGAGGGAAAAATCACCAGCATGATGAGCGGGGTAAGGTAGCTCTGGGCTTCTTTGAAGCTGCGGGCCATCAATGAAATCGCGAGCATCAGTGCACCTGCCATCACGGCGACGGGGAGCAGGGTGAGGAGCATGAGGCCAATGGTCTGCGGGTCTGTGGGTACGTTGCCGATTATCTTCTCCATGCCTTTCATTTCGATACCGCCACCTTTGAGGCTAAAGAAAAGACTGCCTGTTGTTAGTAAAGCGGTGGCGTAGATGGCGGCTACGCAGGCGAGAATTTTCCCCAAAACAATATCTGTGCGACGGGCAGGGCTGGCGATCAGCGCTTCGAGGGTCTTGCGCTCTTTCTCCCCGGCGGCCATATCGATCGAGGGGTACATACCGCCCGAGAACATAAGCAGGATCACGATGTAGCCGAGCATGCTGCCGAGGAGGAAGCCTCCCATCTTTCTTTCGCTTGCTACGTTTTCTCGTTTGACCGTGAAGGGTTTGAGCACGCTTGCGTCGAGCTTGGCGGTTTTCAGTTTTTCAAGTACCAACAGGTCACGGTATTCGTTGAGGGCGGTGCGGAGTTTGTCGGCGGCGAGGCCGCTCGATTGGCGCGTGCCTTCGGCGTAGACGCTGACGATTTTGCCGTCGGGGGAGACGGTAAGGCCGGTGGCGGCGGTTTTGTTTTCAACTGCCGTTGCGACGTTGTCGACTTCGATGATCTTGAGGCCGCTGCGTCTGATGGCGGGGCTGAAGGCATCGGGGAGTGCGCCTTTGATTAAGGCGACGGTAGTAGCTTCGGTGGCGGCCTTCTTTTCGGCATCGCCCATGAAGCGGCCCATGACTCCGAAGACGAGAGGGAAGACAATGACCGGAAGGATGACCATGCTGAGGAGGGTGCGGCGATCTCTTAGGAGGTCGATGATTTCTTTATTGAGGACAGTGAAAATTACGCTGGGGTTCATGCGGCGCTCGGGAGTTCGAGGAGTTCGAGGAAGATTTCGCGGAGGCGTTGTTTGCCGGTGGCGGCACGAAGTTCGTCCATGGTGCCGGAGATCTTGAGCTGGCCGTGATTGATGACGGCGATACGGTCGCAGAGGTATTCTGCTTCTTCCATGATGTGGGTGGAGTAGATGATGCACTTGCCCATGCGCTTGGCCTCGAGGATGCTGGCTTCGATGACACGAGCGGTGGGGAGGTCGAGGGTGGCGGTGGGCTCGTCGAGGATTAGTACCGGCGGATCGTGGACGAGGGTGCGGGCGATGGCGGTTTTTTGTTTCATGCCACTGGAAAGCTTGTCGGCGCGGGTGTCGGCGAAGTCTCGCATGTCGAGACGCTCGATGAGTTCGCTGGTGCGGCGGGTGAGGTCTGGCTCTGGGACTTCGGCGAGGCGGCCAAAGAACTGGAGGATTTCTCGGGGTGTGAGGCGGGCGTAGAGGCCCATATCGCCGGTGAGGAAACCGATCTGGCGGCGGACATCGGCGGGGTTAGTGCTAATGTT
>Ga0209591_10001710_pt1 | contig 26889 bp, 22 predicted proteins | sample MAT01_FD_187207 | JGI IMG/M metagenome (GOLD analysis project Ga0209591, IMG submission 187207) | Freshwater microbial communities from Lake Fryxell liftoff mats and glacier meltwater in Antarctica - MAT-01 (SPAdes) (version 2) | ecosystem: Environmental > Aquatic > Freshwater > Ice > Liftoff... | reverse complement strand
CATGCCACCCTCGCGGTGGCCACCGCGATAGCGACCGTTGGGCTCGTCGACGCGCCGGCGCGACCGGATGTGCGTCCGCCCCCGCGCAAGGAAGTCGCGCCCGAGCCCGGACCGTCGCTCGAGATCCCGTTCGAGAAGTACACCCTCGGCAACGGGCTCGAAGTGATCCTGAGCCGCGACACGACCGCGCCGATCGTCGCGGTCAATGTCTGGTATCACGTCGGTAGCGGCGACGAGGTCCCCGGCAAGAGCGGCTTCGCGCACCTGTTCGAGCACATGATGTTCCAGGGCACCAAGCACACCGGCAACGACGTGCACTTCCCGATCCTCCAGGAGATCGGCGCCAGTGCCATCAACGGCACGACCAACGCGAATCGCACGAACTACTTCGAGACAGTGCCCGCCCATCAGGTCGAGACGGCGTTGTGGCTCGAGAGTGACCGCATGGGGTTCCTGCTCGACGCGCTGACCGAGGCGAGCTTTCGCAACCAGGTCGACGTGGTGCGCAACGAGCGGCGCCAGCGTTACGACAACGTGCCTTACGGCAAGGCCCGCTTCGAGGTCGCCAAGGCGCTCTATCCCGAGGGCCACCCCTATCGCTACCTCACCATCGGCCGTCACGAGGACCTCGTAAACGCGGGGCTGCCCGACGTGCAGGGGTTCTTCAAGACCTGGTACGTGCCGGGCAACGCGACGCTCGTCGTCGCCGGCGACTTCGAGATCGCCACCCTGAAGACGCTCGTCGAGAAGTGGTTCGGCGGCCTGCCCGCAGGCCCCAAACCGGCCCGCAACAACGTCGTCGCACCCGTGTTGAGCGAGTCCGTGAAGCTCGAAGTGCCCGACGGATTCGCAAAGCTCGAGCAGCTCCAGCGCACCTGGATCGGACCGAAGGAGCTCTCCGACGAGAGCTACCCGCTCGAAGTCCTGTTGGAGGTCCTGGGCGCCGACAGTTGGGGCCGCCTCTCGAAGCGCCTCGTCATCCAGGAGCCGCTCTGCGCGCGCGTCTCGGCCGCTTTCGATGGCCGCATGCACAGCGGAGAGATCATCATCTCGGCCCAGCTCAAGCCGGGCGCCGACAAGAAGAAGGTCCTGGCGATCATCGACGAGGAGCTCGCCAGGATCCAGCGCGAGCCGATCAGCGCCGCCGAGCTTCGCCGCGTCGTCATCGGCACCGAGTCGAGCTTCGTCTGGGGCTTGGAAGACCTCGCCCAGCGCGCCGACCAGCTCCAGTACTTCAACCACTTCGTCGGCGACCCAGGCTATGCCGCGGCCCACCTCGCGAAGTTCCGCGCGGTCACGCCCGAGGCGGTGCTCGCGTCCGCCACGACCTGGCTCGCCAAGCCCTACAGCGAAGTCATTACCGTGCCCGCGAAGACCGGAGACGCCCCCAAATGAAGCACCACCCGACTCCGCAAATCACCAAACTGATCCTCGGCACCGCCTCCGTTCTTCTACTCGGCGCCTGCGGCAAGAAGGCCGCCTCCCCCGAGCCGCCCGCCCCGCTCCAAGATACGACACCTGCCGCGCCCGACAGCGCCGCCAGCACACCTGATGCGAGCACTAGCGCTGGCGACAGCGCGGCCGACGCGGCCGTCGCCGATCCCACCGGGCTCGACCGCTCCAAGCGCCCGACGCCAACCGCGATCGCCGAGCTCAAGGTCCCGACCCCAGAGAGCTTCCAGCTCGACAACGGGCTCACGGTGTATCTCCTGAAGACCGACACCTTGCCGACCGTGACGATGACATTCGAGTTCGACCTCGGTGTCGTCTCCGATCCACCCGATAGGCTCGGCCTGGCCTCGGTGTGTCTCGACCTCTACTCCGAGGGCACCGAGCGCCTCGACAAGGTCGCCTGGTCAGAAGCGCTCGCGGACCACGCCGTCGCTATCTACTCGCCGGCCGGGCTCGAGACCTCGAGCGTCTCGATGCGCGCGCTCGTGAGCGAGCTCGACCCCGGGCTCGACCTCCTGGCCGAGCTGCTCACCTCGCCCGGCATGCGCCAGACCGACTTCGACCGCATCATCGCCGACCGCAAGGCCGCCCTCGCACAGAGCCGCGGCACCGCCAACGGCGTCGCGAGCCGACTCCTGCCCTCGCTCGTGTGGGGCACGGGCCACCCCTACGGTCCCGTGCAGCTCGAGTCGCACCTCGACGCGATGACCCTCGCCGACTGCAAGGCCTGGGTCGGACAGCTCCGTCCCGACGGGGCCCGCCTCTGGGTCGCCGGCAAGGTCACGCTCGATGGCCTACGCAGCGCGCTGAACCAGCGCCTCGCGAAGTGGTCCGGCAAGGCGCCGACGACACCCTCGATCGCCCCCGCTCCGGCCCCGACGGGGACCATCTTTGCGGTCCAGGTCGACGGCGCGGTGCAGTCGATGGTGATCGTCGCCGATCCCGGCCCGCTGCGCACAGCCGAGGACTACGAAGCCACCCACCTCATGGCGCAGATCTTCGGCGGCAGCTTCTCGAGCCGCATCAACATGAATCTGCGCGAGGCGAAAGGCTACGCCTACGGCAGCTCAGGCCGCTTCTCGTATCGCCGCGCCGGCAGCCAGCTCGGGGTCAGCGCCTCGGTCGAGTCATCGACCACGGCCCTTTCGCTTCGAGAAATGTCCCTTGAAATCAAGAACATGCGCGACACGCTCGCCACCCCCGTGGAGCTCACGCGCGAACGCGAAGGTGCCCTGCTCGCACTGCCGGCACGCTTCGCCCAGGCGAGCGACACGCTCGACGAGCTGCGCAGCGTCTACTTCTTCGGCCTGCCGTTCACCTGGTTCGCCGGCTATCAGGAACGCCTCAAAGCCGTCGATCTCGCCGCCGTGCAGGCTGCCGCCAAAGCTCACCTCGCCCCTGGCGACGTGACCGTGCTGGTCGTCGGCGACCTCACGAAACCCGCCAAGGACGTGGACGGCAAGACCCTTCGCGACGAACTCCAGAAGCTCGCCGACGAGAAGCTCTTCGGCGGCGGCGGGCTCGTGTTGCTCGACGTCGACGGCAAGCGACTCTGAGTCGCGACGTACCACTCGGACCTGATTCGTTCGGGTCGAACCGGTGAGGGAGCGACGGTGTCGGATGCCTCCGGACGACCCGCAGGCTCGACGCTGCGAGCGAAGCTCGTGGCATCGACGTGCCTGCCGGGAGGAGGAGGCACCGACACCAGCGCGACCGGCGTTACGCCGAGCGCGCTCCTAAATCACTTGTTGAAGATGCTGCTGTTGATATTGGGCACACCATTGCCCGGCGTGGCGGGACGCCGCGGCCCCTTGTCGCCCGCCGCGCCCTTCAGCGCCTCGAGCTCGGCCCGCATCTTCTCGGAGTCGGTCTTCATCACGGCGAGCTGCTCGCCGAGCGCCTTCTGACCACCCTGCGCCTCGCCGACCGACTTCTGGAGCTCGGCAATCTGCTTACGCGACGCCTCGAGTTCCATCAGGATCTTGCCCTCGGCCGTCGCCTGCTTGCGTGTCGCAGCGATCACCGCCTTGGCGGCCCCCGACACGTCGATGCCCGCGTCGCGTGGGCTCGGCGTCAGCGCCAGCGACGTGCCGAGCCCGACCCCGACCCCGATGACAACGAGCGCCACCAGCATGAGCTTGCTCGGCGCTTTCGCGGGCGGGGCCACGACCGTGAGCTCGGCGGACTTCGGTCCGGCCGGCACGGCCTCGGTCAGTGGTCGCATATGCGGCGCGGTCGCGAGCGCCTTGCGCCCTTCCCCATCGCCCCGTTCACGCTTCGCCAGTGCCTCGTTGCGACGACGCGTTTCTTCGATCAACTTCTGCTGCGCGGCCTCGCGCTTACGGCCCTCCTCGCGATCGCGCGTCTCACGCTCTTCGCGTGCACGGCGGTCCGACTCGGTCTCGATCTGCTTCTGCTCCTGCGCGACGCTCTCTTTGACGTCATTGAGCAGGTCCGTGAGCAGGCTCCCGACCTTCGAGGCCGGCGCCGAGGTCACCACTCCATCGTCTTCGCCCTTCTTCTGCTGGTTCGCCATGTCTCAAGCTCCGAGGTCAGGGCCGGTTCCGGTCACGGAAGCCGACACGAAACCGGACTATACGCATCATGCCCCCAATCGATCCAGCGCTGGCATCTGGCGACCCGACGTTCGCCCGCCACCAGGAACGCGAAACGGCGCGACCCTTGCGAGCCGCGCCGTGCGTTCATGCGGTCCCAATCACTTCGAGCCTGCGATCACTGATCGAGGCGGCGACCCCAGAACACCGCATCGATCGTCGTCGACGCGCTGTCGCTGAACTTGAGTTCGACGTCCCACACACACGGATTCGTGAGCGTGCCGATGAGGTCGATCTTGAGGTCCGAGTTCGAGTCCTGGAGCCGGCACGGCGCGTCGGTACCGATCATGAAGCCTTCGCCGGTCGAGAGGTCCAGGTTCGTGAGGGTCTGCGACAGGAAACCCGGCGCCGCGGTCTGGATTGTGTTGCAGGCCGCGTAGACCGCCGCCGCGTCGGCGCCGTCGCCGCCCGAGCCCGACTCGTACTTGCCATCCTCGTCGCCCAGCACCTTGTCGGCGAAGACGCCGCAGCAATCCTTGCCCGTCTCCTGCGCCGACAGGCACGCGGAGCCACTGCCGACCAGGTAGCCGAGCAGGTCACCGTACGAGTTCACGGTCGGGTCATTGACGATGATCGGGACCAGCACCGCCTGCAGGAAGTAGTCGATGAGCGCGCCGTAGCGCAGGTTCAACGAGTGCTTGCCGATCGTGAGGTCGAAGAAGTTCGCCACCGATGCCGGGAAAGTCCCCTTCACGGCCGCCGTCTGGAACGCGTTCATGTTGAACGAGCGATCGCCGCAGCCCTCTTCGGTGGCCTGGCAGTTGGCGCCGAGGCTCCACTTGAAGGCGACCTTGTACCAGTCCTCCTCCGTATCGCCGGCCGCGAACACGCCGTCCGCGTTCGGCTCCTTCTTGAAGGTGAAAGTCGACGTGATTTCGAACGCCGTCAGGATGTCCGCGACCTCGCCACCGACCTGGAAGATGGTCGAGAAGACCGTGTTCTCGAGCAGCCCCTGGATAACCGCGTCGAGCAGCTCCGCCACGAAGCCGCCGATAGTCGACAACTGGAGGTTGCCATTGACCTCATCGAACACGAGGTCGCAGAAGCCGTTGAGCTGGCCACCGTCGTCACGCGGCAGGAGATCGCACGCGATATTGAGGATGGTGCCAGTCGGCGTCTGGAAGAAGCCTAGCACGTAGTCGACGTACCTCCGGTAAGGCTCGGGGATGGCGCTCGAGAAATCGAAGCGCGTGATGACCTCGTAGGCGCCGACATACTGCGGCGGCCGATCGATGAGTTCCAGCTCGACCGTCTTCGACAGCCCCCACTCGACGACGCCGTCGGTCGCATTGCACGCCCACGCCTGCGCCTCGCCGACGCCATTCTTCGAGTACGCGAGCACCGTGTACTTCTGGGTGCGATCAGCCTCGAGGTTGTCGAAGTCCGGGAACTTCGCCGACTGCTGGATGAGCAGGTCGTCGCGCGACACGTTCGCGGTCTGCTCGGTGAACAGCGTCGCTATGTCCTGGCAACCCGGCACGCCGGCTGCGTTCTGCTTATAGAGGTTGACGCTGTAGGTCCCGACCGGGCGCGTGCCGTTGTAGGTCCCGACGACGGTCAGCGCCACGAGGCCCTTCGGGCTCACGACGATGTCGAAGAACTTCGGCGGGAGGGTCGAGTTGTCGATCCACGCCTTCACGGCGAACTGGCCGATGATGCTGATCTTTGGGCGGGTCTTGACGACCGCGATGCCCTCTGCGTTGGTGGCGCTCGACAGCGTGTTCAGGAAGCCGAGCCCGCTCGCGTCATTCTCGAGCGCGAACTTCACCGGCTGGCCGGCGACGGGAACGCCGTCCTCGGTGTAGCGCAGCTCCAGCGTCTTCTCTTCGTTGTAGCCAAGGAAGATCGTGCAGCGCGGCTTGCCGACGCACGGCTGCTGGTCGTCTCCGAAGCCCTGCTTGAACTCGAGCGTACGCACGAGCGGCGTCGGGGTCTCGACCTCGGTCGTCTCGGTCGGTGCATCCGGGAAGGTGGCGTCGCCGATCACTTCCGCGTCGCGGACCACCACCTTGTCGTCGCCGCAGGCGCCCAGCACGCTCGCAACGGAGACGAGACCTATCCAGAATCCGCCATTGCTCGTTCTCATCACGCAACCTCCGCTCGAACCGCGCCGACGCTCATGTCCATCGCCCGGTGCCTGGACTTGCCAGGCCTTGTGGCAATTGGCGCCGAGCATGCCCGATCCCCAACCTGGGTGCAACGGGTGCAGCGGGCGCCGATGTGGCGCGGGTCTTAGAGAGCCCACCTTGGAATGTCAAGGACCTGGAGTATTGGCGTCGGGTGCCGGGGGCGCGGCCGGCGCGGGCTTCTTCAGATACCGATCGATGTTGGCCTGGTGCTCCTCGAGCGTCGCCGCGAACGCGCTCCCGCCCGTGCCGTCGCGCCTGGAGACGAAGAAGATGAAGTCGTGCACCTCCGCCTCGAGCACGGCCCGCAGCGCGCTTTCACTGGGGCTGCAGATGGGCCCCGGCGGCAAGCCCTTGATGACATAGGTGTTGTAAGGATTGCTGGCGTCCCGCCGCTCGCTCGGGCTGGGCCGCTTTGCGACCCGATCGGGGCGATACATCAACGTCGGATCGGTCTCGAGCCGCATGCCACGGCGCAGCCGATTGAGGAACACGCCGGCAACCCGTGGCGCTTCGTCGCGGCGCGCGGTCTCCTCCTCGACGAGCGACGCCAACACCACGACCTCCGCCGGGCCAAGCCCGAGCTCGATCTGCAGGCTCGCGAACGCCGCCGCGTGCGATGCTTGAAGGGCCGCGAACACCTTTTTGAACTGGCGCGTGGCGCGTCCGAGCACCTCGTCCGCGAGCTCCGTGGGCTCGCCCCCGGACGCGATGAAGTACGTCTCGGGGTAGACGAAGCCCTCGAGCCATGTCGCCGCGACCCCGTCCGCGCGAGGCACCGCCTGCTGCGCGGCCACCGGCAATCCTTGCGCGCGCGCCCATGCCTCGTCAGCCGCCCGCGCCAGCACCGCCTGCTTGGTCCCTGGCAACGCCCTGTCGATCGTCTCGGCCGCCTCCCACACCGAGCGGCCCGGTACGAGCGTCAACACAACCCGCTCACCCCGCCCTTTCAGGACGAGGTAGCCCGCGACCGCGAGCCCTACCGCAAGGACGCCGATCGCGATCCAGACCCCGCTCTTCACGGCTCGCCCCGGCCGGCGCCACGCGCATCGAGCCAGTCCTGCAACATCACGGCAGCCGCCGCGCTGTCGATTCGCCCCTTGTCCTCACGCGTCGACTTCCAGCCTGCCTCACCCAGGCGCGCCAGCGCCGTGACCGACGTCAGGCGCTCGTCGACCAGCGTCACCGGCACTCCCACGAGGCTCGCCAGCTTCTCGGCGTACTTCATCGCCGGCCGCGTCGTCACCGTCGCGCCACCGTCCATCTGCAGCGGCATCCCTACGATGACCTCGCGGATCTCGAGCTGCACCACGAGCGCGACGACCCGCTTTATCTGAAGGCCCTTGTCCTTCTCGGCCAGCGTCGCGTACGGCGACGCGAGCGTGCGTGTCGGGTCGGACACCGCGAGCCCGATGCGCGCCTCCCCCCAGTCGACCGCCAGTACCCGCCCGGGTAGCGTGCCGTCCGAAGGTGTCGCCGGGTCGCGTGCCTCCACCATCACTCGCCTCCGTGGATGACATAGCCATTGTTGGCGATCGACAGGAGGTCCATCGACAGCGCGATCCCATAGTGAAGGGCTACGCCCCACCACACCGAGCGGTGTCGCAGCGCCAGGAACCCGAGCACGCAGCCGGCGGCGATAGCGCCCAAGGTCTCCGGCAGCGGCTTGCCGAAGTGCCCGGTCACATACGGCACCGCCATGAACGCGAGCCCATAGAGGCCGAGGTCCCGCTCGCTGCCAAAGGTCAAGAAGCCACGCCAGAAGCTCTCTCCCGACAAAAACACCAGAAAGTAGAACGCCTGGTAGACGAGCAGGTGGGCTATCCAGATTCCGCCGTTCGGATCGACGATGTCGTAGGCCAGGGGATACTTCGCCTTGAACGACGCTGCCTGCGACGCGATCAGCAGCACCGGCACCATGCCGAGCGCAAGGGCCACATAGACCCAGTGCACGCCGGGCACCGCGCCCTTCCGAGGCTCTCGCCCGAACGGCAGCCCGAAGTCGCGCGGCCGCCACCCGAGCACGAAGCGCGCCGCGAGCACCGGGACCACGAGCCGCAGCAACGTGCCCATCGACGCGAAGTACATGAACGGCACGAGCAGCCCGAAGGTCTCGTGGTCGATCGGCGGCGCCCCAAAGATCTCGCGATAGCCGTCGCTTCGTCCGAAGTACCAGAACACCGTCACGCACACGAGGCCGAGCCCGAGCACAAACCAGGTCCGCCGCGAGATCCGCGTGACCGCGCGCCACCCGTGGAAAAGTGCATAGATCCCAAGACATACGCCCCAGCCGAGCAACACGTGTAGCGTCTGCCACCCCTTGTCGCTCATGAAGTCCCACTCGTAGCGGGCGACCACCTGCAACGCCAGGAGCCCGAGCATGAGCCCGAACGCCAACGGATTGAGCCGCGGCGTCGACTCGGCCATGCCCGCCGTGCGCGGCGACAGAAGCGCCCTGAGCCAGCGCCGCGCGGTCCAACGCTCGGGAGCGTCGATGGCCTTGGCCAAGCCGGCCGAAGGCGAAGCTGAGGTCTTCGTCGGGTTCAATCGACCGGGATCGTCTTGAGGTCCGCCGCGACCTCGAACTCGGCCTCGGTCTGCGCGCGCACACCCTCGACCGTCTCACCCGGCGCGATCTCGTTCAGTACCATGCGTCGCCCACCGTCAGCGGTCGGCACGATATCGAACCAACCGAGCTCGGTGATGAGGTGGTTCACGCAGCGGCGCCCGGTGAGCGGCAACGTGCACTCGCGCAGGACCTTTGGCTGCCCCTTGGCCACGTGCTGCATCAGCACGATGACCCGGCGCGCGCCCGCGACGAGGTCCATCGCCCCGCCCATGCCCTTGACCATCTTGCCCGGAATCATCCAGTTGGCGAGGTCGCCTTCCTGCGAGACCTGCATGCCACCGAGGATCGCCAGGTCGATGTGCCCGCCACGAATCATCCCGAACGATTCGGCGCTCGAAAAGAAGCTCGAACCCGGCAGCGTCGTGACGGTCTGCTTACCAGCATTGATGAGGTCGGGATCCTCATTACCCGCATACGGAAACGGCCCGATGCCGAGAAGCCCGTTCTCGGACTGGAGCACGACCTCGACGCCCGGCGGGATGTGGTTGGCGACGAGCGTCGGCATGCCGATGCCGAGGTTCACATAGAACCCGTCACGCAGCTCCCGCGCAACGCGCCGCACCATCTGTTCCTGGGTGAGCACCATTGCAGTCTCCTCAGGCGCTCGGATCAGCGGGTTCGGTCGGCTCAGTCGGGCGCGGTCGGGTCGTTCGCTGCTCGATGGGCTTTTCGTACTCCACGCCGCGCAATATCCGCTGCACGAAGATCCCGGGCGTGTGGATGTGATTGGGATCGAGGCTGCCGGCAGCCACGAGCTCTTCGACCTCGGCGATGGTGATCCTCCCCGCGGCGGCCATCATCGGGTTGAAGTTCTGGGCCGTCGATCGGTAGACGAGGTTGCCGTGGGTGTCGCCCTTCCACGCCTTCACGATCGCGAAGTCGGCCGTCAACGCAGTCTCGAGCACGCACGCGACCCCATTGAAGTCGCGCACTTCCTTGCCGTCAGCGACGACAGTGCCAACGCCGGTCGGCGTGAAGAATGCGCGAATCCCGGCGCCACCGGCGCGGATGCGCTCGGCCAACGTGCCTTGCGGTACCAGCTCGACCTCGAGCTCACCGGAGAGGAACTGCTGCTCGAAGTTCTTGTTCTCGCCGACGTAGCTCGAGACCATCTTCCGGATCTGCCGCGCCTGCAGCAGGATCCCGAGGCCTTTGTGGTCGGTGCCGCAGTTGTTGGCGATCACCGTGAGCCCACGCGTGCCCTTCTTGTGCAAGGCCTTGATGAGGTTCTCGGGATTGCCGCAGAGGCCGAAGCCGCCGCTCATCAACGTCACGCCGTCGGCGATGTCGTGGAGAGCGGCGTCCGCATCGGGGTAGACCTTGTTCATCTGGTGTACCCGTTGGCGCCCGTTCAGGCGGAGGCCCGAGCGGCCTTCTTGTCGGTGCTCGACGAGGTCTTGTCGATCGAGATCTTGTTCTTCTTCGGCCCGCCACCCTGCTGCTCGCCCTTATCGGCGGCGCGGCGGTGGATGTAGTCGTCCATGAGCAGCACGATGGGCACCGAGATGTAGATCGAGGAATAGGTGCCGAACGTGATGCCGAGGAGGAGGGTGAGCGAGAAGTCGAAGACCTGCGCACCACCGAAGATCAGGATGGCGATGATGCCGAGCAGGGTCGTGCTGACCGTCAAGACTGTCCGGCTCAGGGTGCTGTTCACGGCCTTGTTGAGGAGGTCGATGAGGTCCTTGCCCTTCTGTCCGGCGTAGATCTCGCGCACCCGGTCGTAGACAATGATCGAGTCGTTGATCGAGTACCCGATGATCGTCAGGATCGCCGCCAGGATCTGGAGCGAGAACTTCAGGTCGAGCGCCGCGACCATGCCCATCGTCACGATGGCGTCATGGAGGAGGGCGGCGACACCACCCGGCGCATAACGGAAGTCGAAGCGCAGGGTCACGTAGATGAGGATGCCGATGAGCGAGTAGAGGACCGCGAGGAACCCATCGTTCAAGAGGTCCGCACCGACCGAGGCCGACACCATCGCCGAACTCTCGACCGCCACGAACTTCGCGCCGAAGTCCTTCGCGAGCTGCTTCGAGAAGGCGGACTGGAGCGCCTCGATGTCGACGGTGAAGCGCTTGTCGCTCTTGCCGGCGATCGCCTCGGCCCGACGCTTGGCGAACTCGACCGCGCCCGGCAGTGATGCGCCGGCGACCTCGGCCTGGTTCGTGCCCGCGTCCCGTTCGGCATCCTGGCGCTGGAGATCGACGTCGCGGAGAAACTCGACCTCGATCTGGCGTTCGAAGTCAGACGTCACCGTGATCGTGTCGAACCCGAGGCCAGCGAACTCGGTCGCCAGCTCGGCCTTGCGCGCCGCGATATCGGACTCGGTCATGAAGGCAAGGTACAGCGTGTCGCCTGAATCCTCGGACGTCGCGATCTTCGTGTCGACGCCGAACTTCTCCTTCAGCTTCGCCTTGATCTGCTCGCGCTTGGCCGCATCGACCAGCGACGTGACCTCGGAGTAGATGAGGAAGCGATCGACCGGCTTGCCGTTGAGCACGTCGCCGACGCCCGCGCCGAAGTCCTGGATCGAGACGCGCGAGTCTGACTTACCCAGCCCCGTCTTGATGAACCCGTTGACTGAGTCGGCAACCGCCTGGCGCTCGCTGATCGCCCCCTTCTCGAAGGCAACGATGGCCGAGCTGCCGCCGTTGAACTCGATGCCGAGGTTCAGCCCCTTGATGAGGATGAGGAGGATAGATCCGACCGTCAGGATGGCGGAGACGGTGAAGGCCGTCTTCCGCGACTTCATGAAGTCGATCTTGGTATTGGGAGGTATGAGGGTGAACATCGTCCGGCCTCAGATCGAGAGGGTGGTCGGCTTCTTGGCGCTGACCCAGTAGTTGAAGAGGAGCCGCGAGACGAAGACGCAGGTGAACACCGAGGCCGAGAGGCCGATGATCAGGGTGACCGCGAAGTTATGGATAGGTCCGCTCGTGAACTGCATCAGCACGAAGGCCGTCAGCATCGTGGTCAAGTTGCCGTCGATGATCGACGAGAGCGCCTTCTCGAACCCGAGGTCGACGGCGATGCGCGGCGTCTTGCCGGACCGCAACTCTTCCCGAATGCGCTCAAAGATGAGCACGTTGCCGTCGACCGCCATACCCATCGTGAGGATCATGCCGGCGATACCCGGGAGCGTGATGGCGGTGTTGAAGCTGACCAGCAGCACGAAGATAAGGAGGATATTGAACGTGAGCACGATCGCGGCGATGAGGCCGGAGACGCGGTAGTAGATCATGCAGAAGCCCACTATGAGCGCGAAGCCGGCGATCAGCGCAAAGGCACCGGCCGACACCGAGTCGGCACCGAGGCTCGGCCCGACCGCGTGGTCGTGAACCTTGTAGACGGGAGCCTGGAAGGCGCCCTGGTTGAGCACGCCGGTGAGCGCCTGCGCCTCGTCGATGGCGCGCTTGCCGCCCGCCCCCATCGAGATCTCGGCGCGGCCGCCACCGATCTTCTGGTTGATGATCGGCGCGGACTGCACATCCTCGTCGAGCATGATCGCCAGGTACTCTTTTACGTTGCTCTCGGTGGCGTCAGCGAAGAGCTGCGCCCCCTCGCTGTTCATGTCTAGGTACACCGCCGGCTTGCCCTCGTTGCTGTAGGACATGCGCGAGCGCGAGATGTGCTGACCCGTGAGCTCCACCTTCGAGAAGAGGTAGATCGCCTGCCAGAACTTCTCGTCGATGATCTTGTCGTTGTTCGTGTCTTCCTCGGTGTAGTTGAACCCGATCATGTGGTTTGGGGACACCGTGAGCGTGCGTGTGAAGCGCGCCAGATCGCTCTTGTTCTTGGCCTTGACGATGGCGCCCCAGGCGTGCGGCGCCTTGATCTCCATGCCGGCCGCGTTCGGGTTCGCCTTCTTGAACTCGTCGAGCTTGGCCGCCACTTCTGGCGTGCCGAGGAAGGCCTCATTGCGGTCTACGAAGCGCATCGTCAGCTGCGCCGTCCGCCCGAGCACCGAGCGCACGACGTCCATCTGGGTCTGATCGACGCCCGGGATCTGCACGGCCACGTCCGAGTCGCCGGTGACCCGCACGTCCGGGTCGATGAGACCCATGCCGCCGACCCGCTTCTCGAGGTTGTCGCGCGTCTCGGTCACGACCTGACCGCGGATCGTCTGCGCGACCTGGTCGGGCAGGAGCAGCGAGATGGTGCGGTCGGTCGCGGACTCCGAGGTCTCGAAGCGATCGTCGATCGACGACATCGGCGAGTCCATCGCGTCGAAGACGGCCCATGTCGCATCGTCGGCCAGCGTGAGCTTGGCGCGGTCGATCTCCTCGGCCGTGATGACGACCTTCTTCTTGTAGTCGGTCAGCAGCTCACGCGGGATGTCCGCGATGTTCTTGCCGTCCTTCTTGACGAGCTCCTCCACGATGCGGAGCTGGAGCGACTCTGCGGTCTTGGTCGTCGTGTCCTCGATCGTCTGCTTCCAGTCGACCGTGTAACGAAGCTCGAGGCCGCCCGCGAGGTCGAGACCGCCGCGGATCGTCTTCTGGAAGGGCCACCACGACGGCATGTCGACGGCGGAGGGAAGGGCGTAGGCCATCGAGAACCCGAACAGGGTCCAAGTGAAGATGGCGCGCCAGTTGCGCTTCTTGTTCATCTGCGACTCTCTCGCTTCAATTGCCGCCAGGCTGCTGCTGCTGCGGGTTCTTGTTCAGGTCCTCGGCGGTCTGGTCAGTCGCGACCCCACCGACGTAGCCCTTGAGGATGCGGATCTGCGTGCCCTTCGCGATTTCGATCGTGAGCACGGTGCCGTCGACGCTGACGATCTTTCCATAGATGCCGCTCGACGTAATGACGCTGTCGCCGCGCTTGAGCGCCTCGACCATCGCCTTGTGGGTCTTGGCGCGCTTCTGCTGCGGGCGAATGAGCAGGAAGTAGAACAGCACCAGCATGCCGAGCATGAACAGGAGCTGCTCGGGACCGCCACAGCCGCTGGGCGGGCGGGCGCCAGCGGGCGCGCCGGCGGCGGGAGCGGTGCCTGCGCCAGTGGCGGTTTCGACCTGCGCGAGGAGGCCATGCGCCGTGGCGAAGAGGTCGTAGATGCGGTCCAAAATCGTCTCCTACATCCGCCAAGCATCAGGGTCCAAGGCCAGCGGGGGGGCGACCCATAGCAGAAGGGGTTGGGAGGGTCAACGATGAGTTAGGGTACCGTGTCGACCGCTTGGGAAGCCCGTCTGGCGAGCTTGTCGGCCCGGAAGGCGCTGAATTGTCCGGCATCCAGGGCGGCCCGCGCCGAGCGCATGAGGTCGAGGAGGTAGTGTAGGTTGTGCAGGCTCGCAAGGGTCGCGAACAGGATCTCGTTCGCCTTGCCGAGGTGGCGGAGGTAGCCGCGTGAAAAGTTTCGGCATGTGTAGCAGGCGCAGCCCGCTTCGACCGGCTGGTCGGAGAGCCGGTGCCGGTGATTGCGGATATTGAGGTCGCCAGCGGCCGTGAGCAGCCTACCGTTGCGGGCGTTGCGGGTCGGCAGCACGCAGTCAAACATGTCGACGCCGTGCCCGACCGACACGAGCAGGTCCTCGGGCGTGCCGACGCCCATCAGGTAGCGCGCCTTATTGGCCGGCATCAGCGGCGCGATGGCGCCGATGGTCGACCAGGTCGCCTCGCGCGACTCGCCGACCGACAGCCCGCCCAAGGCATAGCCATCGAAGGGAAGGGAGGCCAGATCTTCGAGCGACGCCTTCCTCAAGGTGAGGTCGATGCCGCCCTGCACGATCCCGAAGAGCTGGTAGCCTTCCCGTGTGCGGGCATCGATGCAGCGCCGAGCCCAGCGGGCCGTACGCTCCATCGCGGCACGCACATCGGTCGTCGAAGCGCCGCCCGGCGGGCAGTGGTCGAAGGCCATCACCACGTCGGAGCCCAGGACCTCCTGGATGGCGATCGCCTTCTCAGGCGTCAGCACATGCTTACTGCCATCGAGGTGGGACACGAACGTGACCCCGGCCTCGGCGATCTTCGAGAGCTCGCGCAGGCTGAAGACCTGAAAGCCGCCACTGTCCGTGAGGATTGCACGGTCCCAGCCCATCATCTTATGAAGGCCGCCGAGTGCCGCGATGACCTCGGTGCCGGGCCTCAGGTAGAGGTGGTACGTGTTGCCAAGGAGGATCTCGACCCCGAGCTCGTGAAGCTGGGCCGGCGTGACGCCCTTGACGGTCCCCTGGGTGCCGACCGGCATGAACACCGGCGTCTCGACCACCCCGTGCAGCGTGTGCAGGCGCCCGCGGCGCGCCCCTGTATCGCGGTCTTCGCCGATGACCTCGAAGCCTAGCACGCGTTCCCCCTCATCGGATGAGCATCGCGTCACCGTAGCTGAAGAAGCGATAACCGCTCGCCACCGCATGACGGTAGGCGGCTAGCACGGGCTCGCGCCCGGCGAAGGCTGACACCAGCACGAGCAGGGTCGAGCCCGGCAGATGGAAGTTGGTGAGCAACTGATCGACCACGCGGAAGTCGAAGCCCTCGCGGATGAAGATGTCGGTCTCGCCAGCACCGGCCACGACCTCACCATGCCGCTGCGCAACCCCCTCCAACGTGCGTACGACCGTCGTCCCGACCGCCAGCACCGGGCGACCTTCGCGGCGCGCACGGGCGATCGTGTCGGCCGTCACCTCCGGCACGACGTAGCGCTCGCTGTGCATCCGGTGATCAGCCAGCCGATCGACCTTTACCGGCGCAAAGGTCCCGGGCCCGACGTGAAGCGTCACGAACGCCCGCTCGCAACCTCGCGCCGACAGCGACGCGAGCAGCGCGTCCGTGAAGTGCAAGCCGGCGGTCGGCGCGGCTACCGCCCCGGGTGCGCGCGCGTAGACGGTCTGGTAGCGAACGGCATCCTCGGCCTGCGGCGCGCGCTCCATATAAGGGGGGAGCGGAACCTCGCCGGCGCGGTCGCACAGCTCCCACAAGTCGTCGACTGCGTCGGGCAGCCGCACCACGACCCGTCCTTCCTCGCGTACATCCTCTATATATAGGGGCCCAGGCGCGGTGCCGGGGGCGGCCACCTCGAGGTGGATCGGCTGACCGACCGTAAACCCTTTCGACGACCGGCCCATCGCGAGGAACGAACGCGGTCCGACCTGCTCGAGCGCCAACAGCTCGACCCTGCCGCCCGTATCTTTGTGCCCCCGGAGCCGTGCCGGCACGACCCGGGTATCGTTGAAGACGATCAGCTCATCCCCCCTGACGAGGTCTGGTAGGTCGCTGATGCGCTTGTCCTGGACGCCACCGCCCGAACGCGCGAGCGCCAGCAGGCGCGCAGCGGTGCGCTCGGCGGTCGGCTCACGCGCGATGGCCGACGGCGGCAGGTCGAAGTGGTAGTCGCCCAGGGTTGGCTCTCGGCTCGACATGACCGCCTCCTAACAGGGCTCACACCGGTCCAGCAAACGAAACCCACCGGCCGACACCTCTCGCGACGGGCGCTCATTGCCGTCGGAGTGTGAAACGCACGACGCGCCGTCACTTTCGTTTCACGGTCCCACATTCAGATGCCAGTTAGCCCGATCCGGCGACGACCCTCCGAAGGGAACTTCGCGATCGTTCTGATCAGCGCAGCCCGTCCGGGGATGACCGCCTTCAGGGGGTAAGCAGCCTGCCGTCAAAAAAAAAGTGCGATCCCCCGCGCGACCGCCCGGGCTGCGGGGCGCAGGGTGATTCAACCTAAGCCAATGATGTTACTGGGTTCCTAGAACGAATGTCGCAGGCCGATCCGACTCTCGCGCCCGTCCCACGCGCTTTTCCGCCGATTTGCTGTTGACAGGGTAGATCCATCGTTTCTACGATTCGCCGGCAATCGCACCTGAGTGGTGCTCAACCCCCTTGATCGTTCGGTCCAAGGCCCCTTACCGGGACTTTGATTCGACGCAAGGAGGGATTGTCTGTGCGCTCAGCGAAGTGTGATTAGAATCGCCACAGGCTCTGCCCGCAGAGCCATCGGCACCAGAACGGTACAGGGCACATCGGCCCGATTAGGCCGGCAACAATAGGGGAGCTGTTATGACCAAGGCAGAGTTCATCGACCACGTTCACGGCGCACTCGACAACAAGCTGACGAAGAAGGACACAGGCACGGCGATTCAGGCCGTGTTCGACGCCCTCGTCCAGGCTATCAAGCGCGATGGCCGCATCTCGTACCCCGACTTCGGGACCTTCACCGTCAAGACCCGCGCCGCCCGCCAGGGCCGCAATCCGCGCACGGGCAAGACGCTGACGATCGCCGCGTCGAAGACGGTCGGCTTCAAGGCCGCCCCGAAGTTCAAGGGCAACCTCTAATCAAACCTCGAGCGGGATAGCCGCCGCGCGGCATCCCCCGACATCGGACACGGAGAAAGAAAATGACCAAGGCAGAGCTCATCGACCAGGTTCATGGCGCGCTCGAAGGTGTCTCCAAGAAGGAGACGGGAGAAATCGTGCAGGCAGTCTTCGACGCCCTCGCGGTGTCGATCAAGAAGGGCAAGCGCTTCGCGTACCCCAACTTCGGCACCTTCAACGTGAAGGAGCGCGCTGCCCGCCGCGGTCGCAACCCGCGCAGCGGCAAGGAGATCACCATCCCCGCGTCGAAGACGGTCGGCTTCAAGGCCGCCCCGACGCTCAAGGCGGAACTCTGATCATCTACTGATCAGGGGTTCGAGTTTGTGCAAGAAGGGAGCGTCCGTTGGGCGCTCCCTTTTTGTTTTGTTACAGTGCGAGTCGCGGCTCAGGTCGCAGCTTCTCGCAACAATCGCCGGACCACCAGCAGGTCCTCCCACGCGGCGCGCTTCATGTGCGGGGTCCGCAACAGATAGCTCGGGTGGTAGGTCGAGACGATCGGCACACCGTTCCACGAACCCAGGTGCTTGCGCAGCTCGCCGAGGTTCGTTTCGACGCCGACGACGGTCGCGGCGGCGAAGCGGCCGAGCGTGACGATGACCTTGGGCTCGATAGCGCGCAGCTGGCGGTGGAGGAATGGGCTACACGACGCGACCTCGTCGGAGAGTGGATCGCGGTTCTGGGGCGGCCGGCACTTGATCACGTTGCAGATGTAGACCTGCTCGCGTGTGAGTCCAAGGGTTGCGAGCATGCGCGTGAGGAGCTGGCCCGCGCGCCCGACGAACGGCTCGCCCGTGAGGTCCTCCTGCTGGCCAGGGGCTTCGCCGACGAGCACGAGGTCGGCATTGGGGTTGCCCATGCCGTAGACGATCTGTTTGCGATCGCGGGCGAGGCGACAACGCTGGCAGTCGCCGAGTTCGTCGCGCACCTGCTTCAAGCCGGCCTCCCCCTGCCCGACCGGGGTCGACGGGGGTGGTGGCACGGGCTGGGCCGAGGCAGCCGCACGCGGACTGATGCGCTGCGACGGCGTCGCCGACATCGGGCTCGAGGCGGGGCGTTGCGTGGGAATCCGAGGTCCCACTGGCGGCTCGCTCGGCGCGGTCGCGGGGCGCTGCACAGGAACCCGGGGCGGCGGCGGCGCCTCGGCGGGCAACGCGCTGAGCGGCGTGCTCGGAACCTCGATGGCACCGGTGAGCTGGGCCCACTCGACCCAGCTGCGCAGATCTGCGGCGAGCTCGGCGGCGAAGGCGCGCGGGTCGTCTTGCGCTGGGGCCATCGACGCGTTCGTTGCATCCCGCGGCGCGGTCATCGCAAAGCTCCACCGGGAAGGAGACTCAGCGCCGGCGCGAGTAGGTCCACGAGCCGTTCAGCGAATTGTTCTTTCGGCGCGCGCGCCAGCTCCATGAATGCACCCTCGCGATTGACGAGAGTGCCACGATTGTCACCTGTGCCAAAGCCGACGCCGAGATCTCCGACGTCGTTGGCGAGGATCCAATCGAGGTCCTTCTCGCGCAGCTTTGCTGTCGCGTTCGCGATCACATCATGGGTCTCGGCCGCGAAGCCGAGCAGCTTCACGCGTGAGCGATCGGGTCGTCGCGAGAGCGTGTGGAGGATGTCCGGCGTGCGCGAGAGTGCGAGCTTCGGCGCGTCGCTCGCGGACTCGATCGTCTCGGAGCCTGACCCAGCCGCCGCCGCCAAACCCTCGCGCTTCTTGATTTTTTTTGCACTGCGCTGGGCCGGCCGATAGTCGGCGACCGCGGCCGTCATCGCCACGAAGTCGCACTCGCTCCAGGCGGCATCGATCGCCGCGAGCATCTCTTCCGCGGTCTCGACGTCGACGCGACGCGCGATCCCGACCGGGGTGCGCAGCGAAACAGGACCCGCGACCAGGGTGACGGAGGCACCACGCGCGGCGAGTGCACGCGCGAGCGCAAAGCCCATCGTGCCGGTCGATCGATTGCCCAGATATCGGACCGGATCGAGTGACTCGAAAGTCGGTCCCGCGGACACGATGGCGCGCACTCCGACGAGGTCTTTCTGCGTCAGCACGGAGGCCGCGGCCTCGATGATGTCGGGTGGGTCGGGCTGCCGACCCGGCCCCGTGATGCCGCACGCGAGGAGGCCGACCCCCGGCTCGAGGAACGTGTAGCGCCCAAGCCCACGCAGGTGCGCGATGTTGTCCTGCACGAGGGGGTTGGCGAGCATCTCCGTGTTCATCGCGGGGCACACGAGCACCGGTGTGCGCGACGCCATCACCGTTGTCGTCAGCAGGTCATCGGCCAGCCCGTGACGGATCTTCCCGATCAGATCCGCGGTCGCGGGTGCGAGCACGACGAGGTCCGAGTCCTTCGCGAGATCGGTGTGCACGATGCGTGAGCTGCCCGACGAACCGTCGGTCGTCCAGAGGTCGTCGGCAACCGAATGCTGCGAGACCACCTCGAGCGAGAGCTTCGAGACGAAGCGTGCCCCGGCAGCCGTCAACACCACGCGCACATCCGCGCCCGCGTCCTGCATCCGCCGCACGAGCTCGGGCCCCTTGTAGGCAGCGATGCCACCACCGAGGCCGAGAAGGATACGCTTGCCTGCGAGAAGACCCATGGCCTCCTATAGACGGCGGGAGGTCGCGTGCCAAGCGCCTGGCACCCTGCTCACACACTGATGACGCGCGGCCCGAACGGCCTGGCGTTTTTCCGCTTGCACGACCCCGACCTCGCTTGTAGAAGACCGCCCTGTTTCCAACTGCCGATGTAGCTCAGTTGGTAGAGCAGCTGATTCGTAATCAGCAGGTCGTCAGTTCGAGTCTGATCATCGGCTCCAGAAGGAAGCAAGCACGAGGGCGGCTGATCCAGTATCAGCCGCCCTTTGTCTTTCCAGCCGCGCGCGGGCGCGTCGAACGAGCTGGTTGGTCTGGACGTTTGCACGACCTGCTTCGTGCTAGGGTACTTTGGTGCGTACGCGCCAGGAACTCACATGAACGAACGCCCTCGCCTCCTCGCCGCGCTGCCGTCAGCTATCACGTTGCTCGGAGTCTTCGGCGGATTCATGTGCCTCGTGTGGGCGGCAAGCGCGCCGTACTGGGCGGCGTGCGCGGTCATCGGGGCAAGCCTCTGCGACATGATCGATGGGCGCGTCGCGCGCATGACCGGAACCTCGTCGGCCTTCGGAGTGCAACTCGATAGCCTCGCCGACCTCGCCTCGTTCGGGGTCGCACCGGCGTTCCTCGTCTACCAGTGGGGACTGAGCGGGGGCGGGGCTGCAGGCTTCGACCTCGGGGTCGTACCAGTCTTCTTGTTCGTCGCTGCGTGCGCCATCCGGCTCGCGCGCTTCAACCTGATCGCGGGCGGGGCCGAGCCGGGATTCCACATCGTCGGCCTGCCAACGCCGGTCGCCGCGCTGTTCGTGACGACGCTGACGATGGCCGAGCACGAGGTCGGCTGGACCTGGTTGCGTTCGATGCCACTGCTCATCGCTGTGGTCTTGGTGCTGGCCGTACTGATGGTGAGCCGCATCCAGTTCCCGTCGTACAAGCGTTTTCGCAGCCGTTCGCGCCAGCTCGCGTTCTTCGCGGCGATCACCGCCGGGCTCACGCTGCTCATCGCGGGTGGACCGGGCGGGGCCGTGCTGTTCGTGCTGATGGTTGCCTATGTCGTGGTCGGGATCAGCGGCGCGCTGGTGCGCGGACCCGCCAGGTTGTGAGACCTTCAGTCCAGGCTTCGCTACCCTGTCGAAGGCCTCTGTCGAGCTCCGTGAGGTCGTTTTGGAAACACTGCGTCGTCGCCTCGTCACCGTGCCGATCGTGTTCATGCTGGCGGCTTTCGTCATTAGCGGTCTGCCACTGTGGCTCCTGCTCGGAGCCGCAATCGACGTCGTTCGTTGGCTGCGAGATCGCACCCCGTTCGCGCTGACGCGGCTTGTGCTCTTTGGGGCGGTCTACCTCGCGAGCGAGGGGGTCGGAGTGCTCACGCTCTTCTTCGCCTGGCTCTTCGGTGGCTTCGGGCGCGCGGGACGTGCACGCCTTCTGAGCCGGACTCATGCGATTCAGCGCGCGTGGGTGGCGACGCTTCTGGCCGCGGTAACGCGCCTCTATCGGTTGCGCATCGAGCTCGTCGGTGAGGCTGTGCTCGGTCCTGCGCCGGGCGGGCCAGTGATCGTGCTGATGCAACACACGAGCCTCGTCGACACACTCTTGCCGACGACTTACCTGTCCTCGCGACGGGGGCTTGCACTGCGCTGGGTGTTGAAGAAGGAGCTGCTCGTCGACCCGTGCCTCGACATCGCCGGCCTGCGTCTGCGCAACGCGTTCGTCGGGCGCGACGGCTCCGACACCGAACGCGCGTTGGCTCAGGTGCGGGCGCTCGCGACCGATCTGCCGCGCAACGAAGGGGTGCTCATCTACCCCGAGGGAACGCGCTTCACGCCCGAGAAGCGGGCCCGTGCGCTCGCGCGTATCGCTGTCAGCACGCCCGCGCTCACGCCGCGCGCGGAGGCACTGCGACGCGTGTTGCCGCCACGGCTCGGGGGGCCACTGGCACTCATCGAGACGGCGCGCGACGCCGACGTCGTGTTGGTCGGTCACATCGGCTTCGAAGGGCTCGCGACGCTGTCAGCGATCCTGTCTGGTGCTTTGGTCGGCCGGGTTGTGCGGCTCCGCTTCTGGCGCTACTCGCGGAGCGAGATCCCGGTCCAACGCGACGTGCTCGTCGACTGGCTCTGGGCGCGTTGGTCCGAGCTCGACGAATGGGTCGACGCGGAAGCATGCGCTTGGGAGCAAGGGCACAAGTCAAAATCCGCCCCCGCCCAATAGGACTGATCATGCTGTCGATCATGGTGACCAATCTCCTGCTGCTGCTCGGCCTCCTGACATTGTTGTGGGGGGTGTCGCTGCGACTCCGCGACGCGAGCATCATCGACATCTTCTGGGGCCTCGGCTTCGTGGTCGTCGCGTGGTCGACGCGCGCACAGCTCACGGCGCCTGCCGACGTCTCGCTGCTGCTGCCCATCGCCGCGACCCTCTGGGGCGTGCGGCTGGCGGTCTACCTGGCTGCCCGCAACCTCGGGCACGGCGAGGACAGGCGTTATGCGGCGATGCGCGCGGCGCGACCGCGCACGTTCTGGTGGTGGTCGTATCTCGCGGTGTTCCTGATGCAAGGCGTCTTGTGCATGATCGTTTCGCTGCCGCTGCAGCTCGGACAGATCGTGCCGCGTCCCGAAGGGTTGACCGTGTTCGATGGGGTCGGCCTCGCGCTGTTCACGTTTGGCTTTGTCTACGAGTCGGTCGCTGACTGGCAGCTCGCACGCTACAAGCGGGACCCGGCGAACCGTGGGCAGGTGATGGACAAGGGACTCTGGCGGAACACGCGACACCCGAACTACTTCGGCGAGTCGGTCCTCTGGTGGGGCATCTGGCTCGTGGCCGCGGCCGCCCCCGATGCGCGCTGGAGCGTCGCCGGCCCGCTCCTCATCACCTGGCTGCTCTTGAAGTTCTCAGGGGTCGTGCTGCTCGAGCAGACGATCGTGCAGCGGCGCCCGGCCTACGCCGACTACATCCGCCGCACCAACGCGTTCATCCCAGGACCACGCAAGCCCTGATCGATGGGACGCAACGCGCGCCTCGGGTGCTCACAGGAAGAGCAGGATCCGGAGCATGATCTCGTGGTTGTCGAGGCTCAGGAAGTCGCCAAGGCCGGCGGCGCTGAGCTTGGATATCGCCTCGGTGTCGCCGGCCTCGAGGGCCGCGTTGACGCGCGCGACTGCGACGTTCTTGATCGAGTGGGCACCCGGGACAATGAGCATGAACGAGGCGTCGATGCTCAGGTGCGAGGCGACGTGGAACTCGAAGCCAACGCCCGCGGTGTAGCTGTTGGTCGGCCGGTCGAAGCGGGTCAGCTCCGCGATCTTGGCGCCACCGATGCCAAAGCCCATATAGAAGGCAACGTCCTCACCATTGTAGGGATAGACCAACGCGGTGAGCCGCATCTTGGCCTTGAACTGCAAGGCATCGTCGGACGCGGTGACGAGACTCGGGTCACGCGTCAGGTCCATCGCGTAATCGATGCCGAAGATCTCGAGGAACTTGAGGCGCACGTTCGCCTGGTTGATGAACCCGGTCTCGACCACCTCACCCGGGCCCGCCGCCTGGCGCACGCCGACACCACCGCCAACACCGATCGTGAGGATCGAGTCGCCGTCCGCGCGCGCGTCCCCGACAATCACCGTCGGGACCGCTAGACAAAACAAGGCCGTCGCGAGACTGGCGCGCATAGAGACTCCAATGAAGTTGAGTGGGAATTGCCCCGGGGAGGGTCCTCGAAGAGGAGCGCAACCCGGTCTGATTTAGCCGTCGTCAACGTGCCGTCCGAACCTGAACGGGAAATTGGAGGGCTGCTGACGGCCGCGAGAAAACCCACTCTCGACGGCCATTCATGGGCCTTCGGGCCTGCCAGAGTTACTTCCGGGCGGCGACCACGAATCGAAATGCGTGCGTGGCATTCTGCCCCTTAACGGCGAAAGCCAGCCGCGAACGGCTGGCCCTCAGGGCGAGAGCGACGAGCGGTCACCTACCTGCGCGTCGGCGCCTTTGGCGTGCGGTCGAGCAGCACCGGACGACCGAGCCGGGTGCCGCCTGGGCCACGCAGCTCGGGTCCGACTGGAGGTCGAACGAGCGGCGTGGGCGCGCGCCCGAAGCGATAGGTCGCGGTCGCGTGCACACCGTAGATGCGCGAGCGGGCTGCGACCGTGACGACGACGTCGCCCGTGGGCACGCGCGTCACGTGGAAACGGAGGCGGCGCGTGACGACACGGGACGCCGGGTCGACGAAGGTGCTTTCGCGTGGACCCGAGAGCAGCACGACGCCGTCCGGCAGGGCGACGTGCAACCTGATCGGCACCTCGTCGGGCAGCATCCGGGTGATCTCGAGCACGAGCTCGAGCTCACGGCCGGTCACGAACGACTCGGGCCCCGTCAACGTCATCGTCAACGGCGGCTCGGGGCAGTGGGACGAGGGCACGGGCATCTCGCCGCTATGGCCAATCAAGGCTGCGAGCAGCATTGCTTCGAGCATTCCATAGAACATGGCAGGCGCTCCAGGTCAGGCCAGCTCACTGGCAGATCGGGCTGGACCCGATCGGATAGGGGTAGGTGAGGATCGATTCGGCAACGAGCGGGTCGACGTCGCGCCCGGTCGCCAGCCCGAGGCAGCGGAGCGCGTCGAGGTAGTCCGCGAACATCGGCGACGAGGTGGTCCAGATGGGGGTGATGTCGGTGATTTGATGGTTCGCGTCGAGCCGCCAGGTGTGGCGTACATAGCGGCGCTGGAAGGTCGCGCTCGGATTGAGGCGCTTCACGTTCATGCGGTCCGAGGCGAGCGCCTGCATAAGGAACGGACCCTCGGATTCGAGTCGTGGGGGAGCCGCGGTGCCGGCCGGCTGCGAGTTGATGGCCATCGAGTAGGTCATGGCCGCGACCACGTTCTCATCGATGAGCTGCAACAGTGGGTCGTTCGCGTACGGGTAACCGACGCCGTCGGCGGTCGGCAGGATCATGCCGCGACTCGGGTAGGTCATCTCGCGTAGGTCGAACCAGAAGAAGTTGCCGCCCTGCTTGTCGAAGTAGATCTCGTTGCCGCGGGCGAGCGACGAGAAGAACGTCGCGAAGCCCTCGGACCAGGCCTGTCCCGGCAGGGTCGGCTGGCCGACATAGTGCACACCGCCCTCACGCGGCGAGGTGCCGTAGGAGCCCATCACCCAGTGGCCCAGCTCGTGCACGACGACGGCGTCCGACCAGTACCCCTGGTCCGAGCTGTAGGCGATCCAGATGGCGCTGGCGAACGGGTGCTCGCCGACCGCCATCGGGTAGCGCGTCGTGCAGGCGCCGCAATCCCAGGTGACGTCGGGCTCCATCCACAAGACGAGCGGGTCGCCGGGCGTTCCGAAGACGGCGCGGGTCGTGTCGTAGACGTAGCGCATGTGCTCGAATACGCGCGCGACGGCGGAGTACGAGGCCTCGGTGAGCTTGATGGCGGGGTCATTCAAGAGCGAGGCCGCAGGGACCGAGAAACTCCAGATCGAGCTGGCCGCGGCCTGGTTCAGGACATCGAAGACGGGGCGGCGACCGGCCGCGCCAAACGACGGGTTGGCCACCGCGAGTGCCACTTCGCCGTCGTCGGCGAGGCGCATCATCCACACGATGACGGTGTCCTTGGTGCCGGGCGTGCTCTTCACGCGCAGGTCGTACGACCCGTCGGGGCCGGTCTCGACCGAGTCGTAGACTGCGTAGCTGTCGCTGCTCGCGTCCCAGACGTAGGACACGATCTGGGCGGCGATGAGCGGGGCGTCGAACGGCGCGCCCCAGTCGCTGAGCGTGTCGTTGGCGGTGCGCGCCTGGTAGGCGACGGTGCCCGAAAGGAGGCGTGAGCCGACGTTCTGGTCGCAGAAGCTGCCGAGCACGAACGGCATGCAGGCCTCGGCGCAATCGGTGCGCTGCCAGTGGCCGCTCGCGTTACACTCGAGGCGGGCATCGTCGACGCACTTCGAATCGCCGGGCGTGCACTCGGGCACGTCCTCGGCGACGCAGGTCGCCTCGAGGGTGGCGCCGCGCACGGCACACACCTCGCCCGGGTCACAGGCCGCGACGACGGCGCGCGGCGCGCTGGCGCCGGTGGTCACACAAGAGCCGATGCTGGCTCTGCCGATGCAGGCGCCTTCGACCGGTAGCTCGTGGCAGGGTTCGTCGCGACGCGGGCTGCAATCGGCGCAGTCGGTGCCGTAAGCGCAGGCGGTCGACACCGCGGCGAGACCACCGTCCTGGCACACGCCGTCTCTCGCCTGGCCACAACTGTCGTCGCAGATTCCTTTGATTTGGCAGCTCGCGTCGCAGTCGTCGGCGGCGCTGACGTTGCCGTCGTCACACTGCTCGCCAGCCTCGATGGTGCCGTTGCCGCAGGTCGAGGTGTTCGGCACGCAGCGTCCCGCTTGGCAGAGGTCGTTGCCGCCGCAGGTCGCGCCGTCATCGGTTGCACCGTCGCAGTCGTCGTCGAGACCATTGCAGGTCTCGGCGCGCTGGCCCTGCAGCGGATTGCACACGTTGGGGGCGCCGCCCGAGCAGTTGAGCGACGTGTGCAAGCAGATGCCGATACCACAGGTGGTCGTGCCGAGCGCCTCGTCGGTGAAGCCGTCGCAGTCGTTGTCGAGCCCGTCGCAGGTCGACTCCTGGACCTGGAAGCCGTGCACGTTCAAGTAGTCCGGTTCGCCCCAGCCATTGCGACCACGGCACACTTTGGCCATCGGCGAGCACACGCCGGCCCCTCGATCTGCGGCGGGCGGGACGAGGTCCTCGTCGGCGACACCGTCGCAGTCGTTGTCGACCCCGTCGCACTGTTCGGCGACCGCCCCTGCGAGCGGGTCACACACAGCCGGCACGCCGCCCGCGCAGACCGCGACGGTGTGGCTGCACTGGCCGCTGCCGCAGGTGGTGGTGCCGAGGTCCTCGTCGACCCGGCCATCACAGTCGTTGTCGCGGCCGTCGCAGGTCGACTCGTTCGCTTCATAGCCCGGGAGGGTGCCATAGCCCGGCTCGACCCAGCCCGCGGCGCCGCGGCAGACCCTGGTCGCCGCGCTACAGACGCCGTTTATGCGGTCACCCTTCGGCGCGACGAGCGCCTCGTCGGTGAGCCCGTCGCAGTCGTTGTCGAGCCCGTCGCACACCTCGGTCACAGCACCCCGGAATGCATCGCAACACACGAGCTCGCCGCCGATG
>Ga0209591_10001706_pt1 | contig 26930 bp, 29 predicted proteins | sample MAT01_FD_187207 | JGI IMG/M metagenome (GOLD analysis project Ga0209591, IMG submission 187207) | Freshwater microbial communities from Lake Fryxell liftoff mats and glacier meltwater in Antarctica - MAT-01 (SPAdes) (version 2) | ecosystem: Environmental > Aquatic > Freshwater > Ice > Liftoff... | reverse complement strand
TAATAGCTAAAGTCCGTTAAAACGGACTATAACCTTTTTTCAGTCGTCTTTAGACGACTTTCGCTATTAGACTCAGAATTCATTCTGAGGCGGGCTAGATGAGAATGAAATAGCCCTGGCTAGAGAAGAGAGTTAAATAATTGACTTATTACATAAAATATGATACTTTACTATCAATAAAAATTAAATATAAACGTGAATATCTCTTCATCTCTCAAAAAACCGCGTGTCTCATGGCAAGCGGTTTTCTCACTGCTGATATTTGTATTCATGTACCTGCCCATAGTGGTACTTGCCTTTTATAGCTTCAATCAGTCCCCCTACAGTGCAACTTGGCAAGGATTCACTCTCGATTGGTATAGCAAGCTGTTCAATGACGATCGCATCTTATCAGCTTTGCAAAACAGTATAATTGTTGCTGGTTGTGCAGTGGCAATTTCAGCAGTGCTAGGAACCTTGATGGCCGTTGGGTTGGCGCGTTACGAATTTCCTGGTAAGAAATTGTATCGGGGTGTTGCTTACCTACCATTAATTATTCCCGATATTGCGATCGCAGTGGCTACCCTGGTGTGTCTAGCAGCCTTTGCAATACCTTTGAGTTTATGGACAATAGTTGCAGCCCATGTGGTGTTTTGTCTTGCCTACGTTGGACTTGTGGTTGCTTCACGACTGACTAATTTAGATCCTCACTTAGAAGAAGCAGCACTAGATTTAGGCGCTACACCAATGCAAGCATTCATCAAAGTATTACTACCTCAATTAATGCCTGGGATTGTCGCTGGTTGTCTTTTGGCTTTTGTCCTCAGCTTAGATGACTTTCTCATTGCCAGTTTTACAGCTGGTAGCGGTTCTAACACCTTGCCAATGGAAATTTTTAGCCGGATTAGAACAGGAGTCAAGCCTGATATTAATGCTCTGAGTGTGATGCTGATTTCAGTATCTGCGATCGTTGCACTTATAGCCGAATTAATTCGCGCTGCTGGAGAGAATAAAAGCTTAAAATAAGATTTGCGATCGGCAATAACAATTATAGGTGATTTAGTTATCTGCGAACTTTTTTGGATAGTGAACAACAGCTATATTAAAATGTAGTGTGCATTAAGCTCGCCATAACTTACCAATATCATAGCAATGTTGCCATCAGGGCTATTTCATTCTAGGCGTAAACCGCCCAAAACTAAATAGCTAAAGTCCGTTGAAAAGGACTATAACCTTTTCTCAGTCGTCTAAAGACGACTTTCGCTATTAGACTCAGAATTCATTCTGAGGCGGGCTAGATGAGAATGAAATAGCCCTGTGTTGCCATACCTTTTGCTAACATAACCTCTTAGTATAAATAAGTAAATAAATAGAATTTAACTATGCTTTTCTCCTAGTGTAAAACAGAGTTTTAAGCACATAAAAAAACTTCCGTGTTCGCTTCTCTACATCACTCTTTTCAATTAGATAATATTGGGGCTAACTTTGGAGAAGATGCTATTTCCCGCTCGTTATGCAAATCTGCCAAAATCCCAATTGCTCAAATCCATTCAACTCTGATGGCAATAGATTTTGCGTGAGTTGCGGACAAAGCAACTTTGGCAAACTTCTCAGAAACCGTTATCGCGTATTAAGACTCTTAGGTGAAGGTGGGTTTAGCAGAACATATTCTACAGAAGATGTAGACAGACTAAATGCCCCTTGCGTCATTAAGCAATTTTTCCCACAATTTCAGGGAACAGGACAACGCACCAAAGCAGCGGAATTTTTTAAAGAAGAAGCTTTTAGGTTGTATGAACTGGGAGAAAATCATACCCAAATTCCCAGATTACTAGCTTATTTTGAACAAGGTACAAGCTTGTATCTCGTACAAGAATTTATTCAGGGAAAAACTCTCTTACAAGAAGTTCAGCAACAAACCTATGGTGAAAAACAAATTTGGAAACTATTAGCTGATTTATTGCCAGTTATTGAATTTATTCATACCCATAACGTCATTCATCGTGATATCAAACCAGAAAATATTATCCGCCGTGCAAGTGATGGAAAACCTGTATTAATTGACTTTGGCGGTGCTAAACAGGTAACAAAAACCAGTTTAGGAAGACAAGCTACAGTAATTTACACCCTTGGTTATGCCCCAACTGAACAAATGGCTGGATTTGCTTGTCATGCTAGTGATTTGTATGCTTTGGGTGTAACTTGCGTGCGTCTTTTAACTCAATGTTTGCCTTCACAGGATACTTCTGGACAAATTAATGACCCTATTTATGATGCCATGAATGCTAAATGGTTGTGGCGCGAACGGTTACAGGAAAAAGGTATTGCTATCAGCGACGACTTAGGTAAAATTTTAGATAAATTACTAAAACATCTACCGAGTGAAAGGTATCAAACAGCAATAGAAGTTATCAACGATTTGAAGTTTATAACATCGAATATTGAACCTGTTGCTCTAAAAATTGTTTCGATGTCTCAACCCAGATTACCGCCGCTACCACAAAAAGTAATAATATCATTACTCTCCTTAGAAACCTTTGAATTTGACGTAGTGACAGTAGACACAGGTGGTAGAGAAATCAACCGCATAACCTGTAATGCAAACTTCTTTGCCGAAGAATTGGGTAAGTCTGTCACATTAGAAATGGTATCGATTCCTGGTAGTACATATATGATGGGTTCACAAGAGTTTGAAGGAGATGATGATGAACGTCCTCGACATCAAGTTACCGTTGAACCATTTTTTATGGGAAAATTTCCTGTAACTCAAGCACAGTGGAGAGTAGTAGCAGCTTTACCCAAAGTCAAACAAATCTTAAATCCCAATCCATCAAAATTTAAAGGTCTAGATAGACCAGTGGAAAATGTATCTTGGTATGAGGCTGTAGAATTCTGTCTCAGGCTATCAGAAAAAACTGGACGCGACTATCGTTTACCGAGTGAAGCTGAATGGGAATATGCTTGTCGTGCAGAAACTACAACATCCTTCCACTTTGGCGAAACAATTACCTCTGAGTTAGTCAGTTGCGATGTTGAACCAAAGAGCAAATTCCGTAAAGAAACAACAAACGTCGGCAGTTTTGAAGTCGCTAACGCCTTTGGATTGTACGATATGCACGGGTTAGTTTGGGAATGGTGTGCTGATTCGTGGCACAACAATTATAACGACGCGCCTTTAGATGGAACAGTTTGGGAAGTTGGCGGTGATATTCATCGCCGGGTTCTACGCGGTGGTTCTTGGAGTTTCGGTGCAGAACTTTGTCGCAGCGCTAGTCGTAACTGGAATGAGTCAGACGGTGGACTGAGAATTTGTGGTTTTAGAGTAGTATTTTCCGTAGAAGATATGATTTAGCAATTTTATATTGAGGTTGTATAAATTATGAACGATAAAATTGAGAAAGGTGACATAGTATTTATAAATAAAAGTGGAAAATATCACAAGGAAGTGGGTGAAGTAAGTGAAGTAGATTACAATATTTTCTTGGTTAAAATAGTGATAGTAAAGTTAGGTAATCAAGAAGAAAGATTTGAAGAAAAAGATTTACAATTACAAGCTAAAAAGCCAAGTTTGGAAGAAGTAATTACATCAATAGACAAAATTTTAGAACAAGTTTATAAGATTACCAACTTGCCGACAAAGGATAAAGTAGAGTTACCTAACCGTCTAAAATATCTTAAATTAGATATTCCTAAACTAGATAAACAGTTGATTCAAGAAAACTTCGAGTGCATATATAAAACGTTAGAAACAACAAAAGAAGCAGAAGAATCAGCAAGTTTTTGGTATGAAATAAGTACTAATTTGGAGAAAATAAGCTGGTGGGTTAGAACAAGTCTCTGAATTAAAAGCAATAGCAAAATCTTGATAAGGAAAATGACAAATAGCGCTTCAAAGCTTTTGGTAAATTCTCATCCAGAATGATTTTCATATTGAACTTGTTCACAAGCAAGTTTCAGAAAATTCACCGCATCTACACGAGTGACAGATGGAAAATTGTCCAAAAACTCTTCTAGAGAAAATCCGTCATCTAAATATTCAAGAAGTGATTGGGCTGGGACTCTTGTATGTCGGAATACTAAAGTCCCGCCCATGACTTCTGCATCAGAATTTACTGGACTTTGGAATAAGGTAATCATAATCTTTTTTTGCTATTTATTCGTCTACTATATCGCCTCTGAACTCTCTCATATTGGAGTTACTAGGACTTACGCACTGTACAAATTCATCGTGATGTGGGTTAACGAAAATAGGTTCTTTCAGGCTTTTTTTAATTATCTTTTGATCGTATAGCAGTTCTCGTTTACGTGAGGTACACCCGTAGGGGCACGGCATGCCGTGCCCCTACACCTTGGGATATAACGTTGTACCGCATCTGAATGGGAACCGCTATAAATAGGCCATGCTGTAGGGGTTTAGCATGCTAAACCCCTACGAAAGATGTGGTTTTTAACCTTGCTCATATTTGGTATTTCCTGTCAATGCGTAAGTCCTATTAAATTACCCTTCGCTACATTATATTCTGGGGCTACCCGAAGCGATGTCTACGACGGGCTACGCCTACGCGCCATCATTGGATGAACCTCTGAGCTTCGTGGATGAACCTCTGAGCTTCGTGGATGAACCTTTGAGCTTCGTGGATGAACCTTTGAGCTTCGTGGATGAACCTCTGAGCTTCGTTGACGAACCTCTGAGCTTCGTTGATGAACCTTTGAGCTTCGTTGATGAACCTTTGAGCTTCGTGGATGAACCTCTGAGCTTCGTTGATGAACCTTTGAGCTTCGTTGATGAACCTTTGAGCTTCGTGGACGAACCTTTGAGCTTCGTTGATGAACCTCTGAGCTTCGTCAACGAGTCTTTTTAAGTCAAATAAAGCGGTGCGTTACGCCAAAGGCTAAAGGAGTAGAAATTAATAAGGAGTTAGGAATAAATAACTCCTAACTCCTAACTCCTAACAGACGCGATTAATCGCGTCTGTACAATATTTTTTATACCCCACAACTCAACTCGCCGGCTTTTTGACTGAAGAGGTGATTCTCGCGGTAGTCCACGGGACAATCTATCACGGCTGGTACATCTTGAGCGAGGGCTTCTTTGAGTGTGGGAATCAAATCTAAAGCCGATTCAACTCGATAGCCTTTTAAACCCATGCTTTCGGCGTATTTGACAAAATCAGGATTGCTGAAATGTACAAAGGATGAGTTTCCTTTGCCAAAATGATTTTCTTGCTTCCACTCAATCAACCCATAGCCACCATCATTAAAAATTATGGTGACAAAGGGCGTACCAACACGCAAGGCTGTTTCTAATTCTTGAGAATTCATCATAAAGCCGCCATCGCCTGTTACGGCAACAACTTTGCGGTTGGGATGAACGAGTTTTGCTGCTAAAGCGCCAGGAATGGCGATACCCATAGCCGCGAAGCCGTTGGAAATTATGCAAGTATTGGGGCTATGGCAATGATAATGACGAGCCATCCACATTTTATGTGCGCCAACATCCGAGATGACAATATCATCTGGCCCCATAACTTGCCGTAAGTCATAAATTAACTTTTGCGGCTTAATGGGAAATCCGTCATCATGGGCATACTGTTCATAATCTGCGCGAATATCTGCCCTTAAGCTGATGCCAAAGGGATCGGGTTTACCTTGTCGGTCTGCTAATTTTAAGATTTCATAGAGGGAATCTGAAATATCTCCAATTACTTCGGCGACGGGAATATAACTACTATCAATTTCCGACGGACTTACCCCAATATGCACAATGGGAATTTCACCATCACGATTCCATTTCTTGGGGGAAAACTCAATCAAATCATAGCCGATCGCAATTACTAAATCTGTGTTATCAAAGCCACAGGTAATATAATCTCTTTGCTGTAATCCTACTGACCACAAAGCTAATTGATGGGTGTAGGGAATCACGCCTTTACCCATGAAGGTATTGGCAACAGGTATATTCAGTAAAGTGGCAAATTGCGTGACAGCATCACTAGCATGAGCGCGAATTGCTCCATTTCCGACTAAGATTAATGGATTAACTGCTTGGCAAATTGCGGCTGCTGCTGCCCGAATGCTAGCAAAAGATGCGTATGTCTTTTCGCTACTATCCTTACGCAAAGGTTTGCCTTCGACGGGCATGGCTGCAATATTTTCTGGCAAATCAATGTGAACTGCACCAGGTTTTTCAGATTGCGATCGCTTAAAGGCTTTCCGCACTACTTCGGGTGTAATACTCGGTCGCACAATCTGTTTATTCCACTTGGTAACAGGTGCAAACATTGCCACCAAATCTAAATATTGATGGGATTCAATATGCATTCGATCTGTTCCCACTTGACCGGTAATTGCGACTAAGGGCGCACCATCGAGGTTAGCATCTGCCACTCCAGTCATCAAATTGGTTGCTCCAGGACCAAGAGTAGAAAGACACACTCCGGCTTTTCCTGTGAGTCGTCCGTAGACATCAGCCATGAATGCTGCACCCTGTTCATGACGAGTTGTAATAAATTTAATCGAAGAATGTTTTAGAGCTTCCAAAACGTGTAAGTTTTCTTCACCAGGGAGTCCAAAAATATATTGCACTCCTTCATTTTCTAGGCATTGCACCAATAACTCTGCTGTATTCATTTTATTTCCCGACAACTCTATTAACGAATAAGACTTTTGTTCTTTGTCATTAGTCATTTGTCCTTTGTTGTTTGTTCTTTGACCAATGACCAATGACCAATGACCAATCATTTAACCCAAACAGTTTTAAGATTGACAAACTCATGTATACCCTGGATACTCAATTCTCTGCCATATCCAGAACGCTTGATGCCGCCAAAGGGCAACCGGGGATCTGATTTGACCATACTGTTGATAAACACTGCACCTGCTTCGATTTCCTCAACCAAGCGATCGCATTCTTGGGCGTTGGTTGTCCAAGCACTTGCACCTAAGCCAAAGGGTGAATCATTAGCAAGTTTAATGGCAGCATCGATATCGGGAACGCGAAATAACAAGGCTACCGGCCCAAAAAATTCTTTTTTAGCAATTGGTGCCTCAAGCGGGATATCTTTAATAATCGTGGGTGGATAAAAGTTACCTGGACGATCTGATAAAGGATGTCCACCGGTGAGGACTTTACCACCACTGCTGATGGCAGTTTGCACTTGTTTATCTAAATCCTGGAGAATACTAGGAGTTGCCAGTGGGCCTAAATCGGTATCTGGTTGCATGGGATCGCCTACTTTCAGCGCTTCAAATTTTTCTAAAAGCAATTTTTCAAATTTGTCTGCGATCGCTTCTGCGATAATAAAACGTTTTGCTGCAATACATGATTGCCCATTATTCAACATCCGCGCTGTAGTAGCTGTGACAACTGCTGTCTCTAAGTCAGCACTTTCTAACACAATAAATGGGTCACTTCCTCCTAATTCCAAGACGGTTTTTTTAATTTGTTTACCGGCGGCGGCGGCGAGGGATGCACCTGCGGGTTCGCTTCCTGTTAAGGTGGCAGCTTTTATGCGATCGTCAGCCATTAAATCGGCAACTTTAGCAGCACCGATCAACAGAGTTTGAAAAGCACCTTCAGGAAAACCGGCGCGGCGGATAATATCTTCAATTGCCAAGGCGCACTGCGGCACATTGGAAGCGTGTTTGAGTAAGCCGACGTTTCCCGCCATCAATGCCGGTGCAGCGAAGCGGAATACTTGCCAAAAGGGGAAATTCCACGGCATCACTGCGAGGATTGCACCCATTGGCTGGTAGCGAACAAAACTATGGCTAGCATCAGTTTTTACAGAAACATCAGCTAAGAAACCAGGGGCGTGTTCAGCATAATAGCGACAGACGGCAGCGCATTTTTCGACTTCAGCGATCGCAGCTTTGAAAGGCTTACCCATTTCCAGAGTCATCAACTTAGCAAATTCTGCTTTGTCTTGCTCTAGAATATCAGCAGCCTTTTGAAGCCAGTGCGATCGCTCTAAAAAACTCGTCTGGCGATACTGTTCAAAAGCCCGATTAGCCAAATCGAGTTTAGCGGCAATTTCTACATCGTTTAGTGGCTCAAAGGTTTTGAGCGTTTCCCCAGTGGCGGGATTAATGGTGGCGATCGCCATTATCTGACCTCCCGTTAAAGAATAGCTTGAGGTGCTAGGCTTCCTAGTGTTACACAGATCAATTCTGGAAGCCACCACCCAAATTTTAGTCTTTTAGTGAAGAATTAGCTGTCTAATATTACAATTTCGCAATTATTTTTGAAATAAAATATACCAATCAACAAGTATTAATAGTGAATAAATTAAATACAAGTAAAGTTGCTATAATTTGCACAATTGAGGAATCAAGTCATGACTCAAGTCTTACGCCAAGTAGTTACATTTGATGAATTCGTTGCTAAATATCCAGATAACACTCTTAAACGTTACGAATTATATGATGGAGTCGTAGTTGAAATGCCGCAACCAACAGGCGACCATGAAGAGATTGTTGTATTTTTATCTACAAAAATCACTTTAGAATATAGTCGCCTCAGTCTGCCCTATGGGATACCAAAAACAGTATTAGTTAAACCACTGGAAAACGAATCAGCTTATTCGCCAGATGTGCTAATACTAAATCTGCCTAATTTAGTTAACGAGCCTCTGTGGAAAAAAGAATCAACTGTTAGTCAAGCAGCATCTATTTCTTTAATAGTTGAGGTGGTAAGTACAAACTGGAGAGATGATTATCTGAAAAAATACGCTGACTATGAACAAATGGAAATTCCTGAATACTGGATTGTCGATTATGCTGCATTGGGCGGTAGAGAATTTATTGGCAATCCCAAACAACCGACTATTTTGGTTTGCTGTTTAGAAGAAGGTGAGTATCGCGTTAGTAAATTTCGAGGAGATGATCGTATTCAGTCGCCAACTTTTCCAGAGTTGAATTTGACCGCAGAGCAAATTTTTAGCGCTGGCACAGTATAGCTCAATAGACTGGACTGGCTCTCAGTGTTGGCGTTAATTTCTACGAAGCTAGGACTTACGCATTGACAATAAATACCAAATATGGATAAAGGTAAAAACCACATCTTTCGTAGGGGTTTAGCATGCTAAACCCCTACAGCATGGTCTAATTACGTAGTTTACCGCCGTAGGCATCAAAAGATAATTAGTAAAAGCCTGAAACAACCTATTTTCGTTAATGCACATCACGATGAATTTGTACAGTGCGTAAGTCCTATAAGCCACTCGTCGGTGAGAATTTTCAAATATCAAAGCCAATACCCAATAACTAAATACTAATAATTGGATTAATAATTGTTGGCATTGGCTGCAATTGTGTCTGATAAACCTTTACTAATCGCTCAATACCTTTGAAACGATAATCTCCCATTTCCTCGAAATCGCAGGGTTCTGAAAGCATTTTATGAGTGGCTTCACTAATCACGCATTCGCTAGGGGGACAAACTGCTTCCATCCGAGCCGCCAGATTAATTGTTGCGCCTAATGCCGTATAATCTACCCTCTGGGAACTACCAACATCTCCCACAACAGCCTTACCACTGTTAATCGCAATCCGTAATTGTAGAGGTTCGTGCCAAAAATTATTGGCATTCAAATGTTCGAGACGATTTAGCATTCCTTTAGCAGCAGCAACAGCGCGGTCGGCGTGATCTGGTTGCGGTTCTGGAGCGCCAAAAAATGCCATAATACAATCGCCAATATACTTATCTAAAGTGCCACCGTAAGTAAACACTTCTTTTAGCATCTCTTCAAATAAATTATTTAATAGTTGAGCGATCGCAGTTGGTGTTAACTGTTCCGAAATTGCTGTAAAGCCAACCAAATCGGCAAACACAATACTGATTTCGCTCTCAACGGGAGCTAAACGACCACCTGGCAATGCGCCTAAAGATATCAACTGCTGTACAACTGCTGGAGAATGATAGCGTTCTAATCGGTGACGAATCATCTCTTCAGTTTTGAGTTTCTCAACTAACAACCAACGCTGCACACTAGAAGCGACAAGGTTTGCTAAAGCTGAAAAAAAGCTCAGTTCTTCCTCGCCTTCATTTGCCCAATGGTAAGAAGAAAGATTGGCATCGGCGTATAATACACCCACAACTTTATTTTCATCCCATAAAGGCACTGCCATCGCGCTACGAATGCCTTTAACTAAAATACTCTGTTCACTAGCAAACCGTTCATCCTGATGAGTATCAGCAGTTTGAATCACAACTTTTTCGTCAAATACCTTTTGACAGATACTACGACTAATCCAACTACCATCAGAGGGGAGATGTTTGTGTTGAGAAACGTTTTTAGTAGCAGCATTCACTAACTCCAACTGGCCGGAACCATTGACATCAATTAATAATGCCAAGCGTTCAATACTATCAAGGTAACGAAAAACCACTTGTTGCACTTGAGAAAAAATCTCTTCTATAGATGCCGCAGCACAGAGATTTTTGGCTATGTCCACTAAGTCTTTGAGACGGGCAATGGTTTTGTCCTTATTATTAATGTTGCCATCTTTGCTATCAGCTGCAATCCATTGCTGTTGTAGTTGTTCAACATTATGAAGGATTGTTCTTTGCTCATTAATGTCCGAAGTTCCGGGATGCTCAGGTGTCGATTGTGAAACAGGGTTTGTAAGCAGCACTACCAGGCTAACATTGCCCAGCAAAATGACATCACTGTGATGTAACTCTTGAGGATAGCTAACAAGATATCTATTTACTTGCGTCCCGTTTTTGCTGCCCATATCTTCAATAGTCCACGCACCATTGGCTGTTTTCACAAGGCGAGCATGGTGACGAGATACGCCAGCAAAAGGTAAGTACAAGTTACATTCCGGCAAACGACCAATTGTAAATACATCTTGGTCAATTGCGATCGCTGTTTCGATATCTCTCTCTTGTAGGCGTAGCGTCAGTTCAGTCATGAGTGTGATATGATCCATCGAAGCTATAGGTACAAGGAACTCTCAGGTAAGTCATACCCTACACATTAACCTTCACCTTTTCTTTATGACACTGTTAACTGCATTCCGACAACTAAGTGTAGCAAATACTACTATGAGGAGGCAGGAAGGCCAGCTTTCTCAATTAGGTGGTAATTCCAAACTAATCTCACCCAACAACCCCTTGCGAAAATCTGTTAGAAGTTGCCTTGCAGCTCGCTCTACATCACCTTTGTAACGATGCTCCGCTAAGGCGTGCAAATAGACATCTCCGGTGTCAGATATAGAATCAAGTTGGTAGCGGGACTGTAATGGTTTTTTTGGTAACAAATCATCTGTAGCGACAGTTTCCAAGTAGTTCAATAAATCCACTAGGGCTGCTGCTACTAGCTGATTATCGTAAGATGCTTCACCAATATCATCACAAATGGCTAATTTTAAGGCTGCTTCTTGGTCTTCCAACCTGATAGGAATGACACCAGGAGCATCTAGCAATTCCAAATGGTCAGAAATCCGCACCCAACGCAGTTGACGAGTTACTCCAGGACGGGCTGCACTTTCTACTACTCGCCGTCCCAGCAGACGGTTAATTAAAGCTGATTTACCGACATTGGGAAAACCAATGACCACAGCCCGGACTGGACGCGGTAACATCCCGCGATCGCTTCTTCTTTGATTAAGTTGTACTCCAGCGGCTTGCGCTGCCCGTGCCACTTCTGCTATACCTTTACCATGTTGAGCGTTGGTAAAATAGGGGACTTCTCCCTGACGTTTGAACCAATCTGTCCAGAGCGATCGCATTTGCGGCGTAATCATATCGACTCGGTTAAGGATTAACACCCTTGCCTTACCCTCCACCCACTCAGCTATTTGGGGATGGTGAGTCGCTAAAGGAATCCGGGTATCTCGTACCTCAAACACCACATCTACCCGCTTCAACTGTTCTTTGAGCTTCTTTTCAGCTTTGGCAATGTGACCTGGATACCATTGAATTAGGTTTAATCTATAATTTTGAGTTATAGCCATAGTTGATTAAATAAAATTATTCATTATTACTGATCAATTATCGCTCCTATTTAGCTTGATGTAAAATTAGACGATTGCCATCGGGATCGTAAGCATAAATTTCTCTACCGTGGTTAGCAATAGAAATGTTGCCCGATGGGGGATATCCCAAAGCAGTTAGATGTGCGATCGCATCTTCCAAATGACTCACCTCTAAACACAAACTTATCTTACTTTTGTGACTTATTTCAAATTCCGATTCATGAGTATTCTTCGGCTTAAAAATACCTAATCGCAAACTCCCCAAATGAAACTCAGCATAAACATTTGGAATCAATGATACTGGTTTCTGCCCCAGCATTTTGGTATAGAAACTCACCAAATCCTCAAAATTAGTAGATGCTATAGTAGCGATCGCATTAGTATATTGGAAACTCATATTTCCCTTAAAACTCCTCATCCTCTCTGCGCCTCTGCGCCTCTGCGTGACATAATTCCTTAATATTAATCACCCATTTATAACAATTCTATCCCCTCCACTGTAAACATTAAACCGTTCCCCACGCAGAAATCCAATCAAAGTAATTCCGAATTCTTTAGCAACAGACACCGCCAAACTACTAGGAGCAGAAACAGAACAAACAATAGGAACCCCAGCAGTTGTAGACTTTTGCAAAATCTCAAAACTAGAGCGCCCGCTAACCAAAACAATATAATTATTCAAAGGTAACTCATCACTAAGCAACGCTGAACCAATCAATTTATCCAAAGCATTGTGTCGCCCAACATCCTCACGCAGATTTAACAATTGTCCTTGAGCATCGAAGGTAGCCGCAGCGTGCAAACCCCCTGTAACAGTGAAAATACCTTGAGCCGCCCGGAGCTTGTCTGGTAAACTGTAAATAATCTCAGGTGTTACCTTGAAATCTGTGGGAATCACTGGACAACCCCGTAGACGCAAAGCTTCAAGACTAGCTTTTCCACACACCCCACAGGCGCTATTAGTGTAGAAATGACGCTCCAAAGGCTGTAAATCTGGAATCAATCCATGCCGCAGTTCTACATTTACAATGTTGTAGCGTTGCTCACCATCTACCAATTCATCTACGCAGTAGCTAATACGTCTGATATCTTCCCTGCGGTTAACAACTCCTTCACTGTAGAGGAAACCAGCAGCTAGTTCAAAATCCGCTCCTGGTGTCCGCATGGTGACAGCCACAGTCTTCTGGAGAGGAACAATGCGAATTTCTAAAGGTTCTTCGGTGGTGAGATAGTCTTGGCGAAGACGCATTTTGCCATTTTCCACCACCCAGACAGTTTCCTTGGTTTTGCTGCTAGTTTGGGTATTCATTTAATTACTATAATAAAACCGAATCGCTTGGTAACGAAATCACTATTTTATAGAAGATCGGGATCAATATTTAATTCTCGCAACTTAGCGGCTAGGCGTTCCGCACGTTGCTTTTCCTGTTCTGCGCGTTGCTTCTCCTGTTCCGCACGTTGCTTTTCTTCGTCCGCACGTTGCTTTTCTTCGTCCGCACGTTGCTTTTCTTCGTCCGCACGCTGTTTTTCTTCGTCCGCACGCTGCTTTTCTTGTTCTGCTAATTCTTGCGGTGTCAGCACTAACTGTCCTTGTGCTGTAAAATAGCGTAATTGATTATCCTGCACACCCAAATATAAATCTAACTGCTGACTCCATAACCAACCTTGGGGATTCGCTTCTATTGGTTGGTAATGAGCGTCTACTAAATGAAACCCCACAAATTCTAAATTATTGGGGTCAAACCAAAAATACTCTGGCGTGCGAAAGATATCTTGGTAGATTTGTTTTTTTAAGCCTTTGTCTGTGGCTTTTGTGGAAGGCGAAAGCAACTCGACAATGATATTGGGATATTTACCGTCTTCTTGCCAAATCACCCAACTTTTGCGCGGTTTTTTTTCGCATCCTAGCACCACAAAAAAGTCTGGTCCGCGAAATTCTTCTGATTTAAGTTGACGTTCGCTATAGTAAATCGTCAAATTTCCCGCCGCATAAAAGTCATGACGGTTTTGCCACCACAATTCTAAGCATTGTAATAACAGAATAATTTGGCGTAGATGTAAATCGCTTTCCAATGGTGGTTCGTCGCTGTAGATATCTCCTGGTGGAAATATTATATCTTTTGCTGGTTCTAATTCTTGGGCAACTGACATGACTTTCTTAGAGGTGAGACGATCAGATGAACACCTGCGGGTGGATGCACAGATGTAATTACTATCATAGGGGTTGCTGATTTATAGTTATGTGCGATCGCTCTGTATTAAGACTTCACTCTAACCCCAAAGCATCCAACAAAGAATTTAAATTTTCCCAAATGCCCGATTGCATTATCATTGATCAATCTAGGGTGCGATCGCTCCTGCGGGGTTATAACAATAGCGATGATTGCACTCACCAACAAACGTTGGTCATCAATGCTAGAATGTTGACCCTTAAGGCTACAACATTAAGCCTTAAGGTCATAATATTAACCCTTAAAGCTACAACCTTAAGGCTTAAGATTACAACATCAAGCCTTAAGGTTACAACATTAAGCCTTAGAGCTAGAACATCAAGCCTTAAGGTTACAACATCAAGCCTTAAGGTTAAAGCGATCGCAGGTGCAATGTCTACGACAGGCTATGCCTACGCTTATGCAACAATATTGTAGTTTTTGTGCAACTTAAACATAATATTATTTAAGAGAAAATCAACCCTTGGTGATTAAATACCGAGAAATTACGGACATAAGTAAAAAATTTAATTTAAAAGACTGCGCTTTTTGCTGAACCAGAATATAGATTAATTGAGACAAAATAGATTTGTAAAGCTTTAATATCTGTGCAAATTTATGTCTCGAAAAAAACGTAGTTCCCGGATTCTAGAAAAAGCTGAGTTTAGAGTTGCCGGACTGAAAGCTATCGATCAAAATATCAATTTTGATGATACTTACAACTTGCAAAACCTGACTCAATTAATAGAACACTTTCACGATACGCTTGATGATTATAACGCTGATATAGCGATGATTGACTCTTCTAAAACAAAGTTGGATGAGATGGAAAAAACCTTAAATCAGGTTTCAGACAAAATGCTGACATGGGTTGGTTGCAAGTACGGCAAAAACAGCAATGAATATGAACTTGCAGGTGGTGTTCGAGACAGCGATCGGATTCGGAAAAGCAGATTAACACGCTTGAAAGCTAATACAGATAAAACATCAGGTGAAAATAAAATAACCGCCATATTACCATTGCCCAGAAGTTTAACCGAGTAAAATTAAAAGTAATTAGCCAAATATGACATTACACATATAGCAAGTCTTATCAATTTTCTCAGTAATAATTCAGGACTGCTATATAATAAAACTTTGCATTAACCCAGAACTTCCGCAATTTTAAAATTGAATGACCCGTTTTATACATGATAAATTCGCCAAAGACTATCTAGAAGAACTATTAAAAGATTACGGGGAAGTCAAAGCATCAGAAAAAGTATCAGGAGAGATTAAAGAAATAGATGTTTTATTCACTCCTGCTAAACAGCAAAGCTGTAATATACAAATACTGGGTTTGCTAGGAAGATTTGCTGAACATACGGCGCTTATAGAACCATACCGCAATCCAGCTTCAACCGATGAAATCTGCGACTGTCTTCTCAAATTATTAGAAATCAAGGCTCTCTTGCGACGAGAAGCTAAAGCCAATAAAACCAAACTTCAGGATTCAGAAATTCCCAAATTGTGGGTTCTGACTCCAACTATATCTGAAACTAGATTATCTAGTTTCAGAACTATGCAAAAAGCAGATTGGTTATCGGGAGTGCATTTTCTCCCAGATGCCTTGCGGACAGCAATCGTCGCAATACACCAACTACCCCAAACACCGGAAACGTTATGGTTAAGGCTTTTAGGTAGGGGAAATGTGCAGTCACAAGCAATTATCGAGTTGCAAGGGTTAGCATTAGATCATCCATCCCAAAAAGCAACTCTTGAGTTAGTTTACAACTTGCGCGAAAATTTGAGAGTAAATCAAGAATTAGAAGCAGATGATCGGGAGTTAATTATGCGACTAGAACCACTTTATCAAAGAGACAGAGAACAAGCCAAAGAAGAGGGAAGACAAGAAGGAAGACAAGAGGGGGAACAAGACTTAATAGTGCGTCTACTCAATCGCCGTATTGGTGAAATTGATGCATCATTAATCGAGCGAATTAAAGGCTTATCCATTGAACAATTAGAGAATTTAGGAGAGGGATTGTTAGACTTTTCTAGTGTTACTGATTTAGAAGCTTGGTTAAACCAACAATTTTGATATGTACGATATAGAATACCTGTTATACTGATGAAATTTTTGGCAGTATTTCGGTTAATTCATTGCAGCCTTAGTAGCACATTCCCTTTTGTCCAATGTACTTGCTAGTTTTCGGAAAAGCGATGCCTACGGCGGTAAACTACGCTGTTGACCAATTTTTTGTCGCTTGAATTCAAGTTCAACATCACTTAAAAAATTCCCTAAATCAAAACAATAAATTTTACTATAAAAACACATTTTCAGTATATTAACTGATAAAACCCGCGATTTTACATTGTTAATATGTAATAGATAATATAGCATCAGCTATTTAAACTAGAAGGTAAAGATTCAAATCTAAATGACTATAAAAAAACCCTTGGCTATCAATCAGCTAGAGGTGGGGCAGATAATTCGTGATCTGCGGCTTTTGACTGGGCTAACGCAAGAACAGTTTGCAGCCACTTTAGGTGTTACTTGTACCACAATTAACCGTTGGGAAAATAAACGCTCTAAACCCTCGCCGTTAGCGATGAGGAAAATTGAGCAAATGTTGGAGAAAATGGGACAGAAGGGAACAGATTTACTAAAGAAGTATTTTTACAAAGATTAGTTAGTAACAAGCGTACTTACAATCATCTTAGAAAATGCACCTAAAAAAATTAAAGAACAGGCAAACTACGACATAGGAAAAGAGCCAGACTATAAACAATTTAGAACGATTGCATTACGAGTAGATCAAGTTTTGTCTTGCGCTAATTTTAGTAGAAATCCCGTACAATTTTTTTGTAACGCAACATCTCAAGGGATTCTAGGACGAGTAGCTGGTTTCACCAACCAGGGCAATGGAACGATTCGATTACGATTGGAACGAGAAAATCATAAAACCTGCCAAGTCTTTGTTTCTTCACAAATGCTGAACAAAATTACGGATGGTAGCTCACCAGAAATCATTAATAGAAAACAAGTCAATATTATTGGAGTAGAGCCAATAGAACTAGAAGATGGCACTTGTCAACTAATGATTGAAAACCCTACTCAGCTAGTAGTGTTACAACCTGGAGCTTAATGTTAAGCTAGCACTTTATTGTAAGAGGCATGATGAAAATCACTTACACAAAATTAGGTCGAGTTTTTAAGTAGCTGTTAGATCGCCCTTCACCCTATCCTTTCATCTCTAACCCTTGGGCTACATCAGTTATACTTTCTAAAAAGTTTTGGTTCCTGAGAATTTCGTAGAGGTTAATATCTTTCTCTAGAAGGCAAGCGTGTCCACTGTCAGAAAGTACCATCGTCGTAGCATTTGGTAAAATATTAGCTATGCGCTTGACTTCAGTCACAGAAGGCAAAAGCCGATCGCTAGCACCAGCAATTAACAAAATTGGTTGAGTTAATCGACGTAACTGCTCGTCATCAATCTCAAACTCTCGCAGTAAAGACAACCGCCAAAGAACGGTTTCTGACGGTACAGAACGCATAGTTCTCAAAAGTTCATGGCGATCGCTTGGGCAAATGCGTGGTAAAGATGCCAGAAATGGCAATAACCCCAGTGCGCCGATGTCATAAAGGTGTTGTGGCACCAAGAAAGTTAGTTGGGAAGCCCAATTTAACCAAGGGCGAAGTTGAAAGGCGGAAGCTGGGTTAATTAAGATAATTCGCTTAAATAAATGCGGTGCTTGAATCGCTACTTTCATCGCCAAACAACCGCCAAAGGACTCACCACACAGGTAAACTACTCTCTGGGAGCTTTTTTCTAATTCGGCGTGGAGCAGGTTTAATACGCTATTGGTTAACACATCCCAAGTGTTAAGGTCTTTTCGGGGAATCGCTAAACAGCGGACATCAAAGCCAGCTTCTAATCCAACGGTTTGCGATCGCAATAATTGACCTGTTCCATCCATTCCTGGCAAATATACCAATAGTGGATACTCTGGTTGTACTCGTTTAGGAGTCAGGAAACAAGGGTTTAGCTCAACTTCTTTTATAGTCATTAGTCAATCATATAAAACTTTTAGAATACTGATTGTTACTTATAAAAGCTTTGGTGTTTTTGATTCTAATAGCAACCTTGACGCAGTAAGTTGCTAATTTCGCCGTGACAGTGTTCTGTCAGTTCAGCTACAACGGTTCTGGCTTGTTTACCGTGATATTTTTTTTGGTGTTGGGGCGTAATCCAATAAGGGCGACCAATTAACACCGCAACCCGACGATAAAATACTAAGGGATGCCAACCACCTTGATTAAATAAAGGTTCTGAAGGATCAAATATACTCAAAAGCCTTAAGGGAAAACCATCTTAAGATATAATTAATATTTTTTAATGATTTGCTTTCCAGTTTTCTAGGTCAGCTAAAGAGCGATCGCGGTAACGTCCATAACGCTCCTGCTTACTTTTAATTTTCGCACCCAGTTCAGGAAAAATTCCAAAGTTGGGCGGCATTGGTTGGAAATGCTTAGGCGAAGCGGAACTAATAAATTCTAATAACGCACCCATCATTGTAGTTGGTGGTAAAATCAAAGTCTCTTTACCTAAAGCTAACCGCGCTGCATTAATTCCCGCCAAGCAGCCACCCGCAGCCGCAGCAGTGTAGCCTTCAGTACCAATCAATTGTCCAGCTGCTAATAAAGTTGGGCGTTCTTTAAATTGCAGAGTCGGATGCATCAGTTGAGGAGCATTAACAAAAGTGTTGCGGTGCATCACCCCCAGCCGCACAAACTCCGCCTTTTCCAAACTGGGAATGAGTTGAAATATCCGCTTTTGCTCACCCCAGCGCAGATTAGTTTGGAATCCTACCATGTTCCACAGTTGACCGGCTTTGTCTTCTTGTCGCAACTGCACCACAGCATAAGGACGTTCTTCTGTACGAGTATCTGACAATCCTACTGGCTTTAGGGGGCCGTAGCGCATCGTGTCTTCTCCCCGGTGTGCTAGTTCTTCAATTGGTAGACAGGCTTCAAAAAATTTTGCTGTTTCTCGTTCAAAACCTTTGAGTTCTGTTTGTTCAGCTTTGCAGAGTTCTTCTCGAAAATGCAAATACTGCTCTTTATTCATTGGGCAGTTGAGATAAGCGGCTTCACCTTTGTCATAACGTGATGCCATAAAGGCAATGTCACGATTAATCGATTCTCCGACGATAATCGGACTAGCTGCATCGAAAAAGCTGAGGTATTCCATCCCCGTAAAGCGGCGCAAATCTTCAGCTAAGTCAGGGCTGGTTAAAGGCCCAGTCGCCAAAACTACAATTCCTTCAGGAATCGCAGACACTTCACCCCGGCGGAATTCAATTAAAGGATGGCTAGATAAAGTTTGTGTCAAGTCTTGGCCAAATTGTCCTCTATCGACGGCTAGCGCTCCACCCGCAGGTACGGCGTGTTCATCAGCTTTAGAAATGACGATAGAACCCAGTTGGCGTAATTCTTCGTGCAGTAATCCAGCTGCGCGATCGCTTGCCATTGCTCCAAAGGAATTACTACACACTAATTCTGCCAAATGTTCTGTATGATGAGCCGGGCTAAAGCGTTTTGGACGCATTTCATGGAGAATTACAGGCACTCCAGCTTGGGCTATTTGCCATGCTGCTTCTGTCCCAGCTAGTCCACCTCCAATTACTTGTATCGGTTGTTGTTCCATAGTTAAATTTTTAATTCCTATATCATAAGTATCTATCAGTAGCGACAGGATAACGCACCATCAACAGCAGTAATTATAAATTATCTGTGTCAATTCCCTTTTCTTTGAGTTTAGCTAACAATTCTTGATAGCGATCGCGCTCTTTTTCTAATTCTTGTAAAGCCGCTTCCTTTTCTTGTAAAGCCGTTTCCTTTTCTTGACGTTCTTGTTTCCGTAACTGGTCAATTTCTACAGTGGTCAAAAACTTTTGCCCAGAGGGAGAAAAAATTTCCAGGGTATCCGGTATTAATTGAAAATGGATTCCCAAACGCGGACTTACCCAACCATTCATCTCTTCGATGACTTCAAAACTATCTCCAGAACGAAGCAAGCCATTTAAATCATTCTTATCGGGATCATAAATATAATATTCTTCTACACCATAACGTTGATAAAACTGCAATTTTTTGGTCATTTCTTTGAGGGTGTTACCTGGCGAGAGAATTTCAAATACTACCTGTGGAGGTATATTATCTTCATCCCACTGTAAATAAGAACTCCGTTTTCCTTTTGGTCTGCCAAAGACTACCAGCGTATCGGGCGCTTGTTTAATGTTAGGATTTCCTTTAAGTGGATACCAAAACAAATCTCCGGCGATAAATACATCAGCTGGCGATGCAAATAAGATTTCTAAATTTTCTTTAATTTTGACAATCCATGCAAATTGTTCTGTATTATCCGCCATTGGCTGTCCGTCGCTTTCCGGGTAGATGATTTCGATGGTGGTTTCTGGTGTAACTTGTTGTACCATTGCTGCACCTCCAAGTATAGGGTTTTTCGCTGATATTTCTAGTTTATATAGCGCTCATGTTAATATTTATTTTAGCTATAAGTAAGTCGGCGATAAAAAATAAAGCTATGTAACACAATGTAAAATCTTTGGAATTAGCTCATAATTGCGCTGTCGACTTACTTAAGACTGAATTGGCAAACTGGATTTAGGCATTAGATGATAACTGTGCTTTTATTGGCAAACGTAATTATTATCGCCTAGCTACAAACTGCTCCTCAGAGAAATGGCAAAATAGTAGATAAATTGAATTATTCGCAGCAAGCAGGTTGCAAACCAGTGATTAATCAGCGAATTGAGCAAGCAAATAAAAGAAAGCAAGATTCTCAAAGTTAAGGCTTACTCGTCTGGATTTACACCCATATCTCTCAGCCTTTGCGCCAAGCGTTCAGCTCGTTGACGTTCCTGCTCTAACAATAATTTGGACTGCTGTAACTGTTGTTGAGCTTGTTCTTTTTGCTCTCTTTCTAAATCTGCTCTTTCTTCACCAGAGAGTAATAAATTTCCCTGCTCATCCCACCAACGCAACCAAGGCAATTCTAGATTTTGATAGCGACCTTGCCAAATACCTAACTCTACACCAAGGGCGTTAATAGGGTAATGTCCTCGTTTGTTTTCTAAGACTAATTCATAGTGGTCTTCTATCAGGTGATACACTTCTACTCGACTGTGGCGCACTTCGTAAATGCCGTAAAAGGCAGGTCTAATTGCTTGCTCGTAAACCCAAAATTTTCCCGTCCAAGAAGTTTTGTCACGTTCTTCTGAACCATCACCCGATACAAACTCCAATACAATCAAAGGTGGGATAATCTCTTGCCACAGTACATAAGAACGTCGTGTTTGACCATTTAAAAGTGGTGACACATTAGGCACATAAAACCAGTCTGGTGCTTCTGCACCTCTTTGTGGCGGGTCAGTCATCCGCCAATAAATGCCAGAATCTTGACCAATGCAATAATTACCTTCTGGATGACGTTGCTGTAACACTGGTTGAATCGAATCTGTAAGCAGAATACTTTGAGGATGTTCTTGAAAATTTTTCACAAATTCGCCGTCTGACTCAGGCAATTGAGTATGGTCGGGTAAAGTAGTTAGCAGTATTTCAGGTGTAGTAGTCATAGAAATTTTGACTTAATTCAGATTTTTTCTACTATTATGGAAACTTTCGCTCGCGCACTTCCCCAGCATAATCTTGCACAGCTTTGGTAATTGTCTCTCGCAGATTCGTGTAAACCTTGGCGAATGGTGGATGCTTCTCGGCAAGCCCGATTACATCTGAGGTAACTAAAACCTGTCCATCGCAGTGAAGCCCTGCACCGATACCAATTGTCGGAATACTAAGTTTTTGGGAAATCTGCATTGCCAAATCTGCGGGTATATGCTCTAACACTATCGAAAATACACCAGCTTGTTCAAGAGCGATCGCTTCATTGAAAATTCTCTCACTCGCTTCTGGTGTCTTCCCTTGTTGTCGCAAGCCAAGTTGATGTACTGATTGCGGTGTTAAACCGACATGACCCATTACCGGAATTCCGGCTTCTACCAAACGAGCTATAGTTTGGGCGATCGCTGGATAGCCACCTTCCAATTTTACCGCTTGAGCGCCCGTTTCCTTCAGTACCCGCCCAGCTGAGTGCATTGCTTGCTGAAGACTTTCTTGATATGTCAAAAATGGTAAATCTACAACCACTAATGCCTGTTTAACTCCTCGACGCACAGATTTGGCGTGGTATATCATCTCATCTAGAGTTATCGGCAACGTTGTTTCATACCCTAGAATTACTGCCATTGAGTCACCCACAAGGATTAAGTCTACACCAGCTGCGTCGAGGAGTTGAGCGATCGCATAATCCCAGGCGGTCAACGCCACGATTGAACGTCCCTGTTGTTTCCATTGAATTAATTGCTGGGTAGTGATTGCCATTTTTGAGTGCTGAGTAGTGAGTGCTGAGTGTTGAGTAGTGAGTAAACAGTTAGGAGTTAGGAGTGAGAAATTAAGAGTTTTGAATTTAAAAAACTCTTAAACTCATAACTCAGCACTCATAACTCATAACTTGTCATTTAACACCGCGACCAAAAGCAAGATGAGGTTTTGCACCGCTTGTTTTGGGCATTAACCAAGCTAGACCTTCACTAGTGCCGATCCATAATTTATTGCCGACATCAGGCGCAAGGGCAAGAATCCGACTAGAAGGAAGTCCAGCAACTTCTGGGTCTAAAACAGCTCCTGTATTTGGATTTAATCGTAACAAACCATCGTTAGTTCCAACCCAAACACTACCATCTTTAGCAAAACGTACTGCTGTCACGTTACGCCCACGCAGCCGAGTCACAGACCGCAACACTGCACCAGTTTTCGGGTTAATAACTAGCAAATTATTCGCCATTCCCGCCCAAATTAATCCTTCTGGACTGATAGCTAAAGCTTGTACAGTTGTCCCCGGCAAATCGACGATCCGCTTCATGATTGCAGCACTGGCAGTATTTACCCGCACCAATCCATCAAGGGTGCCGACCCACAGATGACCTTGAGCATCTAAAGTCAGGGTGTTGGCACTGACACCAGGCAGATTTTTTAATGTTGTCATAATCAAGCCTTGGTCGGGACTAATTAGGACTAAACCATTATCGGTTCCAACCCACAAATAACCCCGCTTGTCAAGTAACAGTGACAATACTCGTTTAGAAGGCAAAAATAAATTCTGCGCGGTGATTTCGTTAGTGCGGGGGTCAACTCGGATTAGTCCCTCATAACTTCCCACCCACAAGCGTCCTACTTTGTCTTGGGCTAAAGCACCAATGGCAACATTCGGTAAGTTAACACGAGAAACAATCTTGCCGGTTTTTGGATCAATCCGCGATAGTCCCCGCCAAGAACCTACCCAAAGATTGCCTGTAACATCTTCTAGTAAATTACCGACACGATAATCGGTTTCTGGTGAATGTTCTTGCACCCCCCGCTCATTGGGCAAGGGATCTACTCGCGGTGGCGGTGGGGAAGCTGGGTAACTGGAGGGTAAATCAGATGAATCAATGTCAGGGGTTTTTTGGGCGATCGCCACAATTCCTAAACTTGGCAGAGCTATCAACCCCAGCAAAATAGAAGTAACTAATAAACAAGTACGCTTGCGAAATAATACCACGGTGACATTTCCTTTGGAAACAATACCCATAGCCACTATCTAAACTGGCTTTGGGTTAATTTCAGTGTTCCCCTAGTTGGGATTTTTTAAACGTCACAGGCAATTTTTCTCAAATTCTATGAGTATTGGGCATTTGGGAAAGAATTCTTGTAACTCCTAACTCCCTACTCTCCACTCCCCAAAAGCTTCTATACAGTTATTGATCACCATTTGTAAATCATTCTTAACAAAATGTTTAAAACTTTCTGTAATAACAAATATATATAGTTAAGTTAAAAAGTTTCAAAGAATAACTTATCGAATTCTTGATATATTGTGAAATAAGCTACAAATTACGTGGTGTGCAATTTTTTATCTTTCGCTCACATCTGTGCTAAACTTCCGCAGAAAAACTGCGACCCTCTGCCAAAAGCAACTCTCAATAGAAATTTGCTGATCTTCTCCCTAGTGAAGGGGGAAAGTCGAGAGTGAGGGCAAGTTGCACAGTACGTAATTTGATAAGTAATAAAGATGACTTCTGGGAAGGATGAAATATGTCTTACGCTCAAACGAAGACTCAGAGCAAAACTGGGTATAAAGCCGGGGTTCAAGATTACAGACTAACTTATTACACACCCGATTACACACCCAAAGATACAGATATTTTAGCGGCATTCCGCGTTACACCTCAGCCCGGAGTTCCTCCCGAAGAAGCGGCTGCGGCTGTAGCGGCTGAGTCTTCCACTGGTACTTGGACAACTGTGTGGACGGACTTGCTCACCGACCTCGATCGCTACAAAGGTCGTTGCTACGATATCGAACCCGTTCCTGGTGATGACAACCAATTCATTGCCTACATTGCCTATCCTTTGGATTTGTTTGAAGAAGGCTCTGTAACCAATATGTTAACCTCCATTGTGGGGAACGTATTTGGTTTTAAAGCTTTGCGGGCGCTGCGTCTGGAAGACTTGCGGATTCCTGTAGCTTACCTCAAAACCTTCCAAGGGCCTCCCCACGGTATCCAAGTTGAGCGTGACAAGTTAAACAAATACGGTCGTCCTTTGCTGGGTTGTACAATTAAGCCCAAATTAGGTCTTTCCGCTAAGAACTACGGGCGTGCTGTATACGAGTGCTTACGTGGTGGTTTGGACTTCACCAAAGACGACGAGAACATCAACTCCGCTCCATTCCAAAGATGGCGCGATCGCTTCTTGTTCGTATCGGAAGCTATTGCCAAAGCTCAAGCTGAAACCGGTGAAATCAAAGGTCACTACCTAAACGTCACCGCTCCCACCTGTGAAGAAATGCTGAAACGGGCTGAGTACGCTAAAGAACTCAAACAGCCCATCATCATGCACGACTACCTCACCGCAGGCTTCACCGCCAACACCACATTGGCTCGTTGGTGTCGTGACAACGGTATTCTGTTGCACATTCACCGCGCTATGCACGCCGTAATCGACCGTCAAAAGAACCACGGTATCCACTTCCGCGTATTGGCTAAAGCTCTGCGGATGTCTGGTGGCGATCACATCCACACGGGCACCGTAGTTGGTAAGTTGGAAGGTGAACGTGGGATCACAATGGGCTTCGTTGACTTGTTGCGTGAAAACTACATAGAACAAGACAAGTCTCGCGGTATCTACTTTACCCAAGACTGGGCTTCTCTACCTGGTGTAATGGCAGTTGCTTCTGGTGGTATCCACATTTGGCATATGCCCGCACTTGTAGAAATCTTTGGTGATGACTCTGTACTGCAATTCGGTGGTGGTACACTCGGACACCCTTGGGGTAATGCTCCTGGTGCTACAGCTAACCGCGTAGCTTTAGAAGCTTGTGTCCAAGCTCGTAACGAAGGCCGCAACTTGGCTCGTGAAGGTAACGACATTATCCGCGAAGCCGCTAAGTGGTCTCCTGAATTGGCGGTTGCTTGCGAACTGTGGAAAGAAATCAAGTTCGAGTTTGAAGCAATGGATACCGTCTGATCAAAAGTTAGAAGTTAGAAGTAGAGACGCGATTAATCGCGTCTGTTAAATATAACTCATAACTGTTAAGGGCTGGGGTCAAGCATGAATCTTAAGCAAATTGCGAAGGACACAGCCAAGACTCTCCAAAGTTACCTGACTTATCAGGCTTTAAGGACAGTACTGGCACAGCTAGGCGAAACGAATCCTCCATTGGCACTTTGGCTGCATAACTTTTCCGCTGACAAAATTCAGGATGGTGAATCATACATTGAGCAACTATTCCGAGAAAAGCCAGATTTGGCATTGCGAATCATAACTGTCAGAGAACATATTGCAGAGGAAGTTGCTGATTTTTTACCGGAAATGGTTCGCGCTGGTATTCAGCAAGCCAATATGGAACAACGTCGCCAGCATCTAGAACGCATTACACAAATAGATACATCAAACCTCAGTCTGCAACCAGAACAACAAGCAACTTCAGATCCAAATAATGAACAGTGAACAGTTAACAGTGAGTATTTTTTAACTGTTCACTGCTGACTGATAACTGATAACTAAAGTCAATCGCAATCCATTATCAAAAGCTATGCAAACTCTACCAAAAGAGCGTCGTTACGAAACCCTTTCTTATCTGCCTCCCCTGACTGATGCTCAAATTGCCAAGCAGATTCAGTACATTTTGAATCAAGGTTATATCCCAGCCATCGAGTTTAACGAAACTTCTGAGCCAACAGAATTATATTGGACAATGTGGAAGTTGCCTTTGTTCAGTGCTAAATCTACTCAAGAAGTGTTGAGCGAAGTTCAAGCGTGCCGTTCTCAATTTAGTACTAGCTATATCCGTGTTGTGGGTTTTGACAACATCAAGCAGTGCCAAATTCTCAGCTTTCTTGTTCACAAACCTAATAAATACTAAAGTTAGCAAGCTTTAAGTAATTGATTTAGCTCTATAGGAGAGGGGAATTATCTGCCTCTCCTATTTACTGGGTTTGTTTTTAAACGCAAAGGTACGCTGAGTTATTCTCTGCGTTTTTTAAGAGAGTAAGTAGAGCGGCGTGAATAATTCAAGGTTTGTAGTAAGGACTTTAGTCCTAATTTGAGGGCTGAAGCCCTCTCTACGAGACGCTACGCGTAGCTTGCTTCCCCGAAGG
>Ga0209591_10001703_pt1 | contig 26957 bp, 25 predicted proteins | sample MAT01_FD_187207 | JGI IMG/M metagenome (GOLD analysis project Ga0209591, IMG submission 187207) | Freshwater microbial communities from Lake Fryxell liftoff mats and glacier meltwater in Antarctica - MAT-01 (SPAdes) (version 2) | ecosystem: Environmental > Aquatic > Freshwater > Ice > Liftoff... | reverse complement strand
CGCCGCCACGCATTCCGACCCCGTTCACGTGCAGCATGACATCGCGATCCACGCCACTCACCGGCACCACGCGTACGCCCAGTTCCGCCGCGAGTGCGCGCACCCGCACATAGCCCTCCCCGATGGCGTTGCCACCCGCTTCCGGTTTCCCGGGAATGTCATTCAGCGTGAGCACGCGCCCGCCCACGCGGTCGCGGGCTTCGAGTACGGTGACGGCACACCCAGTCGCTCGCAATCGGAGTGCCGCCGCGAGTCCGCTCAGCCCCGCCCCGATCACGATCACACGGTGCGGCGCACCGTGCCCCGGCGCGCCCTGACGCAGCGGAGCGCTCGCCGCCACGGCGCGTGCCAGAGCGGCCGGCGTGGCCACCAGTGGTGCGATGGCCCACCCGCCGAGGGTCTGGAGAAAGTCACGACGCGACGCGTGGCGTCGCCGATCAGGTCCGTTCGACATCGGCCATCTCCGGACGATAGGGACGCACGAGAAACTGTCCGCTCGGTGGTTCGGGGAACGTGCCGGCGTCGTACACCAGCCGACCACGCAGGAAGGTCCGCGTGACTTCGCCGGTAAAGGTCAGCCCGTCGAACACGCTATAGCCCTGCGTCGATGGCGATGTCATGCCGTCGACGACGAACGACGCCTGCGGGTCGAGCAGCACGATGTCCGCGTCATAGCCGACAGCGAGATCGCCTTTGCCGTACAATCCATACCGGCGCGCCGGATTCCAGCTGGTCAGTTCGGCAATCCGATGCAGCGACAGTCCGCGCTGCTGTCCTTCGCTGAACAGCGCGGACAACAGATATTCCGTGCCCCCGAAACCGGAGCGTGACTGAAAAATGTCCTCCGGGTGTTCCGAGTGCGTCTTATGCTCGGCCGCGCAGCACGCATGGTCGCTGACGACCCAGTCGATGTCGCCGCGAAGCAGCGCGGTCCAGAGATACTCCACATCCTCGCGTGATCGAATAGGCGGATTCACTTTCGCCCTGAATCCGGCTGCGGCATCGTAGTCGAGGATAAGATGTCCGATCGTCACTTCGCGGCGGAAGTTGACGTGCGGAAAGGCCGCGCGCATCAGCAGCGCCGCGTCCACCGCTTTCTGCGACGTGAGATGCAGCAGGTTGATGTTGGGCAGGTTCGTTTCGTGCGCCAGGTATGACGCGATCACGATCGCCAGTCCTTCGGAATGCGGTGGGCGCGACGCGCTGTAGGCGCGTAACCCTTGCAGCTTCCCCTCCCGCTGCACGATCGCAGTATACGCGTTCATGATCTCCGCCGTCTCGCAATGCAGGCTGAGGCTGATGCAGTCGCGCAGCGCTGGCCGACGTTCGATGGCCCGCGAGAGGGCGCGCATGACGAACTCAAAATGCGCGATGTCGTACTGCTCATCGTCGCTGATCATCAGGAAGGAACGCTGATCGCCCGAGCGCCCGTGCAATCCGTAGCCGCCGTAGAACATGAAGATCTTGAACGACGTCACGCCGTGATCATCGATCAGGGATTCGATCTCTTCGATGTGCTGCTTGTCCATGGGCGCGAGATGATACGCGTAGTCCACATGAAAGCGTCCGTCCGACAACGCGAGCACTTCAGGAAAGAACTCGCGATACGGGCCCGCCTTGTTCAGGTAGTACTTCCCCGTGCGGATGTAGTTGAGACTCGTGGTCACACCACCCATCGCCGCCGCACGGCTTTCGGTTTCGGCGTCTTCGGCCAGCGGTGCATAGATCCCCACGTGCATGTGCGCATCGACGAGCCCCGGAAACGCGAGCTGCCCCTGCCCATCGACGATGCGTGTGGCGGGCCCATCGAGCGCGGGCTCGATCGCCGCAATGCGTCCGTCGCGCACACCGATGTCACAGACCGGCACGTCGTCGTGATGCGGGCGCACCACCCGGACGTTGCGTACGATCAGGTCGAAGCTCGGAGCGGTCATGGCAAGTCGGAACCAGGCGTTGGGGGAGTGGGAGCATCGGCGGCGACCAGCACGCCGGCCGCAATGAAAGCATCGATGGTGACGTCGTCGAGACCGGCGCGGCGCGCGAGGTCGCGCGTATCCGCACCGATGGCGGGCGGATGTGCACGCAGTGGCAGCGTGCGACCGTCGAGCACCAGGGGCGTACGCGGCATCTTCGCACGGGTGGTGTCATTCAGCTGCGTGTCCAGCAGCCCGGCGCCGGCGTTGAGTTGCGGATCGTCGAAGAGATCTTCGGGGCGCGCGATCGGGGCGAAGGGAACATCTGCGCGCTCACAGCGGGCAATCACGTCGTCGCGCGTCATCGTCGCGAACATGCGCTCGAGATCGGGAAGCAAACGCTCGCGCGCTTCAATTCGCAGGTTGTTCGTGTGCAGCGCGATGTCTGTTGCAAGATCCGCGCGATCGAAGGCTGCGCAGAATCGCTGCCAGTGCTTGTCACTGACCAATCCGATGAAGACAGGTTCGCCGTCGGCGGTGCGGAACGTGCGGTAGACCGACCATGGACTGATGCGCGCCGGCATCGGCGGCACCGGCTGCCCCGAGAGCGCGCCGTGCGCCATGTGCTGCCCCATGAGAAACGCCGTGGTCTCGAACAGCGCCGCCCGCACCAACTGTCCGCGCCCACTCTGCTGCCGTTCGTATAATGCGGTCAGGATCCCCATGACACCGAACATGCCGCCGGTGATGTCGACCACGCTGGTGCCGGCGCGCAGTGGCGTCCCTGGCGGGCCGGTCATGTACGCGAGCCCGCCCATCATCTGCACGACTTCGTCCATCGCGTGGCGCTGCTCGTACGGACCGGGCAGAAACCCTTTCAGCGAGCAGTAGATCAATCGCGGCCAACGCGGCGACAGCTCGGCATATCCGAGGCCGAGTCGGTCCATCGTACCGGGACCGAAATTTTCGACGACGATATCGGTCGAGGCGAGCAACCGCTCGATCAGCGCCGCCCCGTCCGCGTGTTTGAGATCCACCGCGAGGCTGCGCTTGTTGCGATTGAAGTACGGGAAGAATCCGGTACCCATGCCACGCAGCCGTCGCGTCGCGTCGCCTTCAGGCGGCTCGACATGAATCACCTCGGCGCCCAAGTCCGCGAGGATCACGCCGGCGGATGGCCCCATGACCGCGTGCGTGAACTCGAGCACGGTGAGTCCGGCAAGCGGCAGCGACGGTGAGCGCGGGTCAGTATTCATGCGGCATCTGGACGCGATCGCGCCGGCACGACGAAATCACCGTGCGCCGCCAGATACGGCACCAAGCCGCCGGCACGCAGAATCGCGACCATGACCATCGGTAGCGCGCGAGCGACATAGACCAAGCCGGTCCGTTCGACCGCGGTCGTACTGGAGTCGAGGTCCACGTGCAGAAGATCGCCCGTCACGATATCGTATGCGGGGATCTCCAGCAGCGGCAGTCCGATGTTGATCGCGTTGCGATAGAAGATGGCGGCGAAGGACCGTGCCAACACCGCATGGACGCCGGCCGCCTGCAGCGCAATCGGCGCCTGCTCGCGCGACGAGCCACAGCCGAAGTTGTCGCCGGCCACGACGAAATCACCGACCCGCACCCGCTCGCGAAACGCCGGGTCGAGATCCTCGAGCGCGTGCGCTGCCAGCTGACGTTTGTCGAGTGTCTTCGTATACTTGCCGGGTATGATGCGATCGGTGTCCACGTTGTCACCGTAGACGTGCGCGCGACCGGAGAGGATATGCGCAGCGGGTGCCGTCATGCGTGCGCTCCAGTGTTGGCCGCGGTGATGACGCCGTGCAGCGCCGACGCCGCCACGGTCGCGGGCGAGGCGAGGTACACGTTCGCGCGCGGATTGCCCATGCGCCCTTGAAAGTTGCGGTTGGCGGCGGAGATCACCACTTCGCCGTCGCCCGGTACGCCGAGATGTGTGCCTACACACGGACCACATCCCGGTGTAATGAAGCTCGCGCCGGCATCGGTCAGCGTGGCGATCGTGCCGTCTCGCAGTCCCGCGGCAAACACGTCGCGCGAAGCGGGGGCAATCACAAGACGCACATGTGAGGCGATATGCTTGCCGCGCAGCACGTCGGCGGCGGCACGTAAGTCTTCCAGTCGTCCGTTGGTGCAGGTTCCGATGAACGCCATGTCGATACGCGTACCGATCGCGTGGGTGATCGACACCACACGGTCCGGTGAATGCGGCAGGGCAATCTGCGGCGTCAGTTCACGCACATCGATCGTGATCACTTGCTCGTACTCTGCGCCCGCCTCTGCATGCGTCGGATTGAACGCGTACGGCAGCGTCAACCCATCCGCATCCACCAGTCCGGCAACCGCGCCGGTTTCTACCGCCATACTGGCCATGGTGAGACGACCGTCCAGCGACAACGCGCGCACGGCGGCACCGGTGTACTCGATCGCGCGCCCCGTCGCGCCATCGATGCCCAACCGACCGACGATCGCGAGCGTGAGGTCCTTCGGGGAGATGCCGGCCGGGGTATCACCGACCAGCTCCACGCGGATCGTGCGTGGGACGCGCATCCACGTGCGACCCGTCAACATCACCGCCGCCAGATCGGTGGAACCGACTCCGCTCGCGAAGGCGTTCAGCGCGCCGTAAATCACCGTATGTGAGTCGGCACCGAGGACCAGCTCACCGGGGCGCACATGCCCGTTCTCCACCATTACCTGGTGGCCGATGCCACGACCGATCTCGTGCAACACTGATCCGGTTTCGCGGGCGAACGTGCGCATCAACACATGCAGGTTGGCGATCGCTTCAGTAGGCGCCGGCGCGGCGTGGTCGATGACGAACACCATTCGCTCTGGATTCCAGACGCGCCGACCGCCCATCTCCTTGAACGTTTCGATGGCGAACGGCGCCGTGGTGTCGGTGGCCATGGCGGCATCGACGCGCACGATCACCACGTCTTCCGCGCGCACGTCGTGGTCGGCGTGTCGTCCGATGATCTGCTCGGCGATGGTGCGGCCGCTCATGCTCCGGTTCCTCCGGTGGCGGCGACCGCCGGGTCAGGCGCCGCGCGCAGGGTGTGCATCTTGCCGTCGAACCTACGACCAAGCTCCAGTGCAAGACTGGCAGCGAGCGCGGACACCGCGCGGTGATCGACGCCGGTGTGAATGCCCATCTGCTCGAGCATGTGCGCCGTATCGTCAGTCGGGATGTTGCCCGTAGCCCCAGCGATGAACGGGCATCCACCCATGCCGCCAAGCGAGGTATCGAAACGCGTGACGCCTTGCCGCACTCCTGCGACGACGTTGGCGAGCCCCATGCCACGCGTATCGTGCAAATGCAGCACGATCGGCAAGGTCCCGACGACGTCCCGCACGGCGGCCACGGTCCGTTCCACGGTTCGCGGATCGGCCATGCCCGTCGAGTCGGCGAGCGAGATACTTCCCGCGCCGTGCATCGCCAACTGCTCGACCAACGCGAGCACATCCACGAGCGGAACATCCCCGGGCGCTCGATAGCCAAACACCACCTGAACACCTGCCCGCACGGTGCATCGGGCCGTGATCGCCAGAGTGATCATCTCGCAGGCCTCGGCCCGCGCCTCGGCAACACCCATCCCGCTGTTCGCCTGACTTTGCGCGTTATCCGGCGAGACAGACACGTCAATGCACGGGAGTCCCGCCGCGATCGCTCGCTCTACACCGCGCATATTCAATACGAGGCCAGAGAATTCTGTCCCCACGGGCGCGGGCAGAATGGCCTGGCAAATCGCCTCGGCGTCGGCCATTTGAGGGACGCGCTGCGGATGGACGAACGACGCGACTTGCAGCTGCGTCAGCCCGGCCTTCATGAGCCCACGAATGATCTCCAGTTTGCGTGCCGTCGGAATCAACGTCGGTTCCGCCTGGAAGCCATCGCGTGGACCGACTTCGATCAGGGTCACATGCGAAGGCCATTCCGTTGAGGATGCGCTGCTGCTAGCGTTGGCCAACATTCACCAGCCTCCGTCGCATGCGTCTCGCGCCCCACGGTGCTGTCCGGACGCGGTTTCGCGAGGCGCTCACCCCGATGCCTATGTCGTCCACCCGCACGACCGCCGACGCCGCACAGGACCACGCCGACACCCTCGCCGTCGCACATGCGGCGTTCGGCCAGTTCAGCCACGGACTCGCCACCGGCGACTGGGAGCCGTTCCTGGCGATGGTCACCGACGATTTCGCGTTCTTCTTCCCCATGGGCGAATACCAGGGAGCGCACACGGGGCGCGATACGGCGCGCGCATTCTTTGCGTACGTGCGCAGCGCGTTTCCCGACGGGCTGACGGTGATGCTCGATCGCGTCATGTCGAACGCGCACACCGTCGTGTTCGAGTTCCGCGACGAAGGGGTATTTCGCGGCGCACCATACCGCAATCGTGTGGCCGTGAGTTTCGACGTGCGCGATGGGCGCATCGCACAGTACCGCGAGTACTTCGGCAGCGACGGCAAATCGTACTGATCGACGCTGGTCACCGGCCCTCCACCAGCGTCCACATGAACCCGTCGGGCGCGGTGAAACTGAAACTCCGTTCACCGAACTCGTTCTTCACGATGGCCGTCACGCCAGTCGCCGTGCTCGCCCGCACCTTGCCCAGATACGCGTCGAGATCACGTACGCGGAACGTGTACAGGGACAGTCCGAGATGACCGGCGCGACTGATATTACGCACGTCTTCCATCGGGGCCTGTTTCGCGAAACGGATGATCTTGAGTCGCCCGGAGCGGGCCGCCTGAAGATCTGTCACGGAGCTTCGCGGTTCGTCGAAGTCCGTCGTGAAATAGCTTTCACCCGGGTTCAGATCGAAGATCAGGCGCGAAGCCTTGGCTTCCGCATACGCACTGACCAGGTCATCGCGCACGCGCAACAGTCCGAGAACTTCGTCGTAGAAGCGCAACGTGACCTTGTCGTCGGCCCGCGTGATCATGCCGAAGTGCGTAACTTGACTTGCTTTCATGTGCGATGTCGAGTCGACGCGCCCGTAGAAGGGCAGCGCATATCCGAAGCGCTCGAAGAATATCTGTCGCGTGAGCGGTTGAATCAGCATCCCTTCACGCACGCCGACGACCGGGTCGATGAACGGACGACCACGGCCAAGATCGTAGATGCGTGCCCACTCCGGCGGCACGTATCGCACGGGCATCTTAGCCGCGATCGCGTCTTCCGCGTGATTGCCGATGAGGGTCGCGTCGGCGGTCATGGTCGCTGTCCACCGCGAACCTTCCACGCGCATCGGACGTATGCCCACACCGTCACTGAGCGGTTTGTCCCAGACGAGCAGCCGAATCAGCCCATGGTCGGCGAGCCCGTGCGTGAGGCGGATGCCCCGAACTTTGGAGTTCACACCGTACAGCGTCATCGCGTCCTCGGCGCTGAGCTCACCGATCTGGCCGACGCGGTACCCCCACTGCTCGTAGTATTGAATCAACGGGATGGGATCGCGCGTGCCGATCACTCCTTCGAACACGCCACTGATCGCGCCCATCGGTTGTGCCGCGAGCGGCCGAGCACTGACCCCTGACATGCCGCACAGCAGGGCGCCACTGAGTCCGATGACAGATGCACGCGCCTTCATGCCCGCTCCGGTGCCGTGGGTGGTTTGACGAGTAATGCGGCGAGCAGCGCCAGGAACACGAGAGCACTGATCACGCCGAACGCGATACGATAGCTGCCGGTTTGGTCGAACAAAACGCCGGTCAGTACGACGCCGAGTCCTCCGCCGATCGCATCCATCACCGTTATGGTACCGAGAATGCGCCCTGCCGCGCGAAGGCCGAAGCTCTCGACGACCAGCAGCTGCAACATGGTGTACAGCCCGCCCCATCCCAGTCCGGTCAGTACCACGGCGGGCCAGAGCGTGGCCGTTGAGTCCATCAGCAGAAAGAGCGTACCGGACAACATCACCAACAGGTTGCCGATGAACACCACCTTGCGATTCATGAAATCGGCGGCGGTTCCGAACAGGAACTTGCCAGCCAGTCCGAGCAGAAAGAGCGTGCTCACCGCTGCCGCCGCCGTCGCCGGCGGAAAGCCAAGACCGGTGGTGAGATGCAGGAACAGGTGCGCGGTCATGGCGAGAATGGCGTAGAACGTGGCAGTCGCCGCAAACGCGAGTGCCCAGAAGTTCACGGTGCGAAGGGCCGCGCCATACTCCATCCCTGATAGTGCTTTGGGGTCCTGCGTCTGCTGGGACGCACCGCCATATGGCTGAAGACCCTTGTCACGCGGCCAGTCGCGTACGAACAGCCAGACGACGGGAATGATCAACAGCGGAATGAATGCGATCTGCTGGAACACCTCGCGCCACGGCATGCTGCGCATCAGTGCGGCATTCAGTGGCGGAAACACCGACCCACCGAGGCTGGTCCCTACGAGCGCCAGGCCGATCGCTGTCCCGCGTCGTGTCGTGAACCAGCGTGAGACCAGCAGCACGTTGATCACGAGGCCAACACAGGCCAGCGCAATGCCGAATAAGGTGTGCGCAAGGTACACATCGGTCAGTGAGGTGACGCGACTGTACTGATACAGGCCCGCGCTCAACATGAGCGCGCCGACCGTCATCAGCGGACGCACGCCGGATCGGTCCGCGATGCCGCCGGCCAGCGGACCGAGGAGCCCCGCCAGCACGAACGTGATGGTGCCGCCCAACTTGAAGGCACCACGCGACCACTTGAACTCGCCGAGGATGGCGTTGTCGAACACGGTCAGACCCGAGATGGTCATGCCATTGCTCACGAGCAGTGCCAGCAACGCGCAACCGACAATGATCCAGCCGTAGTGTACGCTGCCGGCCCGGGAAGCCGTCGCGGTCGCGGTGGGGTTCATGCGTGCCGCCGTTCTTTGATGATCGTACGCTTCACGAGCTGATCGTCCGTGAACCAATGCCACGTGCGCGCCCGATGCTGGCCGTCGGCGCTGAGCTGGATCATTTCGTAGAGATACGTGCCGGGCATCTCCTTGCGTGTCCACGTCAGGACGACGGTCTTGTCGTCGATCTCCCACGCCGAGCCGGTGATCAGCTCGTTGTCCCACCAGATCCGCCCATCCCGGTACGTCGCGGGAAACTGGCGTTCATCAGTGCGGCCGTCGGCCCACGTGTACCGGTTGACCTGGTGATAGTCGAAGGGGCCGTCCTCGGGAAACGTGCAGAACAAATGCGAGCGATGCGTGTCGAGGACGTGACCATCGAGATCGATCTCCGTGTACGTGCCTACCCATTCGCCCTCGTGTCGGGCAAGCAAGGGCATGCCGGTTCTGATCGCTGACATCGTCGACTCCTGTAGTGCGGGTAGGCGGAGATTGGTTCGTGTGCTGCGCAATGCGAGCGACAGCGCGTGAGGTTACGGCGTCACCGTGTTTTCAGGAAACCACCAGGGGTCGCGCCCGATCCCCTGGCGCACGAGCAACGCCTTCTGGCGCAGGAACCGACGAATCGAGGCGGGGCCCATGCGAGACCCACCAAGTCCCGACAGCTTGAACGCGTTTTTTTCGCCTTCGTGCATGACGGCGGTCAGCGCCGCGTCGTTGATGCTGATCGCACCCGCGTCGATTCGCTCCGCAACAGCGATGGCCTCCTCGTTGGTCCCGGCGAAGACGGCCGCGCTCAATCCGTACACGCTGTCGTTGGCGAGTTGCACCGCTTCTTCCACCGAGTCGAATGGCATGATCGGGATGATCGGACCAAAGGTCTCCTCCGTCATCAGCCGCATGCGATGATCGACGTTCGTCACCACGGTTGGCCGGATCCAGTACCCGCCGCCGTGTCGTTCAATGATGCCGCCGCAGTGTACGACGGCACCGCGTGCCCGCGCGTCAGCCAGTTGCGCATCGATCACCGACGCCTGCCGCTCGGCGATGAGCGGACCGATCGGCCCGGCAGATTCATCAGGCCACGAGAGCCCCACCTGCTGCGCGATCTCGACGACCCGGGACACCAGCTCGTCGTAACGACTGCGATCCACGTACACACGCTCGATCGAGAGACACGATTGTCCGGCGTTCACCACTGACCCCCACACCACCGCCGGTGCGACATGAGCCAGATCGGCCGTCGCGAGGACCACGGCCGGATCTTTGCCGCCAAGTTCCAGGGCCGCCGGGATGAACCGTGCCGCCGCGTGTTCGGCCACCGCGCGGCCCGTGGGGACGCTGCCGGTGAAGCACACCATGTCCACGACGTCGACGAGCGTGCGTCCGGTCGGGCCGCCTCCCGGAATGACGACGAACACGTCGCGCAGCACAGGCACGTCAGCGATTGCGGCGTTCATGACTTCGATGAAGCGCGGCGTCACTTCACTGGGCTTGACGATCACCGCACTCCCGGCCAGCAGCGCCGGGATCGTGTCGAGCGTGGCCAGGAGCAACGGAAAGTTCCACGGACTGATCACCCCAACCAGCGGATAGGGCGACGCCGTCGCACGAATGTGCACGAACGGCAGCGCGGACGGGCGCTCCGCGCTTGCCAACAGCGCCGGTGCGAGCGCGGCCCACCGCTCGATCGCACCGAGGACGAGATCAATCTCCATCCCCGAGATCGCGCGTCGTCCGGTGTCCCGTTCAAGCGCTGCACTGAGCGCCTCGCGCCGCTCGCTGAGCGCATCACGCCACGCACACATGATGGCGGCTCGCGCCGCTGTGCCACTGTCCACCCATCGCGGTTGCGCCGCGCGCAGACGTGTTGCGAGTGCGTCGATGGCGGTGGCGCCGGGCGGTACGATGTAGGACTCGATCGCACCCGTCCGCGGATCACGCACGGGGAACGCGGAGACCTCTGCGCTGACGGTCATCACGTGATCACCCCGCGCGCGACGAGCGCATCAATTGTACGGCGTTGCGTGTCGAGGAAGTGGCTGCGGTCGAATGGCGCGTCGCCAAGCGTATCAGCTGGATAGACGGACGTACCGGCGTACGTGTCAGCGTACAGTTCAAACCGTTGACGCGCGAGCAGGTTGCTCATGCCCGGGCGTCGCCGCTCCACGCGCAGCGCTTCGATGTCGATCGTCGCGAACGCCGACATCGACTCACCGGGGCCCGCGTCCACCAACACCAGTCCGCGATGATCGACGATCTTGCTGCCACCATCGACCGACGATGCCGGGATTGCACTACCCGTCATGCCGGCGCTGTTCGCACTCACCACGTACGCGAGGTTTTCGACCGCGCGCGCACGCTTGGCAATCTCCTTGGGCGTTTGGCCGGGGCCGTACACTTCCGACGTACTGTGCAGAAACACTTCCGCACCGCGCACCGCCAGACAGCGGGCGATCTCTGGATACAAGATTTCTTCGGAGGCGACCGCAGCGAGGTTTCCTATCTCCGTGCGCGCCACCGGGAACACCCCCTCAAGCCCGTACCGATCAAGATAGGCCGACCACACGTCGTGCGGTGTTGGTGCAAACATCGAGATCAGCCGACGGTAACGCAGCACTGTATCGCCGTTCGGACCGAATACCACCGACGCCTGGAAATAGAGCGTTGGAAAGTGCGGATCCGTTTCGTACGCGTTCAGACACAGGAACACAGCATGCCGCTGTGCGAGCGCCGCCACCGCCGCGTACTCGGGGCCGTCGATCGCGAAGCACGCGTTGACGCGCCATTCCTCGATGCTTTCACCCATCGGGAAGCCGGTCAGCGCATACTCCGGCAGCACCACCAGCCGACAGTCACGTCCGATGAAGGCCAGACTGGCCGCAAGCTGTCGCCCAATGCGCGCAATCGAGTCCCGCACGATGGTCTCTGCCGCAGCCCGATGCGCCGCGCCGTTGACGGTTCGGCAGGTGAGCTGCAGGGCGAGCGCGCGGTACGGAGGCATGGACATGGAGCCGACTCAGGTGCTGAGTGTCGGCGAGGTCGCCGGCAACCAGTCGCCGATGCCGTACGGATCGGCCGTCGGCTGCGAAAAATGCTCGTGTGCGATGCGCCATTCGCCATCGGCTTCGCGACCCAGGACATGCGTCGCGCGAAAGCGAACGCGTGTGCGCGCGTCGCCGATCTGCATGTCGATGTCGACGATGCCGGCGTGCCACGCCATGTCGTCGCTGGCACCGACGTGCGGTCCCTCGACCCATGCAAAATCCATCATGGCCATCGGTGCGTTGACGTACGCGCGCCATCCAGTGGCGATCCGGTCGATGCCCGTGGTGCTCCATCGCGGGCCCTCGACGAAGACGTACGTCTCCGCCGTCGCCGCGTAGCGTTCGATGATGGCGTCCGCCTGCTTCGCGATCGTATGCCGGAAATGCGCATCCACCAGGTGCCGAATCAGGGACACGGCCTCGTTGTCACCCATGACGTGCCACCGCGGCCTCCAAGGTGGGCGACACCGGGAGCGCGCCGATACCGGCGGCGGCGGCGGTCACGGGTAAGTCCAGTTCGTTGGAGAGGCGTGCGATATCGACAACCCGTTCATCAATGTGCGATTGCGGGACTTCACTGCGCGCGAGCTCCGACATCACCCGCGTGACGATGGCCTTCAAGTCCGCCTCGCGTGCCGCGCGTTGCGCCGCATCCGGTACGAAGGCCTCGACCTCGCCAACGGCAAGCACACCGCGCGCCAGAAGAAGATCCTCGAGCGTGCGCGATCGCTCACGCAGCGCATGGACTTCGCTGGCAAGCGCCATCACGGCGCCCAGCAGTCGATCGGTCATCGGGTCGTTGAAAAAATACGGCTCGCGCACCGTGACGGGTTGCTTGATGGCCATGTGTGCGTTCCTCTATTTTGTGAAAAGCATCATGTCCCACCGCATCTTCGGCGGAATACCTTCGGCTACCTGAGGCACGGCATTCATCAGGGCCCTGAACGGTTCCACCGAGACCTGTGAGAAGCCGATCTTGCGCGCCAGCGCCTGATAGTCGGTGTACAGCGTGGTCGCCATGTACGGCTCGTTGTTCAACCACCCGTCGGTCAGTTGCACGGCATTCTGAAAAGGCTCTCCCGGCACCAACGTCAGTTCCATGCCGCCCATCACGCCGCCGGGCGCCAGCACGCGATGCGCCTCGCGCAAACACGATTCGGTGTGCTGCGGCGGCAACTCGTGCAACATGAAGACAAAAAAGATCGCGTCGAATGAGTTGTCGGGGTACTCGAGGTGCTCAAAGTCCTGCTGCGAGAAGATGACACGAACGCCCGCTTCGCGCGCCCGCAGGTGGGCGTATCTGAGACATGGCGCCGAGAGATCCACACCATGCAGTTCGCTCTCCTGGTGCCCGTCGTGCCAGGTGAGCAAGCCCGCGCCATGGCCGGTGCCCCAATCGAGGACGCGCGCATATTCGCGCTGCTGCGGGAAGTACGAAAAGATCAGCCGGTACAGCCCGTTCGGGTCCATGTGCGATGGCAGCGTGGTACGCCGTGCGACATCATAGATCACGCCGTCCACATCGTCGTTCCACACGCCGCCGGGATGTTGATGGAAGTCCACCAACGAGTAATACGTTGGGAGTTCCAGCGCGGGGTTGAGCCGGAGTTCGTCGCCCGGCTCGGCCGCCGCCGTGTTGAGAGCCGCTTCCAGTCGATCGCGCTGCGACTTGACCGTGCCGACGATGCCCAGATCATTCTTGCTGTACTTGAACCGTTGCAGGTTGCGAAACAGCCAGCAGTACAGCTTGTACTCAGGCAGCGCGTCCATCACCGCGAACGCGTCGTTCACGGTACGCGGGGGGTTGGTGCCGGGGTCCTCGACCGCGCGTCGATACGCACGGTACATCTCCTCATACACGGGCGTTTCCATGTATTTGCGCGCCTCGCGCAAGAACGCGTGGTACGCCCGGAAATCGCGACTCTCATCAACCTGCATCGTGGTCGAGTCCGAACTGGTCGCGGGCATCGTGTCGGTCGTCATCGTGTGCCTCCATCCGCTGTGGCTGAATTCGTTTCGTGGGTTGCATCAGTGCGCGTTGTGTCGGTTGGTCGCACTACGTATCCCTCTCGGACATCACGCGCACGTGCAGCGGGATCGCGACGCGCCGGATCGCCATAGCCGCCGCCGCCCGGCAGATCGAGCGTCAGGCGCTCTCCGGGTGCGAGGCGGGTAAGTCCTTTCGGAGCGAGCGGTCGGTTCGGCTCGATGTTGATGGCACCCGATTCTCCCGGTGCACCGCCGCACACGCCGTGCGCGCGGGTCTGCGTTTTTTCGGAGAGAAGCGAACAATTTACCGGTTCGGTGCCCCGCCATTCGAACGCGATCCGTTGCCCAAGTCCGCCGCGGTACATCCCGTCCCCACCAGAGCCCGCGCGCAGCGACTTCTCGTGCACGAGCAACGGCATGGAGTGTTCGAGCACTTCGATGGGCACGTTGGCCACGTTGGTGGGAAAACTGAGCACGGACGCTCCGTCCTTGGTGGCGCGGGCTCCGTAGCCACCGTTCAGGAAAAAGTATTCCACGAACTCGCCACGGTCAGGCAGATGCCCATTCAGCACCACACTCCAACACGCGCTCCCACAATCTGCTTGCACGCGATCCGGCACCGCTTGCGCCAAGGCACCAAATACGACCGCGTGCAGAATATTGCCGGTGATGTTGCGGGCACCGAGCGGTGCGGGCGCCTGCGCGTTGAGCAGTGAGCCCCGTGGCGCGTGGACGGTGATGGGTAAAAACCCACCGTCATTGTTCGGTACCTCGGGGCTGAATACGCACTTGATCGGATACGCGGTGTAGGCGTACGCGTAGTTCGCGACTGCGTTGATGCCCAGGCGATGCGCGCCTCGCGTGCCCGTGTAGTCGGCGTGGATGGTGTCACCGGCAATCGTCAGCGCCAGGGCGATGTCGACCCCATCGCCAAGCCCGTCGCCGTCTGCCGTGTAGCGGTAACGCCAGGTGCCGTTCGGGGCCGCCGACAACGCGTCACGCATAGCCTTTTCCGACGCCGTCCGTACCTGACGCGAGAGCGCGCCCAGATCGACCAGCCCGCTCTCGGCCATCAATCCCCGCAACGCGCGCGTGCCTTGATCGTTGGCTGCCAGCTGCGCGCGAATGTCACCAAGCGTTTGCTGCGGACTGCGCACATTGTGCTCGAGGATCGCGAACAACGTGTCGTTCGGACGACCCTCGTGATACAGATACATTGGCGGCACCATCAGTCCTTCTTCGTACAGATCGCGCGCCCCAGCACCCCAGAGGGTGCCACCCATGTCCGGCGAATGCGCGATCGTCCCGATAAAGGCGATCAGGCGACCGCCGTGGAAGATCGGCGAGACCAGCCCGATATCGGGTTTGTGTCCGGCGCACAACCACGGATCGTTGGTCATCACGACATCGCCCTCGCGCCAGCGCGACGCGGGAAACGCGCCCGCCAACAGCGCCTTCGTCAGCATGGGAATGACACCGAGAAAGCTGGGCACGCTGATGCCACTCTGTGCGATCGAGCGACCCTCTGCATCCATCAGCACGACGGCAAAATCATTCGACTCCCGCGTCACTGTCGAAAAGGCCGTTCGCTGCAGCGCGGATCCCGCCTCGTCGACAATGGAGAGCATTCGCGCCCACAAGATGCTGAGCGTGATGGCATCGACATCGTCGGCATGCGCACGGTCAGGAGTCGTCATCCCGACACTCCCGCCGTCTCGCGCTCGTGCACCAGCGGTGCGGTGGCCACGGTCGGCGCCAGCGTGACGCGAAGCGTGAGCGCCGCATCGACGACGACGGTGGCCCCCGGTCCGATCACGATGGTCGACTCCGCCTCCTCGATCAGGACAGGGCCGGTCAGCACGTCGCCGCTGACCAGCGCCGTCCGACGGTGGACCGGGCAATCGATTCGATTCGGCAACTCCGGGAATCGCACAGCGCGCGTGCCCTTGAACGAACCACCATCTGTCGCGGCCATTGACCGCGGGCTCGACATCACCGGCGTCGGTCCGCTGACAACGGTCCGCCATGTCACGACCTGTACCGCCATGTGCTCGACGAGACGACCGTAGACGCGCTTGTACTCCTCTTCAAACGCGACACGAAGGCGTGCCCCGGCGGCCTCGTCAAGGGTACCGCTTGGCACGGGCACCGGGATGTCATGGCCTTGGCCGACGTAACGCATGTCCGCTGTACGCGCCACGGTCATCGACGCGTCAGCAACATCGGCCTGGCGCAGGAACGTCATGCCGTCCGCCTCCATCGCCGCGAGTCGCTCGGTCGTGTCGCGCCAGTCGCATCGATCGAGGCGCACGAGCGCACTCCATACGTGCTCGCGCGCGATCGGTGCAGCGAGAAAGCCGAAGGCGGAGGCAACGCCGGCACCCACGGGGACGAGACAATCCGTCAGATGCAGCAACCGCGCGACCTGGAACGCATGCACCGGACCAGCGCCGCCAAACGCGAGCATGGCGAATCGTCGTGGATCGTGTCCCTTCTCGATGATGTGTACGCGCGCCGCGTTGGCCATGCTTTCGTTGACCACGCGATGAATACCGAGCGCCGCGTCTTCGACGGCGATGCCGAGTGGGGCGGCAATGTGCGTCGCGATCGCCTGTTCGGCGGCGGCGCGATCAAGCGTCAGGCGACCACCAAGAAAGTACGTCGGATCGAGATATCCGAGCACCAGATCGGCGTCGGTCACGGTCGGCAGCGAACCCCCGCGGCCGTAGCACGCCGGACCGGGCTCGGCCCCGGCGCTCGACGGACCAACGCGCAGCAATCCCAGTGCATCAAGCGACGCGATGCTACCGCCCCCAGCGCCGATCTCGATCATGTCGATGACCGGCACCCGCACCGGCAAGCCGCTCCCCTTCTTGAAGCGACGCACACGGGCGGCTTCAAAATGTGTCGTGATCTGCGGCGCATACTGCCGAATGAGCGACGCTTTCGCGGTGGTACCGCCCATGTCGAACGTGAGGAGGTCCGGCAGCTGCGACGTGCGGCACACGTGCACGCCCGCCATCGCTCCGCCGGCCGGGCCCGATTCGAGCAGGTGCACGGGTGCCGCGCGCGCGCCGTCGATCGTCGTGAGTCGCCCGCTCGACAGCATGATGTGAATCGTTCCGCCAAAGCCGATCGCCCCGAGTCGCTCCGCCAACCGCTTGAGGTACGTATCTGTGATCGGCAGCACGTAGGCATTCAGCACCGTCGCCGTGGCACGCTCGTACTCCCGGATTTCCGGCAGCACATCGCTGGAACAGCAGACCGCCGTCGTTGGCCACTGCGCACGAATATGTGCGGCGGCGCGTTGCTCGTGCACTGGATTGACGAACGCGTGCAGAAAACAGATCGCGATCGACTCGACGCCCTCGTTGACCAACCGCGCGACGATCGAATCGAGGGCCACGAGATCCAGTGGCGCTACGATGTTGCCGGCCGCATCAATGCGCTCAGGCACATCGGCGCACCACCGACGCGGCACCAGCGGCTGCGGCATGTCCAGCTGGAGATCGTAGATGTCGTAGCGCAGTTCGCGCCCGATCTCGAGGACGTCACGAAATCCGCTCGTGGCGAGCAACGCCGTGCGTGCACCGCGTCGCTCGATGACCGCGTTCGTCACGAGCGTCGTGCCATGCACCACCGTTCCCACGTCGGCCGCGTTCACACCGGCGTCGGCCAACAGCGACTGCATGCCGGTCACGATCGCCTCGCCAGGGTCTTGCGGTGTGGTCAGCGTCTTGCCGAACCAGCGGCGACCGCTCGCCCCATCCTCGAGCACAAAGTCCGTGAACGTGCCCCCGATGTCCACACCGAGCCGCATCACCGCACGCCTTTTCGCACGCGCCGGCGCTTCAGGAATCGTCGCGGCCGTGGGCATGGTCAGTGCATCTCCTCGCCGCCGCTCACGTTCAAGGCTTCGCCGGTCACGTAGTTCGCATCCCTCGAAGCCAACCACGCGCACGCGGCCGCCGTGTCATCCGGTGTGCCAGGACGACCCAACGGAATCCGTTGGCGCATGGCGGCGAGATACTCGTCCATGCTGAGCCCAAGCTTTTCGGCGAAGAACGTGTTCTGCCACGCGCCCAGGCCGGTCGTCACGTGGTTAGGGCAGACGGCATTGACGGTGATACCATGTCCGCCCAACTCTACCGCGGCCGCGCGGGTCAGCCCCACCAAGCCGTGCTTGGATGCCGTGTACGCGGCGGCGTACGGAAACCCGGACTTGGCCGCCTGCGACGCAATGTTGATGATGCGTCCACCACTGCCCTGCGCAATCATCTGCGCGGCCGCGTGCTTCGTGCCCAGAAACGGACCCGTGAGGTTGACCGCCAACACCGTATCCCAATCGGCGATCGTCAGCTCAGTCACCAACTGCATCAGGTAACCGACGCCCGCATTGTTCACGAGAATGTCGAGTCGACCGAATTCCGCCACGGTCCCTGCGATCGTGCGCTGCCAGCCTGCTTCATCGCGCACATCCAGCTCCATCGCCGCCACCTGCAGGTCGCGGGCCCGCAGGTCCGCAACGGCCGCATCGAGCGCCGCACGGCTACCCATGTGAGCGTCAGCGAATTGCGCGCCGCTCGGCGTTCCGATGTCGGTCAGCATCACGGCGGCTCCCGCTTCGGCGAGTCGCGTCGCGATCGCGCGGCCCAAGCCGCCGTCGCGCGCCGCACCCGTGACCAGCGCGACGTTGCCCGTCAGCGTCGGCACGCGCGCTCCGTCCACTCACGCGGGCACGGATCCGTCATGACAGTTGCTCGGTGACGAGAAACAGCGGATTGTCGGCCAGCTCCTGAAACTCCGCCGCGACCTTCTGCATGACGGGCGTGCCGATATCGGCAAACAGATCGTTGAGTGCGTGCACGTCGATCAGCTCCACATACGCGTATGGCGACGGCGCCTCCGACCCAAGAATGCCCGATACGCGGTACACGTCGAAAACGGCGACCGAGGGAAGCCCGCGCACCGTGGGAAGGTCCGTGGTGCGCGCCCACTGCTCGTAGTCGGCGGGTGTCACGCCCGCCTTCAGGTTGAACAACACGACGAGGGTCGTCATGAACGAGTCTCCACAATGGGGGTTCGCGCATCGGTCAGAAACACCGACGAGGCATTGCTCAATAAATTGGCCGCGGAGGTCAGCACGATCTGATGACCCTGCGCGACGAGCGTGCGCGCCTGCGCGCCGGTACCAGCAACGGTTCCGACCACGAGTCCTGCGCCGCGCACCGCGGCCACTACGCGAGCAATAGCAGCATCTACTTCCGGGTGCTTCGGCCCATCGATGAATCCCATCGACATCGCCAGGTCGCGGGGCCCGAGAATAAACCCGTCGACGCCGGGCACGGTGACCAGCGAAGCAACGGCGTCGACCGCCGCGATGTCCTCGATCTGCGGCAGTACGAGCGTGTGCACATTGGCTGAGTGCACGTACTCCGCCTGCACCGTACCCGCCAGCATGTAATTCGCAGCCCGTACCGGGCCGAGGCCGCGTTGACCCAGCGGCGGATACTTGACGGCCTGCACGAGCGCTTCGACTTCGTCACGTCGCGACAGCCCTGGCATCATCACGCCCACAACCCCGGCGTCAAGGAATTGCAGAATGAGTTTCGCGTCGAGGCTGCGGATGCGCGCCAGCGGCGGCATGCCGACGCATTCACATGCGCGCACCAACGACTCCGCGTCTGAAGCGGCCAGCGCACCGTGCTCACCGTCAATCATGTAAAAATCAAAGCCGAGCAGACCCAGCGTCTCGGCGAGGACCGCGTCGCGATTCGGCGCGATGACCCCGATCGCTGCACCGCCGGCCGCGAACCGTGCTTTCAGCGTGTGCGTTCTCATCGCAGCGAATCCACCGTGCCGTTCGCGATATGGGCGCGAATGAACGCGATCATGCCCCCGGCATCGGCGACTTCCTGCACGAATGACGGGACCGGCGCGGCGGTGGCTTCAGTGCCTCGCGTCAGATTGCACACAAGACCCGTGTCGAGATGCACCTCAAGCTCATCGCCCGTCTGCACGCTATCACGGATACTGCGACAGGTGATAAAGGGCAGTCCATAGTTGATCGCGTTCCGGAACTGTAAACGCGCAAAAGAATCGGCGAGGACAGCCTGAATTCCGGCGCCCATCATGCCAGTGATCACGTGCTCGATGCTTTTGCCACCGCCGGCGAAGTTGTGGCCGCCAACAATAAACCGGTATCCGTGCGACGCGAACGCGCCGTCGGCATCAAACTCCGGGGCCACGCCCGCCATCACCCATCGCGCATTCTCGGCAGGATCGAGGCGTGACGTCCAGAACTCCTGCTTGATGATGTCGTAGGCCATCACGTAGCCGGACGCCACCCACGCTTTCCCTCGCAAGACCGTCTCAGACACGGGCCGGCGCTCCTTGGTCGATCCACTTGCTGGCGGGCAGCTCCCGTGGATCGGCGATTACGCCCTTGAGCGCCGAGTATGCCACAACGGCCGGCGACGACAACCAGATCTGCGCGTTCTTGCTGCCCATCCGCCCCTTCATGTTGCGATTGCCGGCGCTGAGGACGACATCGCCATCGCCCGCGACGCCAGTGTGTATGCCGGCACAGGCCGCGCAGCTCGGTGTGTCAACGGCGCCGCCCGCTTCCACGATAGTCGCGATATAGCCGGCACGCACCGCGTCGAGATACACGCGGCTGCTGGCCGGCACCACCAGCAAGTTCACATCCGGATGCACTTGCTGCCCCTCCAGAATGCTGGCGACGACGGCGAGGTCTTCGAGGCGCCCGTTGGTGCAGGTGCCGATGAACGCTTTGTTGAACGGGGTGCCCGCGACCACATCGACCGACGTGATGTCGTCCAGCCGGTCGGGCCGCGCCAGGGTCGGCGCGATCGTGCTGACGTCCACCTCGTACTCCTGGTCATACACCGCGTCGGCATCGCTGATCAGCGGCGACCAGTCGTCTTTCGCGCGCGTCGAGAGATAGTCAGCGGTGACGGCATCGGGCGCGATGATGCCGTTTTTCGCGCCGAGGTCGACCGTCATGTTGCACAACGTCATGCGACCAGCCATGCCCAGCTGGTCGATCGCAGGGCCGACGTACTCAATCGTCTTGTAAATGAGATGCCCGTTCCAGTGCATCATGCCCATGACATGCAAGCTCAGGTCTTTCGCCATCACCCAGGACGGCCACGCGCCGCGCACATGAAAGCGTACACTTTCCGGTACGCGAAACCAGAGCTTGCCGATGGCCATCGCGACCGCAGCGTCGGTGACCCCCACGGCGTTCCCCATGGCGCCGACCGCCCCGTACGTGTTCGCGTGCGAGTCCGTGCCGATGCTGATCGTGCCCGGCAGAACGTGACCGTTCTCCACCATGATCTGATGCGAAATACCTTGGCGACCGAGATCGTAGAAATGCTCGATGCGATGCTGCTTCACGAGGGCGCGCCACTCGTTGAGCATCGTGGCAAACTGCGCCGTGGGCGGCGGCACGAGATGGTCGGACACACAAATCACGCGGTCGCGGCGGAACACCTCCGGCACACCGAGCGCCGCAAAGGCCTCGAACGTGGACTTGCCGAGATAGTCCATCGTCATGACGGTGTGAATATCCGCCCACAACAACTCCCCGGGCACGACGCGGTCACGGCGGCTGGCGCGCGCCATGATTTTTTCCGTAATGGTCATTCCGGCCATGCGAAGCTCCAGCGCGCCGTCGCGCCGGCTGGGCAGCGATCAGGCACGCGCGATGAAAGTGGTATGATGATCAGACCCCGTAAGCCTACGCCCGGCGGACGGCGGTTGTCAAATGTGGCGCAGGGGGCCGCGCAACATCGCTAGCGCTTCCCGGTGGATCGTTTCGAGACCGAAGCGGACCGGACCCGTGGTGTGGCGGACGCGGGGCGGTGCAGGACTTCGGAGACGTGCGCCAAATGCTGCTCCATCGCATTACCGGCCGCACGCGACCGCCCGGCGGTCACGGCCGCGAGAATGGCACGATGACTGTTCAGCGCAGCCGGCAACTCCTGCTCAAACTCCGTCAGCAGAATGCGATGTCGGCGCAACAACGCCACGATCGTCTCACTCAGCACCTCCAGCACCGGGTTCCCCGTGGCACGCGCCAGCTCGATATGAAAATCGGTATCCGCGTCGATGAACGCCTGCGGCTGCTCCTGCACGAGCTCCATCTGACGAAGCAGCTCGCCGAGACGGACCACGTGTTCCGCTGTCCGGTTCTTCGCCGCCAACCGCGCGATCGGAATTTCGAGCAATTCGCGCGCCGCCTGCAACGAGGCCAAACTGCCGCGCTCGTCACCCAGCAGCATCGACATCGACTCGACCACATGGTCGGAGGTCATCGCACACACGAACGTCCCGCGTCCCACTTCGACCGTGACGAGCCCCTTCTCGGCCAGCGACTTGATCGCCTCGCGGACGGCGGTCCGGCTGACGCCGAACTGCTCCGCGAACTCCCGTTCCGGGGGCAGACGGTCACCGGGAACCAGCTGACCGTGCTGGATCTGCGATTGAATCTGATCGACGATCTCTTGGTACAGCCGCTCCCGCGGTCGGACGGGCAGATAGGCAACGGTCATGCGCGGCGGCTCCGAAACAAGGGATTCGTGGGACTGAGCTGAGGTTGAACCTAACCCTGCGCGGCGGTGCGCGGTATGATCATCGGACCTTGTTCGCGCCATCCTTCGCCCGCCTCCCATGCCTCATTCGCTTCGCCTCTTCGTATCGGCTCTTGTGTTCCTCTCGGGGAGTCGACTGGCCGCCCAGGCCGCGATTCCGTTTGAGAAACAGATGGCCCAGTTGCTGCAGTGGTTTCCTGGGGAGTTCGACAACAACCAACAAGTTGTCAGCGAACGCGAGAGTAAAGCCGCCAACCCACACGAGTGGATTCATTCGCATTTTGTGCGCGTCACTCAGCCGACGCTCGGTCCGGTCGTGTTCTACGTCGAGCAGTACCAAAACGGCAATCCGGACGACATCTATCGCCAGCGACTGTACACGTTTACAGCAGACGTCGCGGCCAAGGCGATCGTGCTCAGGATCTATTCCTTCCCGGACGAAGCCGCCGTGCGCGGGGCCCATCGCGATCCCAGCAAACTCAACGGCCTGACGCTTGCCTCGCTTCGCGCACTGCCCGGCTGCGAAGTCTACTGGACGTTCGACGGCAAGGCCTTCCAAGGCGCGATGAAGCCGAAAGCGTGCACAGTGGTTTCGCGCGCCTCCGGCAAACCCATCTTTATTTCCGACGACCTGACCCTCACGGCCGACGAAATCTGGATCAGCGACCGCGCGGTCGACGAGGCCGGGAAGGCCGTATTCGGGCACCCGGAAGGTATCCATCACAAGTTGCGTCGCGCGCATCGCTACACGTGCTGGGTCGCGGTCAAAGGCGAACAGGTCGGCGCGGAGTGGCAGGGCACGCGCAACGTCTCCACGCATGACCAAGGCGGTCGGATTCCACTCCCCGCCGTCGACGGGAAGCCGGCAACGCGGTACGCGGACCTGGGCGAACTGCTGTACGCCAACGGACAAGGGCCTCGTGTCTTGCGCCTCGCGATGAAAGAGACCGGCGTCGAACCGTCCATCGGGTATGGCTGGAGCGAGCCTGGATCGGCTCGCGTTGGCGTGTCGATGCCCAACCTGCAGTCCGGCTGCACTCGGGATCCCTGACGCGTGTCGATGTTCAAGGAACTGCGGTCCGTCTGTTCGCTGACCGTGATCATCGCCGGCCTTGGCTACTTCGTCGACTCGTTCGACATCGCGATTTTCGGCGTCGTGCGGTTGGCGTCATTGAAAGCACTGGGCATCACGTCGCCAGCGGAGCTGCTCGACGCCGGGTTAACGATTTACAACGCCCAGATGGCCGGCATGATGGTCGGTGGCATCTGCTGGGGACTGCTGGCGGATCGACGCGGACGCCTGTCCGTGCTCTTCGGGTCGATCCTGCTTTATTCAATCGCCTCCATCACCAACGCGTTCGTGACGGACGTGACGAGCTATGCCGCCTGCCGATTCGTGGCCGGCGTCGGTCTGGCCGGCGAGCTTGGTGCGGCCATCACCCTGGTCGCCGAATCGCTGCCCACGGCACAACGCGGCCTCGGCACAACCGTGGTGGCCACGATGGGCCTCCTGGGTGTGACCGCGGCGGCCCTGTTTGGACAACATATGCACTGGCAGACCGCGTACATCGTCGGAGGCGTTCTCGGATTGGCGTTGCTGGTTGCGCGCCTGCGACTCAAGGAATCCGTTCTGTTTTCTCGAACGACGGCCCGTGCGCGTGCACGCACGACCGCGCTGTTCCGTCCGGCACTCGCGCGCCGCTACCTCGCCTGCGTGATGGTTGGCGTACCGATCTACTTTGCCAACGGCGTCATGCTCACGTTCGCACCGGAGATCGTGGCGGGACTGGATGTGAAGGGTTCGGTGTCGGCAGCGAACGCTATCCTCTTCGGCTCGCTCGGACTGGCAACGGGTGACCTCGTGAGCGGCCTCGTGAGTCACCGGATTCGTAGCCGAAAACGCGTGCTGGCCGCCTGTTTGATGATGGGCTTCGCGCTGATCGTGGTGTACACGAGAATGCGCGGCTTGACCCCGGGTATGCTGTACACGCTCAACTTCCTGATCAGCGGGACGGTGGGTTACTGGGCCGTGCTGATGACGCTCTCCGCCGAACAGTTCGGCACGAACGTGCGCGGCACAGTAGCCACGACGGTGCCGAATTTTGTGCGGGGCTCGGCGCTCTTTGCAGCCAGTGGCTTCGGGATGCTCAAATCCACATGGTCGGTCCCGTCCGCCGCCTTGCTCGTCGCCAGCGTGTGTTTTGCATTGGCGTTCGCGGGGCTGACGCAGTTGGACGAGACGTTCGACCGGGACCTCGATTATCTGGAAGCGTAATCGACCAGTGAACATCCTCAGCGTATTCCGCAATCTGCACCTCATCATGGCCGCACTCTTCGGCCTCTTCGCGGCTGCCGTGGGGCTGTCGGGGAGCGCACTCGTGTTTCGGGAAGAGATCGAGCATGCGGTGTACGAACCGGTCATCGCCGTTGGTGCGACGATGGTGCCGTTCGCGACGCTGTTGACCACCGCCACGGCGCTGGATCCTGCGCGACGCGTGTCGATGATGGTCTTGCCGATCGCGGCCGATCGCAGCGTGGAATTCGTGCTGCAGAAGCGAAACGCGCGAACGCTCAAGGACGCCGATCAGATGAGCGTGTATGTCAACCCGTACACCGGCCAGGTCATCGGCAGCCGACGTCGTGAAGCAAGTGTGATTGCCATGCTGCGTGATCTGCATTTCGCGTTCTTTTCCGGAACATCCGGACTCGTGTTCAACGGCTACGTCGCGGGCGCACTGCTCTTCATGTCGATCACCGGCCTGTATCTCTGGCTCGTCGTCTCGCCCCGCTCCGAACGTTTCTCGTTACGGTTTGGCGGCAACTGGAAACGTGTCGTCTGGAACCTGCATCGTCAGTCCGGCGCGCTGTCACTCGCCGCGCTCGCGTTGGTGGCCACGACCGGCGCGCATTACGCGTTTCGAGAGCCCTCGCAACGGCTCATGCTCGCCGCGACCGGCAGCGCGCCACCACGTGGCATCCCGATCGTCGCATCGCCGCTGGCCGGCAGCGCGCCACGTGACCTCGACGCCATCGTCGGTGCCGCGCGTGCCGCGTTCAGCGACGGCACGCTCGCGGTGGTCCGCGTGCCGTCCAGGTCCACGCAAGCGTGGGCCACCACGTTCCACCGGGGCGGCGACGGCGGCGAAAGCATCGACAGCGGTCCGACCGTGTACCTCGACCCATTTACGCTCGACGTCATGCGCGTCGATGATGCCCGAGTCATGCCGTTCGGTGCCCGCCTCGAGAAATCGATGGAGACGTTGCACTACGGAAAGTTCGGTGGGCTCGCGTCGCGTCTGTTCTGGGTTGTTCTTGGCGTGCTACCGCTGTTGTTCATGGTGTCCGGTGCGCTCATGTGGTGGCAACGTGCCGGCAGACGATTAGCGCGAGGAACAGGCCGGCGGAAGTTCGGGGACTGACGGCGACGCTCGTGCCGGCCGCGCGTGAAGCCGTTGCGCGGTCATGGTGCGTCCTCCGGAATTTTCATCTTCGCCAGCATTACTTTGAATCGCGGATCGCGACGTACGGCGGGACTGTTGAAGTGTCGCTTCAGCCCCACCATCCAGATCGAATGCGCGTTGTACGCGCGATCCAGATCGCGAAATACGCCATCCAAATCGCCTGCCTTCATACGCCACCGCGCCGCTTCAAATGGTAGGTCGAGGGTGTCCAACGCGGCGATCTGCACTCGTAACGCGGCATTGCGTCCGCCCGTCTGCCACGCGCGCCGCAACGCCGCTGTCGATGCGCCGGCAATGCCGGAACTCGCCACGAAACGCTCTTGCATGGCAAAGAACCGAGCGGAGTCACCGCGATCGAAGAGCCGACTGGTGATTTGTCGCAGCGCTTGCGGCTGCGTGGGATCCAAGGTGAGCGCCTGATCGAGCAGACGAAGTTCCTCGGCTTCATCGCCACGCCTCAGAGCGCGATCGGCAAGCTTCGCGAACACCGTGCCGGACGCGGGGTCCAACTGCCGCGCGCGCTCCGCCTCTCGCTGCGCCTCACTGAACCGGTCGAGAGCATCCAGTACATCGCTGTACCATTTATGCGACAAGCTGTAGTTGGGACCGAGTGCGATGGCACGCTGAAACGCGCTATCGGCCGCCGGCCAGTTCCAGTCAAGTGCCCAGAACAAGTACGCCCGCGTGGCCTGCGCTTCGACCAGATCGGGCGCGATAACGAGGGCACGATCGACCGCCTGCCGTGACGCGGTCAGTGTCGGTACCGTGGGCACGTTGGAATAGAACGACTGCACGAGATACGCATCCGCCAAGCCCGCCCATGCCTGCGCGAATGTGGAATCGCGCGCAATCGCCTGCTTGAACAGACCGATGGCACGTATCACGTCGTCCGTAGTGCGCTTGGTCTGAAAGAAGCGGCCCTGCAGGTACAGGTCGTATGCTTGCGGGTCATTGGTCGCCGTCGCGCTGCCGTTCGCGGTCGCCGCTAGCACCGTGCCCTTGAGGGCCGCGATCACCGCCCGCGTGACTTCGTCCTGCACGGCGAAGATGTCAGCGACGCTACGGTCGAACGTATCCGACCA
>Ga0209591_10001696_pt1 | contig 27007 bp, 15 predicted proteins | sample MAT01_FD_187207 | JGI IMG/M metagenome (GOLD analysis project Ga0209591, IMG submission 187207) | Freshwater microbial communities from Lake Fryxell liftoff mats and glacier meltwater in Antarctica - MAT-01 (SPAdes) (version 2) | ecosystem: Environmental > Aquatic > Freshwater > Ice > Liftoff... | reverse complement strand
ACCTCGAACTCGGTACCGGCGCCGTCGAGGGTGCGGTCCGCTACGTCGTGTCGCAGCGGTTCGACGAGGGCGGCATGCGTTGGATCCGCGAGCGTGCAGAGGCGCTCCTGCAGCTTCGCTGCATACAGATCAACGGCGACTGGGAGCGCTTCCTCGCCTTTGCTCATGAACGCACCCGTGCCGAAAGCCGGCATCATGCGACCCTGCTCCGTGCCCAGCCGGAGCCCCTGCCGGTCCTCGGTCTGGCGGCATGACCGTGACCACCACCCGTCAAACGCGACCCGCTAGCGAGCATATGTGACCGACGAGCAACGAAGCGATGCGACGTGGATCCCTGCATTTCCGCCCGAGTCCACCCTGTTCGGCGCTCTAGACCCAGAGCAGCTATCAATCCATGCGGCCATCGGACCCTCGCGACCGGAACTGGGAGGATCTGCACCCATATCCCGGTCGAGCGGCTACCTTGGTTTCGTGGCGGCCCGGCGCCTGTTATAGAGTCGCCGGCTGCAACGAGGAGCCACCGTCATGTCTACGCGCGCCCGGATCGTCATCTGCCTGAGCCTCTTTCTCACCGCCTGCGGGGGCGACGGCACGACCGCGCCCGATACCACGGTGCCGCTCGATGCCAGCGTCGCCGATGGCGACAGCGTGGGGGTGCTCGAGACGATCGACTTCGACACCGGCCCGGCCGACACCGCGCTGCCGGAGACCAACCCGGGTGGGGACTTCGGGGCCGCCTGCCAGGGCAACGGCGACTGCGACAGCGGCTGGTGTGTCGAGAGCACGGCCGGCTACGTTTGTACTACCGAGTGCCTTGAAGTGTGCCCCGACGGCTACGACTGCAAGTCGGTGCAGAACGCCAAAGGCGACGTCACCTTCTTGTGCCTGCCGCGGGTGCAGAAGCTGTGCGTGCCGTGTCTTCAGGACTTCCAGTGCAACGGCGGCGCCTGCCTGACGATCGATGGGTCACAGCAGTGCGCCTCGGGCTGTGATGTCAGCGATGGAGCCGACGCGTGCCCCGACGGCTACAGCTGCCTCGCCGATGCGACCGGGGTGAAGGCCGGCACCTTCTGTCAGCCGCGCTCGGGCGCATGCGACTGCTCGCCGCCGTATGCCGGGGTGACCCGCACGTGCACGAGCCAAAACGACATCGGCACCTGCGTCGGCGTCGAGACGTGCGACCCCGAGGTCGGCTGGGTCGGCTGCAGCGCGCGCGACGCGGGCGCCGAACGCTGCGACTACGTCGACAACAACTGCGATGGACAGGTCGACGAAGGCTTTCAGGAAGGCGGCATCTACGCGAGCGCCGACACCTGCGGCAGCTGCACGACGTCGTGCGAGGCGCTGCTCGCGAACGCGGCCGAGACCGAGTGCGCCGTGATCGATGGCCTCGCGCGCTGCCGTGTGGTGGCCTGCGAGCCCGGCTATACCCAGTTGAACCCGTTCACCTGCGCGCCCGACGTGGGCACCGTGTGCCAGCCCTGCGCGAGCGACGCCGAGTGCCTCGGCAACGGCGCCCGCTGCACGACACTCGCCGATGGCGACTTCTGCACGCGCGCCTGCGAGGACGACGACGACTGCGCCGAGGGCTTCGTGTGTGGCGGCGGGGATGGCGGCGGAGATGGCGGGGGAGATGGCGGGGGAGATGGCGGGGGAGATGGGGTCGGCCAGTGCGTGCCCGAGTTCGGCAGCTGCACCTGCGATGGCAGCAACACCGATCTCGCCCGCAGCTGCTCGGTCACGGTCACGCCCGACGACCCCGACCAGCCGGTCGTCACGTGCAAGGGCCTCGAACAATGCACGGCCACGGGCTGGGGCGGCTGCGACCTGCCCGACGACGCGTGCGACGGCATCGACAACGACTGCGACGGGGTGATCGACGGGCCGTTCAAGACCGGCGACCGCTACACCGCGCTCGAGGCGTGCGGCGCCTGCGGGATCTCGTGCCTTGGCTTCGTGCGCCCGAGCACGGCGCCCATGTGCGACAATAGCGGCGCGGCACCGGTGTGCGCCTATCGCTGCACCGGCGCGGCCGTCGACGTCAACGGGCGCAGTGACGACGGCTGCGAGTGTACGCCCGTCGCCGGGCCGGACCTGGCGGGCGACGATGTCGACTCGAACTGCGACGGGGTCGACGGCGAGGTCGACAACGCGATCTTCGTCTCGAAGGACGGCAACGACAGCAACCCCGGCACGCGCGAGCTGCCGGTGGTCACCCTCCAGGCGGGCCTCGGGCTCGCCAAGAGTGGCAACAAGCGCGACGTGTACGTGGCGACCGGCGTGTACTCGCAGAACCTCGTGCTCGTCGACGGGGTCGGCGTGTTCGGCGGCTACGCGCCCGAGTTCGACCAGCACGACGTGCTCCTCTACGAGACGGCGGTCATCGGCACGACGCCGTCCGCGGAGCAGCGCGGGACCCTCACGGCGATCGCGGTCGGCGCGGCCGGGGCGGCGCGTGAGACGGTGCTCGACGGGTTCACGGTCTTCGGCATCAACGCCGGCAACACCCAGGGCGGCAACAGCTACGGCGTCTACGTGCGCGACTCGGGCGCGCGCCTGCGCCTCTCGCACAACCGCGTCTTCGGCGGCCCGGGCGGCAACGGCAAGAGTGGCACGCGCGGCAGCGACGGCAGCAACGGGGTCGACGGGGCGGGCGGGCCATCGGCCAAGAACCTGACGTCGAACTGCGTCGCGGGCAACGAGTCGGGCGGGGGCGGCGGCGGTGCGCGAAGCTGCGGCGCGGTCGACGTGGGCGGGGGTGGCGGCGGCAAGGCGCGTTGCCCGAGCTACGAGGTATCGCCCGGCGCGGCAGGCAACGGGGGCAACGGCAAGGGCACGGGGGCCGGGATCGGCGGGGCGTTCGGGTGGCCGCTGCTCATCTGCGCGGTCGAGGACGACTTCTTCGAGGTCGGCTGCAACCCGTATGGGTATGGCTGCGGGATCTGCTACCTGCCGCAGACGAGCAAGCCCTCGAACGCGAGCAACGGCACCGGCGGCACGACCGGCGGCAATGGGACGAAAGGTGCGGGGGGAGCTGCCGGCGCGGCCTCGGGCAGCATCACGGGCGGCGAGTGGGTGGGCGCCAAAGGCGGCGACGGCGGGACCGGCAACAGCGGCTCGGGCGGTGGCGGCGGTGGCGCGGGCGGCGGGGTCGAGGTCGACGGCACGGCGTGCACCGAGACGAGCAACGACGACGTCGGCGGGGCCGGCGGCGGCGGCGGCTCGGGCGGGTGCCTCGGCACGGGCGGCACGGGCGGGCTCGCGGGCGGCGGCAGCTTCGCGTTGTTCGTCATCGGCAGCGACGCCGGGCACATGCCGGTGCTGGTCGACAACGCGCTCCAGGGCGGTCGCGGCGGGGCCGGCGGCAACGGCGGGGCGGGCGGCGTGGGCGGAAGTACCGGCAAGGGTGGCTCGGGCGGGCTCGCGGGCGACCAGCTCGCGAGCGAGACCGCGCGCAAGCAGACGCGCTGTGGACGGGCCGGTGGTGATGGCGGCAACGGCGGCAGTGGCGGGCATGGGGGCGGTGGCGGCGGCGGCGCGGGCGGGCCGAGCTACGCGTTGTACGTGAGCCTGCCGGTCGCGGCACCGGCCGTGTGGAAGACGGGCAACAGCTTCGTCGCGGGCGCTCAGGGTGGCAGCGGCGGGGCCGGCGGCGTGTCGGTTGACCAGACGCGCTCGGGCGCGAACGGCGCCAATGGGGCGGCCGCGGACGCGAGCTTCTGAGGCGCTGCGCGATCGGCGCGCAGGGGCGGGGACGGCTGTCAGTCGAACGGGTCGAACTTGAAGCCGGCGACGCCGCGGGCGCCGGAGTAGACCTGCACGTCGCCCTCGCTGGTCTCGCTGTTCGTCTGGCTCACGCCGGCGCTGAAGGCCATCGGCGACTCGAAGAACAGGAGCGCTTCGCACATCTCTTTATCGCCAATGCCCCACTTGACGACCTCGTCGCGCGGGTTGTCGAAGGTGCAGCCGAACTTCAGGCCGGTCGCGCCGGCGAGATCGATCGGCGGGTCGAAGGCGAACCCGAACGGGTCGGAGCTGAACGCGCCGAGGTCGACGATCGACAGGCCGTCCTTGGGGCCGCCGACGATCGCCAGGTCGAAGCCCGCGCCGAGCGCGTGATAGTGGGGCAACACGTAGTGGAGCTTCATGGCGAGGGGCTGGCCGTCGAAGAGGTTTCCGTAGGCGGTCGCGAGGTCGCAGGTCGAGCCGAACCAGGAGGTCGCCTTGCCGGGGATCTTCAGGTCACCGTAGACGAGCTGGGCGGGGGTGAGGGGCTTACTGACCTCGGCGCGCGGCAACGTGTAGAGCGCCAGGCGTAGCCCGGTCGTGATGGGCTCGATGTTGTAGTTCAAGAGGTGGGTGACGGTGATGATGCGTGAGCGCGGCGGGATGTGCACGGCGGCGCCGGGCTGGAACTTCTGGAGCTCGTGCCGGACCTGGGTCGACTGCGCGTAGAGCACGCCGCCTGCGAGCGCCGCGTCGATCTCGTGGAAGCCTTCGCTGTAGCAGTCGAGCCAGGGGTCGGTCGGCCAGCCCTTGTGGTCCTCGGGCACGAAGAACCAGTTCGAGTGATGGTAGCCGCCGTCGTTGTCCATCTCGACGGCGTTGACCCAGATCTCCTCGTCGTTGTCGAGCACCCAACTCTGGCAGAGCGAGCCCATCTCCTCGCCGGAGGCGATCGTCTGGAGGCCGAAGTCGTGCGCGAGCTTCATGCCGGTGAGCGGCGTGCAGACCCCGGTGGGGCGCGCCGCGAACTGTCCGCCGGGGCACGCGCGGCAGACCGCCTCGCCGTCTTCGACGACGCAGGTGCGTTGCCGGGTGAGGCAGCCTTCGAGGACCTCGCCGCAACCCGAATCAGCCGTGTCGGGCGTCGTGTCGGGCGTGACATCGGCGGTGGTATCGCCGGCCGCGTCCGACGTCCTGTCTGGGGTCGTGTCTGGGGTCGGGGCGGCGGTCTTCGCGTCGTCACAGCCGACGAGCAGGGCGAGGGTGACGAAGGCAGCTGAAGTGGACGGTCGCATGACGGGCTCCCTGTGACGGCATCGGGAGCCTACGCGACCCGGGGCCGTGGCTCAACCGAAGTGGTAGGCCGACAGCCGCAACCCATAGTAGGTGCGCGACCCGACACCGCGATTGCAACGCCGGCAGCCGCAACGCCACCGGCCATCAGCGCCAACGGCTTCCGGCGCCCAAGGCCTGGCTTGCCGTCCATCGTGTCGTCTCGTGACATCGTCTCCTCCAGGTCCCGACCGAACGTCCCTCAAGGTAGGCGCGTCGGGGCCGGGAGCCCGGCGGCGCGCGAACCACAGACCGTTTCCAGGCATGGACGCTCACCGAAGTGGTTCCAGCGGGGTCAGGACGACTCGTTTTCGGGTGGCTCGGCCATATGCCAAGCGGGTGTGCGGTCAAAAACGGGGTGTCCTGACCCCGGGGGGCACTTGCGTAACCGGGTCGGGCCAGCGATGGTCGCTCCGATGCGCGCGCCGTCACGGCACCCCTTGCGCGCTCGCCAGGGAGAGAAGTGCACGAGCCAGAGGACCGGACGGCTCCCGCGGTGATGCCCGACGACGGCTTCCGGCTGGCCTTCGAGCACGCCAACGATGGCATCTTCATCGCGCGCGGCGACCGCTTCGTCGCCGTCAACCGGCAAGGCACCGAGCTTCTCGGCTACGCGCCGGGAGAGCTCGATGGGGCGCTGGTAACCTGCATCGCGCGGCCGGAGGACCTGGCGCTGCTTGCGTCGGAAATGGTTGAAGTCGCCGCGGGGCTGAGGGCGCGGCGCGAGTGGGTACTGCGGCGGCGCGACGGAACGACGCTCGACGTCGACATCACCAGTGTCTACCTGCCCGACGGTCGTTTCATGTCGATCGTGCGTGACATCAGCCAGCGGCGGCGTGAACAGCACGAGCTCGACGCGGCCCGGAGCGCGCTCGTGGCACTCATCAATGCACTGCCGAGCCCGGCGTTCATCGTCGACCGCGACTTCGTGGTCCTGATGTGTAACGAGGCGCTGGCAGAGTCGCTGGCGCTCCCGATGAACGCGGTGCTCGGCGGAGCCGTCGCCAAGATGTTGCCACCGATGGTCGCCGAGGCGCGCATGAAGCGCCTGCGCGAGGTATTCGCGACGGGAGTGCCGCAAGCATTCGACGACAACAGCGCAGGTCGTCACCACCGCAACACCATCTATCCGGTCGTCGGCGACGGCGGCGTGGTCGACCGCGTCGCAGTCTTTGCCATCGACATGACCGACGTGCGCCGGGCCGAGACGGCGATGCGCCTGAGCGACGTGCGCATGCGCGCCACCATCGATGGCCGACCCGACGTCTCGGTGCAATGGTACGACCGCGACGGGCGGGTGCTCCTCTGGAACCGCGCCTCCGAGAAGATGTTCGGCTACGCCGCGAGTGAGGCGCTCGGACAGAGCCTGGTCGATCTCATCTACACCCACGAGCAGCAGGCCGAGTTCCTGGCAGCGCTCGAGCAGATTTCCGAGAGCGGCAATCCGATGGGTCCCGTCGAGCTCACGTTCAGACGCCGTGACGGCACGATCGGCACCTGCCTCTCGACGATCTTCGAGATCCCGGGCGAAGACGGCGCGCCCTACTTCGTGTGCATGGATGTCGACCTCAGCGAGCGCAAGCGCGTCGAGGCGGAGCTGCGGCAAGCCCAGAAAGAGGAGGTCCTCGGGCGCCTCGCCGGCGGCATGGCGCACGACTTCAATAACCTCCTGACCGCCATCATCGGCTTCGCCGAGATAGGCCATGCCCGTGTACCGCGCGGCTCGGAGCCGTCCGAGTGCTTCGGTTTCGTGCTCGAGGCGGCGCAGCGCGGCGCGGCGCTCACGAGCAACCTGCTCGCGTTCGCGCGCAAGAAGGTGATCCTGCCGCGCTCGATTCTGCTGCGCGACGTGGTCGATCGACTGGTGCCATTGATGCGGCCCCTCATCGGCGAGCACATCGAGCTCGTCACGCGCCACGACCACGGGCCCGAGCACGTGACGATCGACGTCGGCAGCCTCGAGCAGGTGATCATGAACCTCGTCGTCAACGCGCGCGATGCGATGCCGGTGGGCGGACGGCTCACGATCGAGACGCGCACGGTCACGATCGAAGGCGCGCCTGGGCCGACCGAGGTCCAACCCGGGCAGTACGGCGTGCTCGCGGTGAAGGACACCGGCATCGGCGTTCCGCCCGAGCTGCACGCGCGCGTCTTCGAGCCCTTCTTCACGACCAAGAGCGTCGGCCAGGGCACGGGCCTCGGGCTCGCGACCTGTGCCGGCATCGTGCGCCAGGCGGGTGGGCACATCGGCCTCGAGAGCGGGCCAGGCGGCACGAGCTTCAAGGTGCACCTGCCCGTCACCATGGCAACCACCGGCGCGCCCGCGATACCTGGCAGCGCGCGCGACAAGGTCCGCGGCGACGAGACCGTGCTGCTGGTCGAGGACGAGCCCGCCGTGCGGGTGCTGATGGAACGGGTCCTGCGCTCGCTCGGCTATCACCTCCTGGTCGCCGGCGATGGACGCGAGGCGCTCACCGTCGCGGCCGCGCACGCGGGCAAGATCCATCTGCTGCTGACCGACCTGGTGATGCCGGAGATGGGCGGCCTCGAGCTGGCCGAGGCGCTCGTTGCACTACGGCCCGATACCCGGGTGCTGTTGTGCTCGGGCTACATCTCGGACCCCGAGCTCACCAACCGCGCGCACGCGCTACTGCCCAAGCCCTACTCGCCAGCGCAGCTTGCGCAGCGGGTGCGCGAGACGCTGGACGCGTAGCATTTCCGCGCCACACGAAGTGTCGCTCGACCGCATGGAAGCTTACCAGAACAACTCTAGCGACCAAGCGGTCTCTTTTTTACTTCTCGAGTTCTGCAGCGAGGTGGTAGGGGACCCCAATCCCGTTCCCGGAGCTGCCATGTCCCGCCTGCTGCTTGCACTGTCCCTCCTCCTGACGGTCGCCGCTTGTGACGACGGAGGGGCCGCCATCCCCGGTCCGAGCAAGTCCGATGAGCGCTTCGCCATCGCGATCAGCGCGAACCCCAAGACCGACGGTCCAGCAGAGCTGCTGTCCGCATCGGATACGCAACGCCTCGTGCAAACGTTCGACAATGCCATCGCGGCCGGCGAGCTCACCGTCGCCAGCCTCGAGGTGGAGATTGCGCGCCTCGAGGCAACGAGCGCTACCAAGGCGCAGGAGATCGCGAGCCTCGTGCAGCAAATCGCCGCGCGGCGCGCCGATCTCGCGCGTCAGTACGACAACAACATGATCTTGTGCATGTTTTTTCCCAACCCGGCGACCTGCGTCTTCGCCAACTATCTCGCCAACGATGGGACCATGCGCAGCTATGAGACCCAGCTCGGTCAGGCACGCGCGGCGCAGGCCGAGGCCAACACGCAGATGTCGGCCTATAGCGCACGCAGGAACGCGCTGCGCGACCGGCTCGTCCCGATTCGCGCCTCGAAGGCGAGGCTTGTGGCCCTCGTGCGTTCGGGGGTCGAGGTCGGCGAGACACCGGCTGTGCTGGCGCAGTTGCCGGCGCTCTCGCCAGCCGCCAGCATTGCCTACTCCCGCATCACTGCGCTGCAGCAGGTGTCGTCCGCGACCGCTTCTGAGATTGCCATTCTCGTCCAGATCCGCAACGCGGCGGCTGAGCTCTCGGCGGCACTCGATGGCACTATCGGCACGTTGCGCGGTCTCCTGACGAGCGTCGATGCACTCGTGAGACAAGAGCGTGACCGCTTCATGGATCTGCTCGCGGCGGCACTCGGCGGTGACCCCGCCGCCGCCGTCGACCGCTGGCTCGAAGACGAGATTGCGGCCCTCACGCGGCGCGCGCTCGACGGCCTCGGCTGGCCGCGCGCGGAGTTCGTGGAACATCTTTTCGCGAGCCACCCAGCGGTCGCCGGCGTGGACGTCGCTGACGTGCTCGCAGCGCTCGGCGACGCAGCGAACGATGACGCAGAGCCGGACGACGGTGAGCCCACGGAGCCGGACGAAGGCGAGGCGACGGATGAGGTGGTCGTTCGCTCGAGCGACGCGCTCGGCATCTACGACAACACCGAGGCGGTCTCGATGGTGCGCGTGACTGACACGTTCGAGGCGGCCAGCGCCGAGATCGAGGTACACATCGAGCACACCTGGCGCGGCGACCTGCGCGTCTGGCTCGAACGTGAGGGCGTTGCGCCGATCGTGCTGCACGACCGGACCGGTGGGCAGGACGACGACCTCGATCTCTTCCTGCGCATCGCGCTCGAGCCGGTCGCCGCCAACGGCGATTGGCGCCTGCATGTGGCCGACGAAGTCGCGCTGGACGAAGGTCGGCTCGTGTCCTGGACGCTCACCCTGCGGACCGCGGCGCCCTGACGAACGCACGAGGCGAGACGCGCTCAGCGCTCTTGATGACGGCTTGATCGGCTGATGAGCGCGGCGCCCTGACGAACGCACGCGGCGAGACGAGTGCTCAAGGTACCGGCAGGCTGGCGCAGAAGTTGGTGATGAAAGCGTCGCCCGCATCCTTGTAGGTGCATGCGTCGCGCGATAGGCCGGTCCAGTCGGCATCCGAGCCACCGGGAATGTACCAACGACCACCGATGAGCGCGCCGCGCCCAGGCAGGTCATTGCCCGACGTGCCGAACTGACGGGGCGTGCCGGGTGCGCCGGTTGCGGCCATCAGCGGGGCTAAGAAGAAATCGATGCCGCCATTGATGCTCGTGCTCGAAGCACTGTTGGTGATGGTGCCGCTGGTGTAGCCGAGGACCTGCACGGTCGTGTTGAAGCCGATCGCGGTCGGCATATCGTCGGCCTGGGTCCCGAAGACGCGGGCCCACACCTGGGCGCCCGTCGAAGCATTCAGATTCACGACCCCGATGTCCTTGCGAGCGGCATAGGTGCCCGCGCTGTTGAGCCCTTCGAGCGCGCCCGAGACGGCAGCAGCCGCGTAGACCCACCCGCCTGACAGTAGGAGGTCGGAGGCTGTGTCGTCACCCGCGCTGCCCCAGTGCTGCACCCAGGTCACCACCGCGGGCGTCGCGTTGGTGAGCTTGTAGATGTAGAGGCCACCGCCGCCCGTGCCGCTCTGCGAGAGCGCGCCGACGATCGGCGAGGCTACGCGTCCGTGCACGTAGATGTTGGCGCCCTCGATGGCGAGGCCATCGGCGCTCTGGTCGAGCGTGTCGTTGTCGGCGTTCCAGCGGTCGGTGAAGTTGCCGTTCGCGAGGTCGACGGCGACCACGCGCGGGCTGCGTACGAGGCCGGTCGCCGCGTCGGATGACTCGATCAACATCAGGATGCGCGTGCCGTCGAACGCCAGGTCGACCGCGCTGTCGCGGCGAGGCGAGGCATAACGTTTGATCCAGACCCGGACGTTGCTGAAGCTGTTGTACTTCGCGATCCAGGCGTCCGCGTTCGAGGGCACGCCGCTGCCGTCGATGTCGCCTTCGGTCGAGCCCGCGACGTAGACGAAGTGGGGCGTGGCGTCATCGACGATGACGCTCGTTGCGGTGTCGCGTGCGCTGGTGCCGATCTGGATCTTGGCGTTGCCGGGCGTCTCATTGCCGTTGCTGCCATATTCAGAGAGGAACGCGTCACTGCCACCGAGCGCCGTCTGCCCGAGGATAGCGCCTTCGGTCGTTCCGGCGAGATAGACGCTGCCCGTCGAATGGAACGCTGCTGCGCGACCACGGTCGGCGAAGAACGTCCCGGTCTGGCGGATCCAATCGTTGCTGCTCTGGCAGATGCACTGCGCACAGCCATAGTGCGCGAACACCGCCGGCTCCGAGCACGGGCTGAGATTGCCACCGGAGCCTATCGCCTTGGCTGAGACGGTCGTGCAGCCGAGTGCCGTCGCGGTGAAGTTTATCGACCAATCGGTACCGGTCACGCCCGCGGGAGAAGCGTTTATCGGGGCACCGCCGCAGCTGTCGCCGTAGTAGAGGTTGACCACGTCGGGGTCGTTGACGGCCTTGCCGAGCGCTTTGATGTTGGTCGTCGTAAAGTCGGCGGAAGGCGGCTCGAAGCCGATAATCCGAGGCGCGTTGACCGGCTGCACATGCGTGTAGTCGAACTTGTTCGAGCAGAGCGACGTGTTGCCGACGGCGTCGACCGCGTTCGCGTAGAAGCTCGTCACGGTCGCGGGATTGGCGGGTGCATTGATCGTGAACGCCCCCGTCACGCCGGTCGCGGGACCGCTGGCGACGGGGCTGCCGGTGCAGACGGCGTTCCGGTAGATGTAGGTCGTGACGCCGGGCTCGCCGGTCGTGCCGCTGAGATTGGGGGACTGGTCGGTCGACCCCGACGCGGGGTTCGAAGACGTGATCGCCGGCTTGGGCGGGCCGCCCGAGTCGTGCGTGTAGGGGAACGCATCCGAGCACGGAGAGGCATTGCCGAGCGCATCCGTCGCGCTCGCGTAGAAGTTGGTGACCAAGTCGGCGGAGGCAGTGACGGCGATCCCGACGAAGTGGCCGGTGCCGTCGGCGGTGCCGCTCACGGGCGTGCCGGTGCAGGTCGGGGTCGTGTAGATCTTGATCGTGCTGCCCGCCTCGGCGCTGCCGGCGAGGGTCGGGGTCAGCACGTCCGAGGGCGACGCGGGCGTCGAGCTGTCGAGGGTCGGCTTCGCGGGACCCGACGTGTCATGGATGTAGGTGACCGCGTTCGAGCAGCCCGAGGTATTGCCGATCGCGTCGCGCGCGAGCGCTGTGAACGTCGTCGTGCTGTTGGCGCTGACCGTGACGGCGATGGCGAAGGTCGTGCCCGCGGCGGCGAGCGTCGTGGTCGGCGTGCCCGAGCAGGCGCCATTGGCGAAGAGGTCGATGCTGGCGCCGGGCTCGCTGAAGGTGCCGTTGACGGTCGGGTTGGTGACGGTCCCGGACGGCGACGCGGGCGTCGTGCCGGTCAGCACCGGGGCCGAAGGCGCGTCGCCATCGTGCGTGTAGGTCAACGGGGCCGAGCAAGCCGAGACGTTGCCGGCCGCATCGGTGGCGGTCGCAGTGAACGTCGTCACGCTGTTGGCGGCGGCCGTCACCGGACGCGAGAAGGCGGCGACCGTGGTCGGGCCGAAGCTCGCGACCGCACTGCCACCACACGCCGCGGCGGCGTAGAGGCGCACCGTCACCCCGAGCTCGGCGCTGCCATTCAAGCTCGGGGTGAGCACGTTCGATGGGGACGACGGGGTCGTGCCACTCAGCACTGGGGCGGCCGGAGCTTGGCTATCCGATACGTAGGCGAGCACGTCCGAGCAATCCGAGATGTTGCCGGCGCTGTCGGTCGCGTTCGCGCGCAGCTCGGTCGTCGTGTTGGCGGCGAGACTGGTGGCAAAACTAAACGACCTATCGGCGGCCGCGAGCTGCGGGGTCGTCGGGGCGCCAAGCGGGGTGACGCAGGCGTCGGCGAAGAGGCGCACGGTCGTGCCCGCATCGGCCTGGCCCTTGACGCTCGGGCTGGTGCTTGGAGACGGCGAGGTGGGCGTCGTCATCGTGAGCACGGGCTTGGTGGGGCGGTTGCCGTCGTGCACATAGGCGAGCCCGGTCGAGCAGCCCGACGTATTGCCGGCGGTGTCGGTCGCCTTGCCGTAGAACGTCGTCGTCGCGTTGGCGCCGGCGGTCCCGGTGATGGCGAAGACGCCGGTCGTCGCATCCGCGCTGGCACTCGCGGGCAGCGGTGTGGTGCAGGCCGAACTCGTAAAGAGGGTGATGGTCGTGCCGATCTCGGCCGTGCCATTGATGACCGGCGTGAGCGTGCCGTTGGACGGCGAGGGCGGCGTCGTCGAGATGAGCACCGGTGCGGACGGCGCCTGGCTGTCGTGCACGTACTCGAGCGGCGCCGAGCAGCCCGAGACATTGCCAACGACGTCGACCGCGTCGGCGACGAACGGGGTCGTCACATTCGGCGACGCGACGCCGCTCATGACGAACGCGCCCGCGACGATGGGCGATGTGCCAAGCGGCGTGCCGCTGCAGGTGCCGACATAAAGGCGCGCGGTCGCGACGTCGTCGCGGTCGCCGGTGCCCGAGACGGCGGGGTTCAAGCCCGTGCGGGACGGCGACGTGGGGTTGGTCGCGGTGAGGACCGGGGTCGCCGGGGCGAGCGAGTCATGGGTGTAGACGAGCGGCTCGGGCGAGCACTCCGAAACGTTGCCGGCACCGTCGGTCGCCGTGCCGTGCAGGACCGAGGTGGTGTTGGTCGGGACCGTCGCGTCACCGCTGAAGCTGCCGCCGGCGCTCGCGAGTGCCGTGCCGATGGGCGGCGTCGAGCAATCGGGGTCGGTGTAGAAGGTGACGGTCGCACCGATTTCGCCGCTGCCGCTGACGGTCGGCGTGGCGTTGGCGGAGGGCGACGCGGGAACGGTCACAGTGAGCGTCGGTGGGGCCGGCGCAGCGTTGTCGCAGGCGTCGCCGGGCGCTTGCCCGTCGGAGTCGGCCTGGTCGCTGTTGGCGACGATCGGGCAGTTGTCGGCGCCATCGAGGAGGGTGTCGTCGTCGTCGTCCGAGTCGCAGGCGTTGCCGAACGGGTCCGTGTCGCTGTTGAGCTGGTCGACGTTCGGAGTCAGCGTGCAGTTGTCGTTGACGTCGAGGATCGTGTCGTCGTCGTCGTCGGGGTCGACGCAGTCGGCGATAGTGTCGCCATCGCTGTCGAGAAAGCCCTCGTCGCTGGCGTCGTCGCAATCGTTGTCATGGCCGTCGCAGATCTCGTCTGCGAACGGCCGGGCGTCGCACGCCGTGAGGCCGAACTCGGTGCAGCTGCGGGTGCCGAGGCACGCGCGGTCGTTGCAGGTCGTGAAGGCGTCCTCTTCGACGGCCCGCCCCGAGCACTCGCAGACACCGGCGGTCGGTACGCACTGCTCGGTCGCGGCTCCACCTTCGAGGGCGACGACTGACTGGCAGCTGTAGCCCGTCGGGCAGACCTCCTCGGCGCCGCAGCCGATGCCACAGAAGGCGCCCGCGCGGTCGTCGCCGCCGCGCGCACAGCGGTCGCCGGTCGCGACGGTGGCACCGCCCTGGCATTGGGCGTCGGCCGTGCAGGGGCGGCACAGGTTCAGGCCGACCTCGACGCAGATGAAGGTCGGGTCGGGCGTCGGTTGGTTCACGAGTTGGCAGCGCCAATCGAGCGGGCAATCGCTTGTGCAGTATTGGGTGCACACCTTGCCGCCGTCGCGCGAGGGCAGGCAGAAGTCGCTGTTGCAGTCGGCGTTGTCGGCGCACGGGCAGCCGAATCCGCCGGGGTCGGTCGTGCAGGTCGCGGCGACCTCGTCGTCGTCGCTGTCCTCGACGCTATCGCCGGCGTCGGTCTCGGGCGGCCGGGTGTCGGGGAACGTCACCTCCTCGGTGAGCACGCTGTCGACCACGTCAGCGACGTCGCCGTCGAGCCGCCGGGAACCGTCGTCGTCGCCGCCGCATGCGGCAAACACGGCGACGAGCAAGAGGGGGAGGCGAGCGGAGAACGGGCGGCGGAAGGGCGCGTGCATCCGTTCGATTAGGCCAATGTGGGCCGCGAAAGCAAGCGAGACGGCCGGGGGCGGCGTCGCTCGCTCCTCGGCGGCCTCGAGGCCTGCCTCGTCGCGGCTCCTTGCCCGCGGCCGTCTCGCTGGCGTACTCGCGGCGCCTTGCCCGGGCGTCGCACTGGCGAATTCGCCGCCGAGCTGATTGGCATTAATGGGCTCAGCCAAAGGTAGCGTGACGGAGGTGGGGATGCGGTGTGAGGGAGGGAGCACTGCGCGGTTCGCCGCGGGTGCTCGTGCGGGCATGGGGTGTTCCAGATGGCGGGGCTTGTCGCGAGACATCGCAAGCCCCGCCATCGGTCTCATCCGCAGCGGTGCAATGCCTCGCGGGGATCAGCGGATCTGGTGCGGGTCCGTGCCTGGCGCATAGACGAGCGGCCCGACCTGGGCCACCCAACACGAACGTGACCTTCTTCGCGTTGCGCATGCCGCTAGGGAAGATGACCAGCGGCGCGCCTTCGACGACCATCGTCTCGAGCTCGACCGGATCGCCCAGGCGCAACGGCTCGTCGAGCTTGATGACGCCGTCCGTCCTGCGCGCGCCCGATCGGCCACTGGCGCGATAGACATAGCGCCGCGACCCGTCCGCCTGCGGCCGCTCGAGCTCCAGGAACGACCCGTCGCCGTCATCGCGAGCACCGCAATCGGCGCGTCGGCTTCGACCCCACGCGTGCTCCTCGGTCGGATTGTCCGGGTCGCGTGCGCTGTCCCGGACACTGTCCAACGGTAGCACGGGGGCTCAGCGAGCGTGCCGGCGCGCGGAACACCACCGCGCAGGCGCCGCAGCGGGCCTGGGTGCCCGTCGGGCGCGCAGAAATCACCGGGTTGTCGGTGATTCGAGTCCGGGTCTGAGGTAGGGTCGGCCCGTTCCGAGGCATCCACGCAACCTGAAGACCCGAGTGCACATGCAGCTCCATCGACTCCGCACCCTCTGCGCCGCCCTCCCCCTCGCCCTCATCATGGCCGCCGCACCCGGCGTCTTCGCCGAAGACGGCCTGCCCGACGAGCCCGGCGTGAAGACGCCTTCCGAAAAGGCGCAGGCCCGCGACGCCGCCATCGACCGCGGCTTCCTGACGAGCCATGCGGAGACGATCGGCGCGAAGCAGTGGGCCATCAACGCCTACGAGCTCGTGTTCCTCGGCGTGACGTACGGGTTCACAAATGACATCCAGATGTCACTCTCGACGCTCTTGCCGGTAACGACCGACATTCCGCTCGTGCTCGCGCTGCAGCCGAAGTTCGTGATCGCGCGCACGCCCGAGACGGTCGTCGCCCTCCGCGTGCCCTTCACCTACGTCAAGGACACAAGCGGCAACGGCAGCTCGGCCGGTTTCCTCGGCGCGGGTCTCCTGGTCGACCACTACTTCGGGCCCAGCGGCCGCATCGGCCTGCACGCGGGCCTGCTCGTGGCGGGCGTGTTCGGCGACTTCGACTTTGATGCTGGCGGCGACGGCGATGGCTTGTCCTTTGCCGACGGCGCCGCCTTCGAGCTCGACCTGGGCGCGAGCTTCGGCGTCTCGAACAGCGTCAAGCTCATCCTCGAAGGCCAGATCTTCGCCGCCGCTGGCGACGGCGGCTTCGAGGTCGCCGACGTGGTGCTCATCAACTATGGCGTGCGCATCCACGGCTCGGGCCTCGCGGGCGACCTCGGCTTCATCCGCCCGATCGGCATCGACACCGATCCCTTACTGCTCGGCATCCCGTACGTCGCGATCTCCGCCCGCTTTTGATTCACCTCGTCGTCCATGCCCCTGCCTTCGAAACGGCATTGGAGGCGCGCGAGCCTCCCTGTTGGACCATCTCGAGCGCCACGGCGAAGCCCGACTCTTCAACTTGAATCTCGCACCAGTGGTGCGAGTTGCTCGTCGTCGTCCGCCTGTCGAGCCATCAACGGTCCATTCAGGATTCGCTACCGGGCGCACGTAACGCCGCCCTGTTGCGTGCTACGTCGAGGTAGCTGCCGTTGGGCGACTTGTCCCCGTGGCGAAGCTCGCCGACTTGCCTCAGTCGATCTTCCCCCAACGCTGACGCGCCTCACCGCGGCGGGGCTTACCGCTCGCGGTGCGTGGAACGCTGCGCGGTGCGGTCGTGAAGACGTTGTGCACGAGCAGGTCGAGGCGGTCTGCGATGTGCGCGCGCAGGGCACGAACGAGCTCGCTCGAATCACTCTTAGGGGCGGCCTCGATGACGACGATGATGCGCTCGGGTCCGCCGCTCGGGTCGACCACGCCGAAGGCTATCACCCCGCCGGTGCGAATGCCCGGCACCTCGAGTGCGACGGCTTCGATCTCTTCCGGGAAGAAGTGGCGGCCGCGCACGATGATGACGTCCTTCTCGCGCCCGCTGATATAGAGGTTGCCGTCGGCCACGAAGCCGACGTCACCGGTCTTCACCCACGGGCCCGCGAACGCCGCGGTCGAACGCTCCAGGTCGCGCCAGTAGCCGACCATGGCCGAACGCCCGCTGACCTCGACGCGCCCCGCGATCCGCTCGCCGACCGGCTGGCCCTCGGCGTCGACGATGCGCAGCTCGGCACCGGGTAGCGGCGTGCCGCACGAGACGAGCTCGAGCCCGGCCGGGTCCTCGTGAACGACCTCGCCCGGAGCGTTGGCCGCACGCACACGCACACTCGAGAGCCCGGTCGCAAGGGTCGCGACGCAGGCGTACTCGGCGAGACCATAGGCGATGATCCACGGGTCAGGCGCGAAGCCGAGCGGGGCGAGCATCGCATCGACCCGGCGCAGGACGTTGGCAGCGACCGGCTCTGCCCCGACCACGCAGCCGCGGATCTTCGACAGGTCGGGCAGCGCGATGCCGCGCTCTGCATCTTTTAGGAGCCTGCGCGCCGCGAGATCGAACGCAAACGGCGGCCCCGCTAGCAGCGTCGCGCCATGCTCGGCGGACACGCGCAGCCACTGGCCGGGGTCCAGCGCGAACTGCTCGGTCGTCATCAAGACCTGCTCGGCGCCCTCTGACAGAAGGAACACGAGCGAGCCGACGAGCCCCATGTCATGTGCCAGCGGCACCCAGTAACAGCCGACGTCGTGCGGCGTCGCGCGGAGCCTCTGGGCGATCGCCTCGCCATTGCCGAGCACCGCGTCCTGCGTGAGCACGACCCCTTTCGGATCGCCCAGCGAGCCGGACGTGAACTGGATGAGGCCAATGCCGTGCGGTCGCGCCGGCGTCGGTGCGGCATCGAGTGTCGCCGGATCGAGGACCTCCAGGTGGCGGGTCTGGGGCGACGTGCTCAGGAGCGAACGCAGCGCAGGGGTCGCGAGGATCGGCGCGTCGTCGGCCAGGTGCGCAATGCGCGCGAGCTTTTCGAGGTAACGCGCGGTGTCCGCGAACGGGCGCGGCAGCGGCAATACCGACGGCACAAGACCCGCATGCAAGGCGGCAAAGAAGGCGGTCACCGCGGCCGACCCATTCGGCATCACGAGCAGCAGCGGCCGCCCGACCGGGTAGCGCTCGGCCAGCGCCGAGCCCATGCGCTGTGAGGCGTGGCGCACGTCGGCGTAGGTCAGCCGGGAGGCTTCGCCGATGAAGTGGAAACCACGCGACGTGCGCGCGGCGGCATCGAGGGCAGCGAGGATCGATCGGTCCATGGTGTGGCCACACATAGCACCGACGCGCGCGCTCGCCAAAGGATGGCGACGCCTGGCGGCCCTTAGAAGAGCGGCGCCGTCACGCAGCGGAAAAGACCGTAGGCCCTGCCGAGCGCGGTCGCGTCGAGCGTCGTCACGACCGCGTCGCGCGCCTCGAAGAACGCGACCCAGGTCGCGACGTAGTCGCTCGCGAGCGCGCGATAGGCGTCGGGGAAGCCGACGGGCTCGAATGTCGGCAGCCACACGCGTGCGCGCTCGCCGGCGAAATGAGCCTGCAACGCATTGGCCGGCGAGAAGAACGTGCCGTGGTAGCCGGTGGGCGCGCCGCTGTCGGCTTCGAGATAGAGGGGCGGCAACATCGGCAACCGGTGGACCGTGACGCCAAGGTCGGTCAAGGTCGTGGCGACGTCGTCGAGATACTCGCGAACGCGCCAGCCGAGCTCGATCTCGTGGCCGTAGGTGATGATCCCGAGCACATCCTCGCGCACCTCGGGCACCATGACCTCGTCGGCGGCGAGCGCCAGGATCACGAGATCGATATGGTCGGTCTTCTCGCCCGGCATCGACGGCAGCACCACGATGCGATCACGCGGCGTGCGCGTGGCACTTGCCAGCAGGTCCAGCACCGCCTCGCGCGAGCGCGGCTTCCAGCCCGCCGTGCGCAGGTGCGCCGCATCGCTACCCTCCGAGGCCGCCGTGTTGAGGCGAATCAGCCGGTCGGACGCGAACAGCCAGCGCCCGGTCGCGACGAGATTGCCATTCTCGTGGAGCAGCGGCAGCGATTCGGTACGCCGCCATTCACCGCCGGTTGCGCCCGGATGGGGGTACCACTGGTGTGCCGGCGAGGGCGGCGTCACGGGGATCCAATTCGAGCCGGTATAGCCGCTGCGGGTCGGGTTCACCGATAGGTACGAGACGACGACCTTGCCCTCGGGCGTGCCGACGACGATCGGCGTGTAGTCGCGGGTCCACACGACCGATGTATCGCGCGAATAACCGCCGCTCGGCCCTTCGTAGCCGGTGCCCGACGCGACCAGGCGGGTGCCGAGCGCGTCGCGCAACGTGCGGTCGAAGTCCGGCGCCAGCTCGTCGAGCAGGTTGTGTACCTGGACCCCGCGCACGGTCGCGAAGTCGGGCAGGACGCCGGTGAAGGTCGCCACATTGGCCGGGTCGAAGGCGCTGTCACCCTTGCCTGGCGTCACCTCGGACGCGTCGCCCGCATCAGCTGCTGGGTCTGCCTCCTCCGCCGCGCCGCCATCGCAGCCGATCGCAGCGGTCATGCAACCGACCAGCGCCCCTACCCGCGCGATCATCGCTGAACGTACCCCGAACATCGCCATCGTGCCCCTCGCTTCGGACCGTGACCACGCTCCGCGCGCGTGGTCAACAGGACCTGCTTGTACCTCAGAAGCCGTTCAGATGCGCGTCAGAATGGCGCCACGCAGACCAACGCACAACGCCCAGTCGCTGCGTCACAGAAGAGCCCCACCTCGCAGGGGCCGTTGCCGAGGCCGCCAAGACCGCCGAGCCCGCCAAGCCCGCCAAGACCGGTCGCCAGCTCGCACGCGTCGCCAGCTTCGCCGAGCGGCGCACAGGTCCTCGCGACGCAGCGAAGTCCCGGCTCACAGTGCATCGCGAAGCTATTGTTCGAGCAGGTTTCGCCGAGCGAACGCGGGCCCTCGCAGAAGCCAGCGTCACCGCAGGAGAGGCCCGCGGCGCAACCGGCCAGGTCGCGATGTTCTCGGAGATCGACCCCGCCTCGGTCGAGCAGCTCAGCAGCGTTGGTGCGAGACTTTACGTGGAGTTGACAGTCGGCCGAGAGCGCATGGCGACAATTCGCGTGGAGCGCTGTCAGGTTCTCGTGTGCACGGCTCTACCCCTTCGCAGGTCGCGTTGACCTCGCACACGAACCGGGAGGACGCGATGAAGCTCATGCAGAAGGTGCTTACGACGATGGCGACGATGACGGTGCTGGTGGGTGCGGCGGGCGCGGCGAACGCGGTCGTGCTGCGCAACGAGGACACCGAGAACCACACGGTCACCATCACCTCGCCGACGATGCACAAGCAGTACGAGTTCCGCGCGCGCACGCTGTCGCTCATCGTGTGCGTCGGCGTCTGCGAGTTCACCATCGACGGTGTCGGCACGACCCGCGCAGAGGGCGACGAGATCGTGGCAATCCAAAACGGCAAGCTCGTCACGCTGCCCGCGCCCGCAAGCGAGTAGGCTGCTCGTCCGGGCCACTCGGTCAGCACACGCGGCTGAGCTTGCCGCGCGGCGGGCGCCGTGGTCCCCTTCGGCGCATGCCAACCGGCGCTCCAGACGATCGGGTCGTCGCCCTGGGTCCGCCCCGCCACGCGTGTCACGCGTGCGGCTCGTGCTGCACGGGCTGGCGCGTCAAGGTCCTCGAGCACGAGGTCGAGCGCATCGAGCGGCATGCACAGGCGCTCGCGGTGACCGACCCGATCGTCGACGGCACGCTGCGCACGGTGAGCGGGGCCTGCGTATTTCTTGGCGCCGACCGCCTCTGCCGCCTCCACACGACCTTTGGCGCCACCGAAAAGCCGGTCGTCTGCCAGGCCTTTCCGCGCCTCGCCGTGCACACCGGCGACGCCGTCCGGATCGGCGTCGACCCCGGCTGCTCGAGCACCTGGCAGAGCTTCGTCGCCGGGCCCGAGCTCGACTTCCCCGCCGTTCGCTCGCCGCGCTCGGAGCCGCTCCCTCCCGAGCTGGCCGCGACCGAGCAGGCCCTCATCCGCCTCTGTCGCCAACCCACTATGACGCTCGCGCAGTTGGTCGGCCTGGTCGCCGAGCAGCCCGGCCACGCGCCGAAGCTGCCGCCCGGCCTGACGCGCCGCTTCCTGGCCGCGATGAAGCGCCTCGATTTCTTCGCGACCGCCGACGACGCGGGCCCGTTCTTGCGGGCGGACCTCGCGAAGGCCGCCACATTTGTCCACAACGTCGACCCCGAGCGCGCCCCGAAGCTGCTGTTCCCGCGCGACGCATCGGCGCTGGTGCTGGAGACGCTGCAACGCACGTTGTTCCTGCGGCTGGGGGACGCGCAACTGCCGCCGATGGGCAAGTTCGTGCTTCAGCTCGCGGGGGCCATCGCCTGTGCCTATGTCTACCATCGCAGCGACACCTTCGGGCGTGCGCTCGCGGCCTGGTCGCGGCTATCACGCCTGCCCGACTTCTGGGTAGCGTTCACTCCCGACGCGGATGCGGCGCGCACGCTGATGACCGGGCTTCGTTGAACGATGATCCCGGCGATCTTGGACAAGGAACGGAACTCCCCGATGTGGCCAACCGACATTCGCCCCCCGCGCCGACTTTGGACCCTGGTGCTCACGACGCTCGCCGTGTGCGCGGGCAGCGGCTGCAAGTCGCCCGAGACCGGCCCGGTGCTGCCGATCACCCCCAACGACTTTCTCGCCGCCGCGGCGCCGACCTTCGTCACGGCGACCCTCGGTGACGACGCCGCCGACGCCCGGGTCCGCGGCCAGGCCGAGCTGGTGCGCGAGTTGCTCTTTCCAAAGTCGACGCTCGTCACCGACGTCGAGGCCGCGAGCACCTGGCCCGAGCACCCGGTCGTCTACGGCGGCCCCCACGTCAATGCGCTCATGCGCGATCTGGCGCCCGGCCTCCCGTTCGTGATGGACGCCGCGCATCTCGCCATCGGCGACCTCGACCTGAAGGGCGACAGCTACCAGCTCGTGACCGTGCTGCCCGCACGCTCGGAGTCCCCGTCGCACCCGGAGATGCTGTTGTACGCCGGCACCGGTCCCGTCGGGGTCGCCGAGATCAACGCGATCGGCCGCGGCAACGACGCGATCCTGGTGGCCGACGTCTTCGGCCCGCTCCACACCGGGCGCTGGGTGCGCGCGGCCGACGGCACGGTGAAGGCCAAGCTCGGCCCGGCCGGCCGACGCATCGCCTGGCGCGACGTCAGCCGCGCGGGCGCCGCCGGCACGACGATCTATCGCTTTCCGGCCGAGCTTGCCGCCGCCGCGGACGAGTCCGACCTCATCGACGCGGCCCAGCGCGGGCTCGAGCAGGCGGTCGTCATGCTGGAAATGAAGTCGCCCCCACCGCTCACGATCTATGTGCACCCGGACGTGCGCTCAAAGCAGGCGTTGACCGGCAATGCCGGCGACGGGCACGCGATCCCGGGCGCGCGCGCGTTGCACATCGTCGCGCGTTCACCGGTGTCGGTGCTGACCTCGCTGGTCGCGCACGAGGCGACCCACATCCTGGCGTACGCGGCCTATGGCGCGGCCGGCACGCCCCTGCTTGGCGAAGGTCTGGCCGTGTGGGTGAGCGGCCAGTACGGCGGCGGCAGCCTCGACAACTGGGAGCAGAGCCTCGGCAAACATCCGTCGCTGCGCGACATGCTGGGCCCGATCTTCCGCAAGACCGCCGAGCGCGTCGCCTACCCGAGCGCGGGCCTACTCGTGAAGACCGCCGTCGAGCTGGTCGGGCGTGAGGCCGTCACGACGCACCTCTACGGCGCCACCGCCTCGACCTGGGACGCGGCCTGCAGAGCCGCCGGCACCACTTCGGACCTCATCGAGCAGGCGCTCGCGCGGAGGCTAGAACGTCCCTGACCCAACTCTTGCCGCGTTCGGCCAGACCAGTACCCAGGTCCTTGTCGATACGCTGCTCGTACCCTTGAGCAGCCTCTCGAAGCTCCACCAGCGCTGCTGGATGGAAGCTCCGCAATTATGGATTTCCAGTCGGCGGATCGTGCGACGTCAAGGCCTGCGGATCAGGGTTCGCCACGTCGGGCAGCGTCACCGGCAACGACCCTGTGACGCCGCTCGAGTCAGTCCCGGGGCAAGTGAGTGTCGCCCGCGGGACGTTGCATGACCCAGGCCCGCGGCGCCGCGCCGATCCGGATCTCTGCGATCGTCTCGAAGCCGAAGCGCCGGTAGATTTCGGGGTTCGCGGGGTTCGTGGTCTCGAGGACAACGGGCCAGCCGTGGCGATCGGCATGTGCCAGCAGGCCTTCCATCAAGCGGCGCGCGATGCCTCGGCCCTGCATCGCCGGGTCGACCGCGAGCAGCTCGAGGTGCACGTGCGGCATCAGCGGATGCGCACGCGCAAGCGCCCGGAGCACGCGCCAAGCGATGACCAGGCGGTGCCACGACCGGACCGACGCCAGGACGCGCAACGCCGGTCCGACGTCCACGACGGACGAGCCCGCTAGCTCCACGTCGGGCGCATGCCACGCGATGAAGCCTCCGTCCGTCACTTCGACCCGGGCGCGACGAAGGGCCAGCGCCATGAGAGCGCGTAGCTTCGGCACGCGCCGACGCGGGAAGAGCCACTGATAGAACGGATCTTCATCGAAGGTCCGCGCGGCCAGATCCGGCAACGATTCCAAGGTCATATCATGCGCGCCGGCCGAGGCCTTGCCAACGCGCGACGCTCGGCATGTCCCCCTCGGTGCCATCCGGTGCGGACGTTGCGTCGGCATCGGGCACCGCGGTCGCATCGCTCGCAACGTCGTCGGGCGTCTTCGCGGCATCCGAACCACAGCCCGCGAGCGCGCTCGCGACGAGAACTGCGCAGCCGAGACGGAAACGGTTCATGGGTGCCCCTTTCGGAACGGGCGGCTCAGGGAGCGCTTTCACCCTCTTCGTCGTCCTCGATGTCGAGGTTGTCGATGTCGAACTCGAGGTCGTCGACCGCGAGCAAGCCGCCGCCGCCGTCGCCGGTCGGCTCGGCGATCCAGCCGAGGTACTTGCCCTTGGCCTTGTCGGCCTTCGACTCGAGCACAAAGCTGACCTTCAGGATGTTCTCGGGGTCGAGCGTGGTCTTCTGCACACCCACCACGATTAGATCGGGCTTCTTGCCGACCGTGTCGATGTCGCTCAGCTCGAGCTTCTTCATCAGCTCGGCCAGCGCCTCGGCGCCCTTCGAGATGCTGGTCGCCACGCGGTGCATGACGTTGTGCTCGACCTTCGGATCCGAGTTCTGTTCGACCAGCTTCGCGATGAGCCGCCCGTCCTCGATGCGGCGCCACTCGCGCGGCCCGGGCAGGAGCTGCTCGTAGCCCTTCCACGCCGCGTCGTCGCGACTGATGAACAGGAGCTCGGTGCCCATCGACGCACGCACCCGATCATCCAGGCCCTGCGGACGCTTCGGGAAGTAGAACAAGAGGTCGCGGTTGCCCTGCCCCTGACGTCGCCCGACATAGATCCCATCGCGCGCCTTCGTCACCTCGCGGATCCGATTCTCGACCGCGTTCAGGCGGCCCTCCTCCTCTTCCGAGGGGAGCCCGTCCGCGTTCCTGTTGGTCATCGGGATCCGGATCCCGAAGAACCACGGATGCGTCCTCAGCGGGAAGTCCTCGCCGTGACCGAGATCGAGGAGCACCTCGAAGATCTGGTCCCCGACCAACACCCGCCACATCTCGTACATCGTGGCATACGCCATGTTCGTTACCCCGCGAGGCGCACGCCTCGAAGCTGTTGCGGTTACTTGTGGATGGCGCGTCGGGCGCAGTCAAGCGCCGCCTCGCGCACGATCTCGCTGAGGGTCGGATGGGCGTGGCAGCTGCGCGCGATGTCTTCGGACGAGGCGCCGAACTCGATCGCCAGCGCCACCTCGGCGATGAGATCGCCCGCCTGCGCGCCGATGATGTGGCAGCCGAGCACGCGGTCGGTCTCCTTATGGGCCAGCATCTTGACGAAGCCGTCGCCCTCGCCGAGCGCCAGCGCGCGCCCATTGGGGCCATACTTGAAGCGCCCCTTCACGAACGGAACGCCCGCCTGCACGAGCTCTTCTTCGGTCTTGCCGACACCAGCGACCTCGGGGTGCGTGTACACGATCGACGCGATCGCGTCGTAGTTGACGTGCCCGTGCCCGCCGGCCAGGATCTCGGCGACCGCCATGCCTTCGTCTTCGGCCTTGTGCGCCAGCATCGCGCCGCGCGTCACGTCGCCGATGGCGAAGATGCCGGCCACGTTGGTCTGGAACTCGCCGTCGATCTGCACGCGCCCCCGGTTGTCGAGCGCGACCCCGACCGCGTCGAGGCCTAGCCCGTCGCTGAACGGTCGCCGCCCAACGCACACGAGCACGCGGTCGCCGGTCACCTCGTGGGTCTGGTCGTCCTTACTGCGCCAGCGGACGACCACTTCCTCGCCCTTGACTTCCGCCGCCTCGACGCGCGCGCCGAGGATGAACTCGAGGCCCTGCTTGGCCAGGATCCTGTGCGCCTCGGACGCGACTTCGCCGTCGACGCCGGGCAGGATCCGGTCGAGGTATTCGAGCACCGTCACCTTCGCCCCAAGCCGCGACCAGACGCTACCGAGCTCGAGCCCGATGACGCCCGCGCCGATGAGCACGAGGTGCTTGGGGACCTGCGACAGTTCGAGCGCGCCGGTAGAATCGACGACGCGCTCGTTGTCGATCGTGATGCCGCGCAAGCTGGTCGGGACCGAGCCCGTCGCGATGACGACCGCGGCCGCCTCGACAGTCTCCTCGCTGCCGTCGTCGTGCGTGACGACGACCTGGTGATAGCCGTCAGCACCTTTGGCGATGCGGCCAAGGCCGGACAGCCGGGTGATCTTGTTCTTCTGGAACAGGAGCGCCACGCCGCCCGTGAGCTGCGCGACGATCTTCACGCGCCGCTCCTGCATCTTGGCGAGGTCGAGCCCGACTTCGCCGACGTTGATGCCATGCTCGGCCAGCGTATGGCGCGTCGCCGCGTAGCGCTCCGAGCTCTCGAGGAGAGCCTTCGACGGGATGCAGCCGACGTTCAGGCAGGTGCCGCCAAGGGTCTTGTCCTTCTCGACGCACGCGGTCTTGAGCCCGAGCTGTGCGCAGCGGATGGCGCACACATAGCCGCCCGGCCCCGATCCGATAACGACCACGTCAAAGCGTTGCATGCTGCCCATCTCGTGTTCCCCCGATGTTGTGCGATCCGATCCCCACGGCGCGACAGGCGGCTCAGATCTCGAGCAGCATGCGCGCCGGATCCTCGAGGCACTGCTTGACCTTCACGAGGAAGCTGACCGCCTCGCGCCCATCGACGATGCGATGGTCGTAGGACAGCGCGACGTACATCATCGACCGGATCTCGACCTTGCCCGCGACCGCGACCGGGCGGTCCTCGATCTTGTGCAGGCCGAGGATGCCGACCTGCGGCGGGTTCAGGATCGGCGTCGACATGAGCGACCCGTAGACGCCACCGTTGGAAATCGTGAACGTGCCGTTGCTGAGATCGGCAAGCGACAGCGTGTTGTTCTTCGCCTTGTCGGCGAGCCCCGCGAGCGTCTTCTCGAACTCGGCAAACGAGAGCTGGTCGACGTCGCGAACGACCGGCACGACGAGGCCCTTGCCGCCGCCGACCGCGACGCCCAAGTGGTAGTGGTGCTTGTAGACGACGCTGTCGCCGCGCACCTCGGAGTTGACGCTCGGGTAGGCTTTCAAGCCTTCGATGACCGCCTTCGCGAAGAAGCCCATGAAGCCGAGCTTCACGCCGTGCGCCTTCTCGAAGCTGTCCTTGTAGGTGTTGCGCAGGCCCATGACCGCGCTCATGTCGATCTCGTTGAAGGTCGTCAGGATGGCGGCCGTGTGCTGGGCTTCGACCAGCCGACGCGCGATCGTCTGACGCAGCTTCGACATCACGACGACTTCCTCCTTGCCGCCATCGGCGGTGCTGGAGGTCGGGCTGGACGTGGCCGCTGGCGCTGCCTTGAGCGTGGCCGCTGGGGTCGAAGTCACCTGTGGCGGCACGACGGGCGCGCTGTTGCGGTTGGCCAGGTAGTTGAGCACGTCCTCTTTGAGGATGCGCCCACCCGGGCCGGTACCGTGGATCTGCGCCGCCTGCAGCCCGTTGTCATCGAGCAGGCGACGGACCGCCGGCATGAGCGCGACGTCGGAGGACGCGGGCGCGGGCGCGGGCGTGC
>Ga0209591_10001695_pt1 | contig 27011 bp, 25 predicted proteins | sample MAT01_FD_187207 | JGI IMG/M metagenome (GOLD analysis project Ga0209591, IMG submission 187207) | Freshwater microbial communities from Lake Fryxell liftoff mats and glacier meltwater in Antarctica - MAT-01 (SPAdes) (version 2) | ecosystem: Environmental > Aquatic > Freshwater > Ice > Liftoff... | reverse complement strand
CTTCTTTGCTACTTTCTTTGCAGCTGGTTTCTTCGCTGCTGGTTTCTTAGCCGCTTTTTTTGCTGCCGGCTTTTTCTTGGCTGTTGCCATGATCAACTCCTTTCGATGGTTGGACCGAATTGCTTGTTAGGACCCGATTCAACTGAATCGAATCACCAAGACATCAGTTCAGACGAACGATTGAGATTGGCAGTTGCCGATAACGCTAGAGACGGCGAAACAACCTCACTCCACTCGCGGTTGCTTGCCTAAAAGAATCCAAATGCGAGGAATCTAAAAAACATTCGCCGCGAGCACTTGGTGAAGCGGATTCTATGTAAGAAGTTTTTTGAACACCAGTTATTCATGCTGTTAAAGCCGGTTATTTGCAATTGGATTTTGCAAATTAGTGTTGATTCGATACCATATAGAATCGTGCTGCCGGCGCTGCGCAGAAATTGTGCGGCTGGTTTGCCATGCAACCATCATCGCCGTCGCCATTTGCGGCGCTCAGACAAGCAGGTGCTCGCCAGCAAGTAATGCGTCAAATGTCTCGCGCTCACGCACTACAAGCGCCTTGTCGCCGTCTACCATCACCTCGGCCGCGCGCGGTCGAGTATTGTAGTTCGATGACATAACGAACCCATACGCGCCAGCCGACATGATGGCGACGAGGTCCCCCTCGTTTGCTCGCAGTGTTCTGCCATAGCCAAGCACGTCGGCGCTTTCGCATACCGGCCCGACCACATCGTATTCGCACGATTCGCCTGGGCCGCTTTCGCTAACCGCGACAATTTCATGGTACGCCTGATACAACGCGGGTCGAATCAGATCGTTCATTGCTGCGTCAACGATCAAAAAGTTCTTGTGCTGACCAAGCTTGACGTACTCAACCTTGCTCAAGAGAAGCCCTGCGTTACCCACAATCAACCTGCCGGGCTCAAGCAAGAGCTCGACCTCACGCGTTCCCAAGGCCGACTGTAGCGACTGCGCATATGCCCCGAGATCAATCGTCGGCTCGGCTGAGTAAGTGATGCCTACCCCGCCCCCGGGACAGATATGGTGGATGCGAATGCCGTCCTCCGCGAGCTGATCGGCCAGCGCCACTAGCTTCTGCATTGCCTCCACCAAGGGTGCCGCATCGACGAGCTGCGAACCGATATGGCAATCTAATCCAACCACCTCGATGCCGTTCATCGTTGCTGCACGTCGATACACCGCGCGCGCGCGGTCGAACGCAATCCCGAACTTGTTGTTCTTCAGCCCGGTGGAAATGTACGGGTGGGTCTTGGCGTCGACATCGGGATTCACGCGCAGGCTGACCGGCGCCCGCAACTTGAGCGACAGTGCGATCGTATTCAGACGTTCCAGTTCCGGCTCTGACTCGACGTTGAAGCACTTGATTCCACTCTTGAGCGCCAGCGTCATCTCTTCAGACGTCTTCCCAAGCCCGGAGAAGACAACCTTTCGCGGATCACCACCGGCGGCGAGGACTCGGCGTAATTCGCCGCCCGATACGATGTCAAACCCGGCGCCGAGTCGCGCGAGGACGTTCAGCACCCCAAGGTTCGAGTTGGCCTTGACTGCATAGCAGATGGTGTACGGTTTTTCTTGGCGCGAGGCCTTCAGCGCAAGGTCCAGTCGCTGGTAAGCGCGTGACAGAGCCGCCCTCGAATAGACATAGGTCGGGGTGCCGTGTGCACGAGCGATTTGCGCTAGAGACACCCCCTCAACACAGAGGGTTCCATCGGTGTAGTTCACGCCAAAGATGTCGAGACTGGTCATTGGTGCGCGCCGGTCTGCGTCACGGCCTTCGGGGCGTCTGGCAATTTCAACGGCCCTTTTTGGCCGCATCCGGCAAGCATGGCAGCAACGACAGGGAGCGACAATATGCGTAGAATTCTTAAAAATTGCATGGGCTTGGCTTGTGATGTATTTTTTTGATGGTAACACGCCGCTTCCGGCAACTTCAGTCCACAATCGGCAATGAAAACTACATCAATGTCAGCACCACCACCGATGTCTGAGAGTGAACTCCACCAGCGGGTAGACGCGCTGTTGTTTGGCCTTCAAGAGCAGCTCGACCTTAACGACGTCGCAATCGACAGCGAGCTCGCCAGCGGGATATTGACGCTCACATTTGCAACCGGCAGCAAGATTATTATCAACCGGCAGACACCCAATCGTGAACTGTGGGTTGCCGCAAAGTCCGGTGGATTCCACTTTCGCTTCCGCGCGCCGACGTGGTACGACACGCGCTCGGGCGAATCGCTTGGACGATTGCTGTCGAGGGTGATCTCGGAGCAGGCGTGCTCGCCAGTTGAATTGAACTTCGACTAGCTGCACGCAACAACTGCCGACGTCAAGCCGGTTTGATCATTACGTCAATCGCGAAAGGTTGTTGCGCGCAGGACTTGATCAAGCGTTAGAATTAATTTAGTATCGATCCAACACCAAAAAATTGTCACTAAAATTTTGAATCACTTGGTATCGAATCGACACTTTATTGTTCATCAAGGCTCAAAAAAGGTTTTGCGGCGTTTTTCTCTGCTGTCGCTAGTGATCCCGCAACGCTCCTGAAATAACCGCCGCCTGCCGGAACCATGGATAAGAATCCGCTTGTTTTGCTTGAGCTCGTAGAACGATTGGGAAACCTGATGCGAGCGGAAGCGCGTCGCACCGGCTCGGACGAGCAACTCTCGCCGGTACACGTCGAAGCATTGGTCTATCTAGCGGGCGCAAACCGCTATTCGAACACGCCGCAGGCGCTGGGCGGATATTTGGGTCTCACCAAAGGCACGATTTCGCAGAGCCTGTTGTTACTTGATCGACGCGGACTGATCGAGCGCTATCAAGACGACATTGACCGGCGCGTGGTGCGCTTGCGCCTCTCGACCACTGGCGAGCAGTTCTTATACGATGCACAACCACAGCTGGCATGGATTCATGCCACGCGCGATATCAGCCCCAACCGAATCCGCAACGCCGTTTCCGCGCTGCGCGAGACCCTCACCACATTTCAAGCCGATAGTGGCGGATCACCGTTCGGCAAGTGCCCCACCTGCCGGCACTTCGAGCGACTTTCCGTCAGAGCGTATCGCTGCGGCCTGATGGGGGATCGACTATCCGGCCCTGATACGCGCAAGATCTGCTGGTTGTATGAGGTCAAGGGCGGCGCATCCGATGACGACGAAGATCTGTAGCCGGATGTGGCGATCAAATCAATGCGCCACCAGGTTGCTGATATTGGCAATCGGCTAAAATCACCCAATGATTGGACTGTTGATTGTTGCCCATGGCACACTTGGCGAAAGCCTCGTTCATTGCGCTTCCCACGTGGCCGGCAAGCGCCCTCTTTACCTGATGCAGCTTGGCGTAACGGTACATGATGACCCGGACGCCATCCTTCCGCAGGGGCGTGACCTCATCCGGTTTCTTGATCAGGGGCGGGGCGTGCTTGTTATGACGGATATTTTTGGTGCCACCCCTTCCAATATTGCGTGCAGACTGTTGGAAGCGGGCAGGGTTGAAGGTGTCTCGGGCGTTAATCTCCCGATGCTGATCCGCGCGCTCACGTACCGCGAACTAAGCATGCCTGAACTCATCGAAAAAGCGATAGCCGGCGGTCGGGAGGGCATCATCAACATGCCTGCGTCACAGTGCGTGCAACCGGCTGGCGTCAAATAACCGTGCCGAAACAGGACATTGAAATCATCAACAAGCTCGGGTTGCATGCCCGGGCGTCGGCCAAGCTAACCCAAACGGCAGCGCGGTTCCAAAGCGACGTGTTCATTACCAAAGCCGGGCGCCGGGTCAACGCCAAGTCCATCATGGGGGTAATGATGCTGGCAGCGGGTAGAGGCACCTGCGTCGAAGTCGAGACAACAGGGGTCGATGAGGTCGAAGCTTTGGCGGCCGTGATTCAGTTAATCAACGACAAGTTTGGCGAAGGTGAATAACGCTCGCGCGGGAAATCAGATGGTCCAGCATTGCATGCAAGGTGCGACCGAAACAGGTAAATCAACGAGCCGGATAAGGCGTGTGAGGCCTTATCGCTTGAAAGCGCGCGTCTTTTCCGGCGCTCCAAGCACAAGTCTGGGTACCGCTGGGGCTCGGCGATGAGCTTTACGATGCATGGACTTGCTGTTTCCGGCGGCATCGCCATTGGCCACGCCCACCTGGTTACCCTTGCCTCGCTCGAAGTCGACCATTACTCGATTCCGAAGGAGTTCGTCGCCAAAGAAATCAAGCGCTTTGACCGGGCGGTCAAGTCTGTGCGAGCCGAGCTGGACAAACTCGAGATTGAATTGAAGGCCGCGCATAAACTTGACGCCCACTCCGGCGATATCGCAGCGTTCGTGACGATCCACCGGATGTTACTGGACGATCCGACTATCTCGATCGAACCGCGTGCCATCATCGAGCGCGAATGCTGCAATGCGGAATGGGCGCTTAAGCTGCGCGTCGATGAGCTGCTAATGCAGTTCGCGGACGTCCAGGACGAGTATCTGCGTGAGCGTCGTACCGATGTGCGGCAAGTTGCGGAGCGTGTGGTGTCCGCCCTCTCCGGACAGGGGGGCGAGGTGCCGGAAAAATTGCGTAGTCGCGCAGAAGACACCATCTTGGTCGCGCGCGACTTGTCCCCGGCAGACGTGATCCTGTTCAAAGACCATCAAGTGGCTGCGTTCATCACCGATCTGGGCGGCCGCACATCGCATACCGCCATCTTGGCGCGTAGCTTGGGCATCCCGGCGCTGGTGGCGCTCCACACATCGCGCGAACTCGTCCGCGAGGATGAGCTGATCATTGTCGACGGCACACAGGGTGTGGTGATCGTCGATCCTGACGAAACGGTATTGGCCGAGTACCGGCTCAAGCAGCGCCAATGGAATCTTGAGAAACAAAAGCTGGGGCGACTCAAGTCCGCCACGACCGAAACTCTCGACGGCGTGTCCGTCGAGCTGCACGCCAACATTGAGCTGCCGTCAGATGTCGACGCGGTCCGCCAATCCGGCGCAACCGGCGTCGGACTGTTTCGCAGCGAGTTTCTATTCATGAATCGCCGCGACCTGCCGACCGAGGACGAGCAGTTCGAAGCCTACAAGGCAGTCGCGGAAGGCCTAAAAGGCCATCCGGTCGTCATCCGCACCCTCGACGTCGGCGCGGACAAGTCGCTTGACCCGTCGCTCGCCACCAGCGGCCACTCAGCGCTCGGGCTTCGGGCGATTCGGTATTGCCTCGCTGAACCGCAGATATTCAATACCCAACTCCGTGCCATACTGCGCGCGTCCCGTTTTGGCGACGTGCGTATCTTGATCCCCATGCTGGCCTCCGCGCTGGAAATTCAGCAGACCCTCGCGGCAATCGAGATTGCCAAATCTCAGTTGAAGGACGAGGGTAAGAAATTCAGCGCCAAGATACCGGTTGGCGGGATGATCGAAATCCCGGCGGCGGCGATCGCGCTGCCGATATTTCTGGCGAAACTGGATTTTTTATCGATTGGCACAAACGACCTCATCCAGTACACGCTAGCGATCGACCGCACCGACGACACCGTGGCGCACCTGTACGATCCGTTGCACCCGGCAGTGTTGCACTTGATCGCGGGCGTCATTCAGCGGGCGAATCTGGCCAATGTTCCGGTGGCGGTGTGCGGCGAGATGGCCGGCGACGTGTCTTTGACCCGCCTGTTGCTCGGATTCGGCCTGCGCGACTTTTCCATGCACCCCGCCAGCCTGCTGTTAGTCAAGCAGCGCGTGCTGATGACAAATATGGAAGGCATTCCCAACCTAGTGGCAGCCATCCTGCGCTCCAGCGACGCGCAGGAGACGAGGGATCTGCTGGACCAGCTGAATGCCCTCTAGCCTCTCAAGTTCCAAGCCAGTCCGGCTGGCATTGCTGCTGGCGGTTACGAGACGTCAGCCCGGCCTCGCGATTCGGTGGAAGTGGACCGACTGATGCTTGTCGAAATTCCGAACGTCAAGCAATACGAGCCCAACTTGCACCGACGCTGGTTTCAAAACGCGTTCTTCGACCTTTATGTCTGGAGCAACGATGTCGATGAGCTGTTTGGCTTCCAGCTTTGCTATGAAAAGGGCGGCGACCAGCGCGCGCTGCGCTATTCGCACGGGCTCGGCTTCCAACACGAGGGCGTGGATCAGCCAGAAGACAAGCCCGGCCGGTCAATGAGCGCAATTTTTGTGGCCAACGGCGCGCTCGATGCCGACGCGTTATGTGCCCGGTTTGCCCTGGACGCAATCGAAATCCCGGCGTCGGTCCGAGCATTCGTGATCGAACAGCTGGGAAAGTACGACGGGCCCTGCGACACAAGCGCGCCCGTGGTCAACGACGCCGAAATGTTCAAGTTGCTGGGTGGCAACCGGGAAACGCTCGCGCAATTGGCGCAGCTCTTCGCATTCGAACACGGCAGGCTCGTCGAGGCGCTCGACGCGGCCCTATTGTCAAACGCATTTGCCGCCGCTAAGCCGGTTCTGCACAGCATCAAGGGCATGTCGGCGCTCATCGGCGCGAAGGCGGCCGCTGCAGGTGCGGCGCGTTTGGAATCCATCATCCGCGAACGCGAATCATCGCCGACGTCGGCCGTGCCACAAGATGACGTTTTGCGCGCTGAATTCATCGCCCTGCAAGCTGCACTATTTCCCTATCGCCAGTGGTTTGCGCAGTGGCGCGTCCCGCCATCGGCCAACGTGCCCGACTGACCCTGATGCGCGATCCTTACGCAGTCGGTGCATATCTGAGCGGTTCCATCGCGGCCGTATGCCTTGCCGGGTGTTCGCTCATGCCGTGGCTGCCACGCGAGATCGGCTTGACCTATCCCGAGCTCAACGAGCGTCTCAACCGGCGATTTCCGGTAGAGCGCAACATTGCCGATCTAATCCGGGTCACGCTGCTCAGACCGCTGGTGACACCGGCATCAGACACGTCGCCCGGCGAGGCGTCCCGACTGGCGATTGCGGTTGACCTAGACGTCAAACTACCATCGTTGCTCAACTCAACACAGCGCACGTTGTGGGGAACGATGCGCTTATCCGGTGTGCCCCGATTCGATCTGCGCAGTCAAAGTATCTTGTTGCAGGATGCCCGTATCGACCGGGTGCGGGTGGACAACATGCCCGACGCGCTGTCCGCCGCGCTGTCCAGAACCGCGTCACAACTTGCCAAAGAGTATTTCGAAGAAAGGCCGCTCTACACGCTCACCGCCCAACAAGCGGAGCGGCTAAGGGTCGGTGCAAGCGCGGCACAAGTCGAGGTGCGGGAGAATCGATTGGTGTTGGTACTGAACTGACGGCACGGCTTTGTCTGATCGCAGACTTTTATAATTGTAATTGGGGTTTTTGGAGCTTCGCTTGGATATCACCATTCTGATTAAGGCCGTCATTCTTGGCGTCGTCGAGGGGCTGACTGAATTCTTGCCCGTCTCATCGACCGGGCACCTGATTGTGGTCGGACATCTGCTCGACTTCAACGACGAAAAGGGTCAGGTATTCGAAATTTTTATTCAGGCCGGCGCGATTCTAGCGGTGTGCTGGGAATATCGCGCACGCCTGACTGCGACTTTTACCGGGATCACTCACGATCCGCGCGCACAGCGTTTTGTCGTCAACCTGTTCATCGCCTTTTTGCCCTTGGCGATCCTGGCCCTGTTATTCAGCAAGCAAATCAAGGCGGTGCTGTTTCACCCGGTGCCGGTGGCGCTCGCCTTCATCGTCGGCGGCGTCATCATCCTGTTTGCAGAACGCTGGTACAAGACACGAACCAAACTGCAAATGCTGGCGCTGCGGGATCAAGCGCCGGGAATCGTCGCCAGACCGATGATTGCAAGCGTCGATGACCTTACCTGGAAAGATGCGCTGAAACTCGGCTTGGCTCAATGCGCAGCGTTGATTCCCGGCACCTCACGATCAGGCGCCACCATCATCGGCGGGCTGTTCTTCGGTTTGTCCCGCAAATGTGCGACCGAGTTTTCGTTCTTCTTGGCCATTCCAACGCTGTTCGCCGCAACGTTCTATTCGCTCTGGAAAGCGCGCGAGCTGTTATCGGTTGCAGATATCCCCATGTTCTCAGCCGGCTTCATCGCCGCCTTTGTATCTGCTTTCTTGGTGGTGCGCTGGCTGATCCGCTATGTGTCGACGCACGACTTCACCATCTTCGCTTGGTATCGAATCGCCTTCGGCCTAATGGTGCTAGCAACTGCCTATGGCGGAAATATCGACTGGAGCCCGCGCTAGAAGCCGCCCCGCCCACGACGCACTTCGCAGGCGAGATAACTAAAGCCCAGGAAGGACGGCGTTTTCGAAACAAAAATGTCTGGGAACGCCCGTCCTTAAACGAGTTTACCCTTAAGCCATAGCTTGTCGATTGGTAAATTGCCGGATCATTTGCAACAGCTGCTCTTCTTGGTAGGGCTTGCCCATGTAGGCGTTCACGCCCAGCTCCAGCGCGCGGTTACGATGTTTTTCGGCGGTGCGCGAGGTGATCATGATGATGGGAATGTGCTTCGTTTTTGCGTCGGCGCGGACGTTGCGTGCAAACTCGAAACCATCCATGCGCGGCATTTCGATGTCCAGAAGAATGACGTCCGGCTCAATATCCTGCAATTGCTGCAGACCATCGACACCGTCCTTGGCGGTCGCAACCTCGAAATTCTCGCGCGACAGCATGCGGCTGGTGATCTTGCGCACCGTCAGCGAATCGTCTACCACCATCACCAGCGGATTCGTCCGAGCCCAAACCTTCGGCTCGTCGACCATGAAGCCGTCTTGTTCGATGCGGGCGGCAATCGCCTGTGCCAGCGATGGCCCGGCGGGGACGGCGACTTCCTTGCCGGCTTCCGTTGACGTTGACGTCGACGTCGACGTCGATCCCTCGGTGAAAGGCGCTCCGGTCCGCGCAATATTGGTGGCCTGTTCAACCGAAATAGAGGCGGCCTCACGGAACACCAACTGTACCGGGTTCATGATCAACACGACCTGCCCCGAGCCCAGTACCGTCGCTCCGGCAATTCCCGGAATTCGCGCCAGTTGCGGGCCGATCGATTTCACCACGATTTCTCGATTGCCGATGATGTCGTCGACCTGCACAGCCGCCCGCTGCTGGCCGCTCTTGGCAAGAATGACAAACGCACGCCGCTGGGCTGACACCTTTGGCTTGCCACCGAGCATGATCTCCATCGAACGCAACGGATACCGGTTGCCCTTCCACTCGATTTCGTTCATCTCCAGTAGCGGCTCGTAGCGTTTGCCCTTGTATTCCTGAACCTGCTCAATCATCACTGAAGGGATGGCGTAGGTCGTCTCGCCAACGGTCACCATCACCGCCTGCGTCACCGCGAGCGTCAGCGGCAGCGAGATTGTGAATGTCGTGCCCTTGCCCGGCGATGAGGTTATATCGATTCGACCGCCCAGCGACACAATTTCGTTTCGCACCACGTCCATGCCCACGCCGCGGCCCGACAGCTGCGAGACAGATTCGGCCGTCGAGAATCCGGCGGCGAAAATAAACTGCGTCAGCTGGACGTCCGACATTTCCGCGTCCGCGCCTATCATGCCCTTCGCAATGGCGGTTTCTCGAATTCGCGTGAAATTCAGACCGGCGCCATCATCAGCAAGCGTCAAGATCACTTCATTGCCAAGCTGTCGCGCATCAATTGAAATTTCGCCGATCTCCGGCTTGCCACCCGATAGACGGTCGGTCGAGGACTCGAGACCGTGCGCCACGGCATTTCGCAGTAGGTGTTCAAACGGTGCCGTGATCTTCTCAAGTACCGAGCGGTCGATTTCCACTCGTACGCCTCGAAATTCCAAGTTGGCTTTCCTATCCAGCTCTTTGGCCGTCTGGCGCACCAACCGGTAGAAGCGATCTTGCAGATTGCCGAGCGGCACCAGCCGCACGCCCATCAGCCCCTGCTGTAAGTCACGGTTGAGCCGCCCTTGCTGGAGTAGCGCGGAATCGGCTTCGTCAAGATTTTTTGCCAGTGACTGCTGAAGCGTCACCACGTCGTTCAGGCTCTCGGCCATAAAGCGCGTCAATTCCTGCATTCGTGAGAAGCGGTCAAATTCAAGCGGATCAAACTGTTCGCCGAAGGTTTCAGCATCCTTGATGCGCGACTGGATTTGCGTCTCTGCGCCGATCTCGATTTCGCGCAATTGCACTTTCATGCGGCCGACGTTATCGTTCAACTCCAGCAGCGCCTTTTTGAACGCCTGTAGTTCCAGATCAACGCGCGATCGCGCGATCGCCAACTCACCGGCCTCGTTTACAAAGCGATCAATCAGATCCGCGTTGACACGAAGCAATGCCTGACGTTCTCGGCCTTCGAGCTTCTCACCCTCGGCGACGATCTCCGCACGCGCGGCCGCAATGGCTGCCATCGGTGACGGCAGCCCCGCAGCAACTGTCGTGGCAACCGCCGACTCGACAGGGATTTCGATAATGGGCGCCAGATCTCCGGCGGCCAGACTCTCGATCACGCCGTTGAAGCGATCCAGCCGGTCATCCAGCGCGTCGAAGTCCGCCGACTTCGGTTCGGCGATGCGATCCATATCGATAACGCGCGTTTCCATGACGTGCGAAAGCTCGCCCAACCGCATCAGGCCAGCCATTCGTGCAGACCCCTTGAGCGTGTGCAAATGACGCGCCAACTCGGCCACCGGCGCATGACTCGCCGGAGTGACCCGCCAGCGCCGCAGCGCGTTGCCAACCTGCGGCATGATTTCTTTGGCCTCTTCAAGAAATATGGGCAGCAGGTCTGCGTCCACATCATCTTTGACGCCGCGACGATCTTTGCCGGACTCAAACACCTCCGGTGCCGTCACTGCCGGTGTTGGCGGAGGCAAATTGGCCGCCGCGTCGACCGTTAATGCCGGAAAACTGTCGGTGGTATTCGCCGCCTGCAACGGCGGCTCGGACAACCCAGAATCAACCGGCGCCGACACCACCTCGAGCGTTGGCAGATCATCGGCAGCCGGCGCTTGCTCCAGCACGTCACGCCCGATTGCACCATTGTCTTCACCGGTCACCGCAAACGCGCTCGCCGCTGCGACTAGTGCGCTGGTCGATGCCGGCGCCTCGGCGACTTCAAGAATTGACTCAGGCACCGCTTCGACCGCATCGATGGCGGGCAAAGGGGTCGTGCTACCCATCGAAGCTTCTTCTGGCGCTGTGCCCGGCAATCCCGCCGCCACCATGTCGTCGAACGCGAGCGGCGAGGCCGCTGCGCGTGACATTGCCACCAACGCGCTTGTGTCGGCGTATGAATAGTCACCGCCCACCTGCGGCGGCTTCAACGACGTTTTTTCTCCCAGACGCGCATCAGATTGCAGGGCGGTCCGCAAATCGGTCAGGGCGCCGACAAGGTCCGTGCGTGGCGGCGGATAGCTCTGCGTATGCAATGACAGCACCATATCAGCAAGCGCATCGACGCTCTGGCGTGTGATTTCGATACGTTTGTCGTCCCATTGGGGAGTCAATTCGATCGCATCCTGTAGCCACTTTTCGAGCGCAAACGCCACCTCGGCAATCGATTCAAAGCCAGTGGTACGTGATGAACTGGTCAGGGTATGCGCCGCCCGCATGAACTCGTGCGAGACGGCACCAAAGGGATTTGCCTCGATCGATGACATCTCGCGGCCGAGCGCTTCGATGTGGCCACCCGCCTCACCCAGATATATCTCGAACAGCGGTAGCGGTAGCGTAATCGGGCCGACGTGCATTTCGGCTTCTACCGGCTCAACGGCTGGCGGCGGCGCGACGGCAGTATGCGCGCCCGTCAGCGCAGGCAGCTCGGCAAAGATGTCTAGTGGAAGCGCTAGGGTCGATGTCGCTGGTACCGTTTCTGACACCGGTACCGCAGCAGTCACTGGCAACTCAAATTCGTGGGCCGGCACGGCAGTCGTAATCTGCGGCGGCGTCATTAGCTCTGGAGTTGCCGCAAACGCTGCGCTTGGCTGTGGCGATGCGACAACCGGCACGACCTCCACCGCCGGCTCTTTGTCGTTTTTTAGAAGGTCGCAGAGATCATTCAGTGGCGTGCCATCAATCGTCGCCGCACCAGAGGTTTGCAGTGCCAGCACCCAAGCCGAGAACGTCGAGGACGCATCATCGATCAACATGAGCAAGCCGGGCGTCGGCGGTTTCTCCTCCTTGAGCCACTTGTTCATCACCTGTTCACAGCTCCACGCCACATCACCCAGATCCGTAAGCCCCACCATGCGACCGGAACCCTTAAGTGTGTGGAAGCCGCGGCGAATGGTAGTCAGCGCCTCCCGATCGTAGGGCGGCTGGCGCAACCCGTCGAGGTTTTCGCGAATCGTCCCCACCACCTCGGCGGCCTCTTCAAGGAAGATATCCAGCAGCTCCTGATCAATTTCAGCCGTCGGTGCATCGAGGAGTTGGACGGTCTGCGCTGCGGGCGCTTCCAAAGCCTTGCTTGGCGCAATATCAGCAATGGTCTGAATCACACCACTCTTCATTGGATCGAAGGTCGCCTCGATTGCAAAAAGAGTCGCCTCTGACGACTTCGCTGCCACCAGATCGCCCGTCACTTCTGCGTCCTGCTTTAGCTCCAGCACCGCTTCACGCAACTGCTCCCGCGCTGAGGTTTCATCCGGCTGCTGTTTCCAGTCCGAATACAACGCCTGCACCTTTTGCTTGTCTAGCTCGACATCCGCAGTCGTTACCGGCGACCTTAACAAACTTCTTTCAGCCTCGATCGGCTTCTGCGCCAAACTGAACCGGACAAGCGCCGGCAATAACAGCGAGCGCGGATCCGCCGAGTTCTGTTGCAGCGCGGAAACATACAATCCCAGCGCCGACACGCCCTCTGCTACCGCCTCGGCGTCGTCACCCGCGCCTTTTATCGCGCCTGACGCAAACTGGCTCACCCGATCGCGCAGCATTTGGTTGAGCGCAGCGGCTTCATCGAGCTCAAGAATTGCCAACGCCCCTTGGACTTGCGAAAAAAGTGGCGACAGTGTCGCCAAATCTGCGGTTTTTACCGGGTCTCGAAAGAATGCGTCGAGCGTGCTCTCAATCGTCGACAGGTTGACCTGAACTTCCTGACCAACCTGAAACATCAGCAAACGTTCCTGCGCGCGCTTGCTGAAGTCGTCCATCATTGCGTCAGTAGACGCGTCGAGCGCTGTCCCGGACATTGCCGCCTTGATGCGGGTAATGACGGCCTGGGTTTGCCGTGAGAATTCTGCCGAAAGCCGAAAGAAGTTTTCCAGCGACGATTCAATAAACAGCAGCGCAGAGGCAATTTCCAGCGCCTGCACCTCATTCGGCGCAAGGCCGGTTTTCTTCAAATGTGGCCCCACCAATCCAAGCACCCGCAACAGCTCGGTCAGCGCCGTGTTGGGCAACGCTTGCGCGGCTTTCGCCAGTGCCTCGCCCTGCTGGATAAACGACTCAAGGGCGGAACGGTTGCCGCTGGTGAATTTCAGCCAGTTGTCCTTGCTGGCCTGCACCTGATCCCGTAGTGATCTGACGAGGGTCCGGACGGATTCATCCGCAGCCGTATCATGCTCTGGTGCGGCGGCGAGCAATTCGTCAAGCCGATAAAGCGCGCGAATGATTTTGACGCGGTCAGTGTTTGCCGTCGACTTGCCGATCACCAGCAATAAGTCGCGGAACAGCCGCTCCGGCACTTTTTGCACGCCTTCGAGCAGCAGCTTTATCTGTTGGTCGATCTTGCCAAAAAGTTGGACAGCAAGTGTGCCTGACTCGGCCGGGTTCGCCGCAACGGCATCGAAGAAACCGCTTGCCGTAAACCAGAAGGCCCGCGTTGGCGAGGTCAGTTGCAAGGCTTCTATGGCCGCGGTTGCGCTACGCATGTCGCGCGCTCCGCCGACCAGATCCTTTTCCCGCAATAGTTTCAACAATCCGGCCTGATACAGAATGCGCCGCTGCTTGATCGCCTCGACCCGCATATCTGTTTTCGGTAGCGCGACCGTATCCTCCGGCATCGGCACCGCAACGGTAAGATCGGGCGCGAACAAATCGCTTTCCGTCGCTTCGTTCTTTGCGCGACCGCGATTGAGCGCCAAATAGGCCGGTGCGAGCGCCATTGGCCGATCCGGCTCTCCGGCCATCAAGCTATCCAGATAGCTGGATAGCGCGCCAGTGGCTTGCTTGGCCAACATCACGCGGTTCTTCACCTCCGCCCTGGCGGTGGGGTCATCTAATGAAGCGACCAGCGCTTCGATCTCCTCCGTGAAACGCGCTGCTGCACCCAACCCGACCATGGACAAGGCACCGGTCACCTGATGCAAGTGCGTCACAACATACTTGAGCGCTTTGGCGTCGGTGATATCGACTTCCAGCTTGTCCAGATTGCTGCGCGCTTCGGCCAGCGAATGCTCAATCTCTGTCTTGACCCAGGACAGGGGGCCGAGATCGACCGACGACGGTTGCAAATTCAGTGCCATGTCTTGTGCGATTACAGCTTAAAGCCGGATACAGAAGCCTTCAAGTCGGAAGCCACCTCCGCCAACTCCTTGATGGAGGACGCAGTTTGCTGTGTACCAGCGGTGGTCTGCCGATTGATCTCAAGAATATCCTGCATGTTGCGGGCGACCTTGTTGGCGGACGCGGCTTGCGCCTGCGTATCCGATGAAATTCGTTGGATCAGGTCGGCAAGATTCTTCGTTACCGAATCGATTTCACTCAACGCCTGTCCCGCCGCATCGGACAGCTTCGCTCCTTCGACCACGCCCGTTGTCGATTTTTCCATCGCGGCAACTGCGTCCTGCGTGTCGGCCTGAATGGTCTTCACGATCGCGCCGATTTGTTTGGTCGCTTCTGCCGACCGTTCCGCGAGTCGTTGCACCTCTTCTGCAACCACCGAGAAGCCGCGGCCCGCATCGCCGGCAGACGCCGCCTGAATGGCGGCGTTCAAGGCCAAAACGTTGGTCTGTTCGGTAATGTCTGAAATCAATTCCACAATCTCACCAATCTCCTGCGACGATTCGCCGAGTCGCTTGATGCGTTTTGATGTTTCCTGGATCTGTTCGCGGATGTCATTCATGCCGGAAATGGAGTTCTGCACCGCCAGCCGCCCTTTGTCGGCGGCGGCCAGTGAGCGCAACGCCACCTTTGAGGACTCTTCCGCATTCGTTGACACCGAGGAAAGCGTCGTCGCCACGCTCAACACCTGTTCGGTGGTTGACTGGATTTCTTTCGACTGCTTTTCAGCTGCGTCGAGCAGCTGAACGGACACCGCTTGCGCCTGCTGGGATTTCGCAGAAACCTGCGTGGAGGCATTGTTTACGCCGGTCACCAGTGCGCGCAGCTCGTCAATCGTGTAGTTCATCGAGTCCGCGATCGCGCCGGTAATGTCCTCGGTAACTTTAGCGCGGATAGTCAAGTCGCCGTCGGCAAGATCACCCATCTCATTTAGCAGCCGCAGAATTGCTTCTTGGTTGCGCTTGTTCTCGAGTTCCGACTGCTGACCACGTGTGCGTTCGTTGACGAGATACAGATAGGCCATCAACGCCAACGCCGCCAGCATCGCCAGACCAAAGACAAGCGCGACGATAAGCGGCAGATTGCGGTTCTCGGCCGCAAATCCGTTCTGAATCTGCTCCACGCTGCTCAAAAGTTGTTCAGAGCCTTGCTGCAATGCGCGGCCGGACTGTCTGGCCGACACCAGCTTCTGGACGTTCTCGAGGATCGGCTTGATATTTTCTTCGAAAGCGGCGAAAGATTCCCGCAACTTGACGACGCGCGCGCGATTTTCGCCGCCAATCGCGCCGATTCCCATCGCCTCCGAACCGCTCTCGAGCGCCTTAACGATATCGCGGAAGTCGTTGGTATCCTTGCCCATCAGAGAAGGCACTTCAGGGTCGATCAGGTCGGCCCCCAGAATTTCAGCCGCGCCGCGCGCCAATCGTTCGGCCAAAAAAGTCATGCGGTTGATCTTCAGCACCTGCACCGGGTTGATTCCGCTTTGTTGTAGGGCCACCGTAAGCTGCTGGGATAGCCCGGCCAACTCCTCGGCACCCGCGCGCACCTGGGCAACATTTCGGCCCAAGTTGGTCAAGTCGTTTTTTGCCGCAAGAATGGCCGTCGCCGAATTCGAGGCATCTTGGTAGCGCTTAGTCAGCTCGGTCAGCCTCGAGATAAGTTCTTCGGAGGTGCGTGCCGAAGGTACATTGCTGTTATAGGCAAATCCACCGTCGTTTAACACGTCCAGATATTTCTGGAATTCGTCACGGCTATCCTGCAGCTCGGGGAAGGTACGCACATCGCCGCGCGCGGCAAGTCCGCCGGACTTTGCCAGACGTTGCGTATGAAACTGCAACTGCGAGGCAATATTGGTATAGGTTGCGACGTTACTGCGTTGGATGGTGTCCAGCGCGATCGAGCCCAGCATCAATGCGAAAAATAGGCCTGCGATCGTTCCTAGAACCTGAAACTGGGTGGCCATCGGAAACTTGCCGATGAGCGGCAAAATAAAAGCGGCACGTTCCACCTTGGGCTTGGCGACCTTGTTGGCCGCGACGGTCGCCGCAATTTTCTGCGTCTGGCTGCCTGTCGCACTGAAGCCAGAATTTGTGGCCGGCCCAGACTTGACGATTCTGCTGCTGCTGCCAGCCTCATCAGCAGCGCGCGCCTTTTTCTTGCCCAACAATGAGGCAAAAAAACCGACAGTAGGCGGCGTTTCACCGGCCGACGCCGTGCCTGCGGACGCCTTGCCGTTAGAAGCCTTGGTTGGTTTTGCCTTCAGAAACGAAGGTGTCGGTAGTTTGAATGCCATGTTGGTTTCTCCGAACCGTAGTCACTCCTCGTGTAGAGCAGCGAACACTTGAAAAAATTTCCTGTCCAATGTTCCAACCGCACATCGACGAACATCGGTTGCGTGCCAATTGAAATGTCCCTACAGCGTTTCCGCACCCCCGCCATCGTTGCTGAGGAAGCTCTGATGAAGTCCGTTCCGTCTCTTCGGTTTTGCAAAATGAGTTTGTTGCTCAACCAAAAATATTTCCCTACATATCAGACATATGCTGCGTCAATATTTTTGCGAGTTTGGCAACTGCGGCACCTCGTCTGGCTTAGAACTGAACTTCATCAGAGCTTCCCTAAATCAATTTTTAGTCGCGGCGGGTGCCGCTGCTGCAACCTCCAAGAAAGTCGGACTTTTGGCCAAAACAGCCACATCCAACTCAAACCACGTCTGACCGGCAGGATCGCGATACTTACCCTTGATCCATGGTCGATCAGTCGCATCGAAGACTTCAGGCGCAAAGCTGTCTGGGTTGCGTAAACCCATCATCCGACTCACGACAATTCCAGACGCCTCAAGCAGTCGCTCGTGGATCAGAACAACGCGTCGCTCCGCTGTCGGCACGGCGGCATTACGGCCTTGAAACGCCGCAAAGTCCGCCACCGCATACAACTTGCCTCGTACGTTGGCGACACCTTGAAACCAATGCTGGGTTTGCGGTACCGACACAAACGCCGGAATGGGGATTACCTCGGCGACATCGGCGAGCGAAACAAACCAGTTTTCATCGGCCACTTGAAATCCCAGCTTCGACGCCGCAGCGCGCAGTTTGGAAGGGTCGCGAAGCCGCTCCGCAACACTCCTTTGAAACTCCCGCAAGCTGGATTTACGCGCCATAAGAGTCCCAGAGCGTTGGCCGACTAGCCGAGCGCCTTGATCTTGGCGATCAGATCCGCTGCAATGACAGGTTTTACGATGTAATCCTTGGCCCCTTGTCGCATTCCCCAAATCTTGTCAGTTTCCTGATCTTTTGTTGTGCAAATGAACACCGGGATGTGCTTGGTCGTCTCTTCACGGGTGATTGCGCGGGTTGCTTGAAAGCCGTTCAGCCCGGGCATCACGACGTCCATCAGGACAAGATCCGGCTGCTCTCGTTTGGCCGTCTCGACCCCCTCTTCGCCACTCGCCGCGTGGATCACGGTAAAGCCCGCCTTGACCAGCACCCCCTCGAGGAAGGTGCGCTCCGTGGGCGAATCGTCAACCACCAAGATCTTGTTTACCGCCATGTTTGTCACTCCAATCACACTCATTCAAGAAAAACTCAATCTATCGATCTCGCTACAAAACAGCACACATGGCTCAAGCGGCAGATGGCGTCGCATTGCTCGCGGCCAGATGAACCTCGACCGCCCTTAGCAGGCTGTCCTTCGAAAACGGCTTGGTCAGGTACTCGTCCGACCCCACCATGCGCCCGCGCGCACGGTCAAACAAGCTGTCCTTGGAGGACAGCATGATAACGGGCGTCGACTTGTGCTTGCCGTTTTTCTTGATCAGCGCACACGTCTGGTAGCCATCGAGTCTGGGCATCATGATGTCAACAAAGATAACGTCCGGCTGATGATCAGAGATTTTCGACAGCGCATCAAAACCGTTCTCGGCAAGGATGACCTGACAGCCCGCCTGCATCAGAAAAATCTCGGCGCTTCGCCGTATGGTGTTTGAATCATCAATCACCATCACGCGAGTACCGGTCAATGATTTTGTCTCGCCCACGCGTTCGCTCTCAATGTGTCCGCCGTTCGCCTGACTTCTCTGAACTACCCGCCTTTTGCGTAACTGGTGCACCACTCGATTCTAGAATTGTGGCTGCCTCAATCAGACGTCGATTATCGCCTAAAGCCACTTCTCGCACGGGGTTTGGCACACCGATAATTTGCCTGCCCGAGCCTCTGTTGCCAACCTTCGCGTATTGCTGGATGAGCGCGTTTCCGACTGTCGCTTAGCGCCTATATTTCGACCATTTCAAAGTCTTCTTTGCGTGCGCCGCACTCAGGACACGACCAGCCCACCGGAACGTCTTCCCATCGTGTGCCTTTCGCGATGCCATCCTCCGGCCAGCCATCGCTTTCGTTGTATATCAGCCCACAGACGAGGCACATCCACGATTTGTCGGCTGCTGCATTTGTCATTGTCGTTATCCATTCCGTGCGCATTGGCAATTTGAAACCGCCCCCTTTGATCTGCCTTGCGGACAAATCTGGACATGGCGCGCGGTGTCCGCACCCCGTTGGTTCCGAGGCTACAATAGTGAGGAAATGAAGGAAGCTATCGCGCCGCCCTGCATCGAATAGTGGGCGGCGGGATTGCCACTACAGCCCCGCTCGAACCGCACATGCCTGCGAATTGTACCGAATCAAAGCGGCCGAATGATGCGTCAAAAGTCACCAAGCTTTAGCGTCTTCTGCCAACTATCTCTGGAATCACATGCCGGGCCACCCTCGCGCTCTCCCCGCCGTCCTGACTTTTTCCGCGACCGACCCCTCGGGAGGGGCTGGATTACAAGCCGACGTGCTGACCCTTGCCAGCATGGGCTGCCATCCGCTGTCGATCGTCACCGCCATTACTGTTCAGGATACCTCGGGCGTCGAAGCAATCCAGTGCATCGATGCCGACTGGGTGTCGGATCAGGCGCGCGCAATCCTCGAGGACATCCCAATCGTTGCTTTTAAGATCGGCGTGATGGGTAGCGTCGAAAATATTGCGGCAATTGCGGAAATTGTGTCGGACTACCCGGAGATTCCGTTGATATTCGATCCGGTGCTCGCTTCAGCGCGTGGCGACGAATTTGCGTCCGAGGACGCCATCGAGGCCATCCGCGAAATGATTATTCCGCAGACCACGGTCATCACGCCCAATTCACTCGAACTGTTTCGTTTGGCGATGGGCGAAGATGAAGAGCGCATTCCGGCGGAACGGATGGCGCGGCGATTGACAGATCTGGGTGCAGAGTACGTGCTTGTGACGGGAACCCATGACGCGACCCTCGAGGTCATCAATACCCTTTACGGTGATCGCGGGGTGATACGCACCGACCGCTGGCAGCGCCTGCCCGGCAGCTATCACGGCTCCGGTTGTACGCTGGCGTCCGCGATCGCGGCGACCGTTGCCCGCGGACTAGATATTGAAGAAGCGGTTCGGGAAGCACAGGATTACACCTGGCATGCATTGAAAGCCGGTTTCCGGCCCGGAATGGGTCAGCTCATTCCCGACCGGATGTTTTGGGCGCGCGATGACGAGGAGGATGCGGCAGCCGAAGGGGATGACGGCGCGCAGGACAGCGACGACGGCGCCGCGCGGACCACGCCGGCCGGAATCGATCCGGTTGGGCCACGGCATTAGCCAGTCAATGCGTATCACGGGGCTGTATGCAGTCACGCCGAGTGACCTGACCACCAGCGAGCTTATCGACAGACTGGGTGCAGCACTTGACGCCGGTGTGCGCTTACTTCAGCTTCGACGGAAAGGCTTGTCCCCAGAAAACCTGCGGCGAGAGGCGTATTTGGTAAGGGCGTTGACTGCCGCTTGCGGTGCGACTTTGATCGTCAATGACGATCTTGCGCTGGCGCTGGAAGTCGGTGCGGACGGCGTGCATTGGGGGCGTGAAGATGCGCCGTTTGGCGATACCGGCGAACTCTCGCGCCAGATCGGTGACGCAAGACAACGCGCCGCGCGGGCGCACCCGGGGCTGCCGTTCTTGATCGGCATATCCTGCTACAACGACTTTGCAAGGGCAGCGGCTGCCGCTGCGGCTGGCGCCGACTACCTAGCCTTTGGCAGCATGTTCGTGTCGTCGACCAAACCGCACGCCTTACCCGCAGCGCTGTCGCTTATCACCCGGGCAAAGCAGACGTTCAAGGTTCCCATTGTCGCGATCGGCGGCATCACAAGAGATAATGTCCGCGCCGTCGTGGACGCGGGCGCAGACGCGATCGCGGTGGTCTCGGACCTCTTCTGTGCACCAACGCGCGACGAGGTCGCCGTGCGAGCGAGGCGCTATCAGGCGCTTTTCTCTTCATCCCCTATTGATACCATCCCTTAACGAGCATTCCGAATGTTTGAACAGAGCAAGGCACTTTTCGAAAAATCACAGCGCGTCATTCCCGGTGGCGTGAATTCACCGGTCCGCGCCTTTCGCGCGGTTGGCGGCACCCCGGTTTTCTTCCGCAAAGGCAAAGGCGCGTATCTGTGGGACGTTGATGGCAATCGCTACATCGACTACGTCGGCTCATGGGGCCCGGCAATTCTCGGCCATGCGCACCCCGAAGTGGTCGCGGCTATCCAAGAGCGCGCTATTGACGGCCTTAGCTTCGGTGCGCCGACCGAGGCTGAACTGCTGATGGCTGAAAAACTGTGCGAATTGATGCCCTCAATTGAGCAAGTTCGCTTGGTCAGCTCCGGGACGGAAGCAACGATGAGCGCAATTCGCCTTGCGCGCGGGGCAACCGGTCGCAACAAGATCGTCAAGTTTGAAGGTTGTTACCACGGGCACGCCGACGCGTTGCTGGTCAAGGCCGGCTCCGGCGCGCTGACGTTTGGCAATCCAAGCTCGGCAGGGGTGCCAGCCGAAGTGGCAGCCGATACGGTGGTCATCGCGTACAACAGTTTGGCTGAACTGGAGCAGACCTTTGCCGACTTCGGTGACCAGATCGCCTGCGTGATCATCGAGCCCATCGCCGGCAACATGAATTTCATTGTGCCCGACGCGTCATATATGCATGCGCTAAGGTCGCTGTGCACCAAACATGGCGCGGTATTGATATTTGATGAAGTCATGACCGGTTTTCGCGTCGGGCTGCATGGCGTTCAGGGTCACTTCGGCATCAAGCCCGATTTGACGACCTTGGGTAAAGTCATCGGCGGCGGCATGCCGGTGGGTGCATTCGGCGGCCGACGCGACCTGATGGCCAACATGGCGCCGCTCGGCGGCGTCTATCAGGCCGGCACATTGTCCGGCAATCCAGTGGCGGTTGCGGCTGGTTTGAAGACGCTCGAACTGGTGTCGAAGCCGGGGTTTTTCGAAGAGTTGTCCGCATCTACCAGACGCCTATGTGATGGCTTGGCCGTCGCCGCGAAGGAAGAAGGCGAAACCTTTTCCGCCGCAAGCCTCGGCGGAATGTTCGGCATGTTCTTTTCGGCCTCACCACCAACGTCGTACGCGGATGCGATGCGCTGTGATCGCGAGCGCTTCAATCGGTTCTTCCACGGCATGCTCGAGCGCGGCGTATATCTCGCGCCCTCCGCATTCGAGGCTGGCTTCGTTTCTAAAGCCCACACCGATACGGATATCGATGAAACGATTGCGCGGGCACGTGATACATTCCGGATGCTCAATCGGGAGTAAGGATGCAAGACACGCTGACAGGAGTCGTCAACCGCCAAGCGCTCATCGAACACCTCGACGAGCGCTTCGCCAATGCGGATGTCGAGCGCGCATTGGGCGGCTTCGCGTTGCTAATGGTTTCGCTCGACGATTTCGCCGAAGTGGGGCGGCTTGACGGCCGGGCGGCGGCCGATGAACTTGCCCGCACGGCTGCTGCACGCATGATTGCCATGCTGCGCGACAGCGACCTGGTCGCGCATTTCGATGACGGTCGGTTTATGGTGGTCATCCCACAAGCATCTGATCGGGCCACGGCGGCCCGCGTCGCCGAAAAATTACACGAGGCGTTTGCCAAACCGGCTGCACAACCCGCGCACAGCAAGCTCGGCCGGCTGGTCGCGCGAATCGGCATCAGCCTGTTTCCCGCCGACGCCGCCACGCGGGAAGTTCTGATGCAGCGCGCCCTTGAGGACCTGCCAGCCGACAAGTAAGCCGCCACCGCCGCACAAACCGCGCACGAACAAAAACGCCGCATCGTTGATGCGGCGTTTCTTTGTTGTTCACGTCACGTTAGCGGGTACGCATCCCTGCCATGTACTCGGACACGGCAACCAGATCGCTGTCCTTCATGCGCGAGGCAATGGTGTTCATTTGCTGGTTCTTGCGCTCGCCGCTGGCATAGGCCTTCAATTGGGACAACGAGTACTCGGGCCATTGTCCGCGGACGCGCGGATAAATTGCCGGGATGCCATCTCCCGCACCGCCGTGGCAACCCGCGCAAGCAGGGATCTTGGCCTCAGGGATGCCGACGCGATAAATTTGCTGGCCACGTTCAGCAACTTTCTGGTCGCGCGCCACCGCCTGTGTTTTTCCACGCTGGGCGTAGTAGAAATCGCCAACCGCTTTCATGTCATCCGGCGTCAAATTTGCCGACATCCCCATCATGATCGCGTTGGCCCGTTTTCCGGACTTGTAGAGCTCCAGTTGCTTGGCGATATACTCTGCGGGCATTCCGGCAAGGTTTGGGTTGGCCGAGGTCGGGCTGTAACCATCGGCACCGTGGCAGGCTAGACATACGGCGCCGGCAATCTGCTTGCCGCGATCAAGTCGTTCGGCGTAGGTCGGTGCAGGTGTTTTGGCGGCGCTGGCGGCCGGTGTGTCTGAGGCGATTGCGCTGCCTGACATCTCCAGACTTGCTGCACACACAACCAATGCGGCGATCCACATCTTTTTCATTGTTCGTCCTTGTATTGCTGCCGTTGCGGTCACCCGATCGGGGAAGATCACCAACTTTTCCGCGACGCCGTGCCATTAACCACTTATTTTAGCTGATCGCAGTTAAAGAGAAAACTACACCAGGCCCCTTTGAAACTGTTCGCCAACGTTGTCTACACCGCTTCGGCCCACGATATCGCCCAACTTCCACCAGACGTCGGCGCTGAAATCGCCTTCGTCGGACGTTCCAACGCCGGCAAGTCGTCCGCCATTAACACCCTCGCCAACCATAATCGATTGGCGTTTGTGTCGAAAACGCCGGGGCGCACGCAGCTCATCAACTTCTTTTCGCTGGGTGACGGCAAGTCGCTGGTTGATCTGCCCGGCTATGGCTACGCGAAGGTGCCGCCCGCAGTGAAAGCGCACTGGGAACAGACGCTCGCTGACTATGTCTCGGGTCGTGAGGCGTTGCGCGGATTGGTATTGATCATGGACGCGCGTCACCCCTTGCGACCGGCCGACGAACGATTGCTGGATTGGTATGCGCCGACCGGAAAACCGGTTCACTGCCTGTTGACTAAAGCCGACAAACTGACTCGGAACGAGCAGGCAACCACACTCAGGCAAGTCAAGGATGCGTTGCGCCTGCAGCAGCGTAACGCCACTGCCCAATTGTTTTCTGCGCTCAAAAAGTCCGGGGTAGACGAGGCTGAGGCGCGCATCAAGGATATGCTTTTCACCTGAAACTCGCTCATCAGAAGGACAGCGGGGGCCGGTAGTCGCCGACCCCCAGAATAAAAGGGGGCATAGGAAAAGGGGTTAACCTATGCCCCGAAGCCTTGTTTGAAAGGCCCCGCTCAGGGAGGAGAAGCGGGGAAGCGCGAACGCTTCATACGGATAGATGCGCTCGCTAGCAAAAAGTTCCAGCGCGCTTGGGGGTGGCCCGACCATCCCCTTGCGCGGCGCATAATCTCCGCTCGATATTTTCTCAACCCACAGATCGATCTTGTCATGGACTTTGGACAGTTCCCCGAGCGCCGCATGCGTCGCCTTCGCCGTACCGGTTTTTTACGCGACATGGTTCGCGAGTCGGCACTCGCGCCAGCCGATTTCATTTATCCCGTGTTCGTTCTGGCCGGAGAAAAGCGCCGCGAAATCGTCGCGTCGATGCCAGGCGTCGAACGCCTTTCGCTCGACCAGCTGCTCCCCGTGTGCGAAGAAGCGCAAAAGTTGGGGATTCCGGCCATTGCGATCTTTCCGTTGATTGATTCGGCCCTCAAGACCGCGGGCGGCGAAGAGGCCTTCAATCCGCACGGTTTGGTACCGAACGTCGTACGCGAACTGAAGCGACAGTTCCCCGACTTGGGTGTGGTGACCGACATCGCGCTCGACCCCTACACCAGCCACGGCCAAGACGGTGTCATCGATGGCAATGGCTACATCCTCAACGACGAAACGAACGCCGTGCTGCAACAGCAGGCGCTCTCGCACGCTGCGGCAGGCGTGGACATCGTCGCGCCTTCGGACATGATGGACGGCCGCATCGGCCAAATCCGCCGCGCGCTCGATGCCCACGGCCATATTCACACCGCCATCATGGCTTACTCGGCAAAGTATGCGAGCGCATTTTATGGGCCGTTCCGCGACGCGGTTGGCTCGGCGGGCACATTGGGCAAGGCGGACAAGAAGAACTACCAGATGGACCCGGCCAACAGCGACGAAGCGCTGCGCGAAATCGCGCTGGATTTGCAAGAAGGCGCGGACATGGTGATGGTCAAGCCGGGCATGCCGTATCTCGACATCGTGAGGCGCGCCAAGGACACATTCGCCGCACCGACCTTCGCCTACCAAGTCTCCGGCGAATACGCGATGTTGAAAGCGGCTGCGCAGAACGGCTGGCTCGATCATGACCTGGTGATGATGGAGTCACTACAGGCGTTCAAACGCGCCGGTGCCGACGGTATCCTGACTTACTTCGCGCTCGAAGCCTCGCGGCTACTTGCACAGCGCCGCTAGCCATGCCGCAGCATCTTGGTGCGGTGGCCTCGCTGGTAAGGGATTACGACGAAGCGATCACTTACTACACTCTCAAGTTAGGATTCGAGCTTGTCGAGGATACCGACCTCAACGCCACGCAGCCGGGCAAACGCTGGGTACGGGTAAGGCCGAGGGGCGCAACGGAAACCTGTTTTTTGTTGGCGAAGGCGGCTTCGGATTCTCAACTGGCGGCCGTCGGGCGGCAGTCTGGAGGTCGGGTGTTCTTGTTGCTTTCTACGGACGATTTCTGGCGCGATCATAAGGCCATGACGGCCGCCGGCGTGAATTGGGTACGGCCCCCGTCGCGAGCGGACTACGGAACGGTTGCCGTATTTGAAGATCTATATGGCAATCATTGGGATCTCATCGGCCCGAATCGCTGAGCCGACCACCAGCCAACCCAGACGTCATCGGCCGACAGGTTGCCAACGCTGGACGCTTGTTTGGGTGTATCGTTAGTGACGTTGCTTTTGAGAAAGGAAGCCCTGTGAACAACCTTATTCGCTACGCTGGCATTGCCTCGGCACTCGCTTTTGTCGCTCTCACCACGTTTTCGCCAACCACCAGCGCCGCGGTGGCGGTCACGTTCACCAAAGCTGACCAGTACGTTGACCTGCCGTTCATGTTGAGCGACCGTGAGGACGTTTTAAAGACGCTCAAGCAGCACTTTGAAAAACTTGGCGCCAAGTTACCGGCGGGACAGGATCTCAATGTTGAGGTGCTCGACGTCGACCTGGCGGGCCGTCTAGAACCGTTCAAGATGGGTGCCGGTAGCGAACTACGGGTGCTGCGTGGCGGCGCTGATTGGCCGATGATCGAACTACGCTACCGTATCGAGACCGCCGGTAAAACACTCAAAGCCGGCGAAGCGCGCGTCACAGATCTCAACTACTTGCGCCACCTCAATCGCTATTCGGCCAGCGAATCGCTGCGCTACGAAAAGGCGATGCTCGACGATTGGTTCACCAAAGACATTCTGCCGCCGAAGTAACGCGACTGAAAGTTAAAACCCCAGCAATGGCGGGCGTTTCGGGGCAAAAACACCTGGAAACGTCCGCCATTGCTGGGGTTTTGTTTTTATTCTATCACTTTAGTCGTCTTGCTTGTCTTCGGCCACTTGTCTTCGGCCACTTGTCTTCGGCCACTTGTCTTCGGCCACTTGTCTCCGGCCATTTGTCATCGGCCAGTTTGATGTAGCCCGGGATATCCTTTTCCCACAGGCTTTGCACGTTGGCGCTGTGATTCAGATAGAGCTTACCGTCGCGAACAGTGAATGACGCTGGATCGATGGCCGCCTTGTAGCCGCGCGTCGCGCCATAGGCACAAAAGCCGCCATATTGCGGCGCGTACTTGGCAGGCTCCTGCATGAACGCGTCGCGATGCGCAACAGACGCAAACAAATAACGTTGCCCTTCGTACTCCGCCGCGAACGCCGGATGTCCCAGCGCTGGCGCCGACTTGGTGAAATAGCCAACCGCGTCGTAGCCCTTGATGGCGGGCGCGTTGCCACTGGCGGAGGCCACGCCAAACACCATCAACGCCGCAACGGCAACTTGTGCAAATCGATTCACTGCAATACTCCATTGTTGCGCGATACGTTAGTCATCGGCGTATCAATATGGGCTTGGTCGCAGCATGATTGCGAACCTTCCAAAC
>Ga0209591_10001693_pt1 | contig 27026 bp, 13 predicted proteins | sample MAT01_FD_187207 | JGI IMG/M metagenome (GOLD analysis project Ga0209591, IMG submission 187207) | Freshwater microbial communities from Lake Fryxell liftoff mats and glacier meltwater in Antarctica - MAT-01 (SPAdes) (version 2) | ecosystem: Environmental > Aquatic > Freshwater > Ice > Liftoff... | reverse complement strand
TTAGTTAGAAGCAGGCACAATCAACTCTTTGTCTCAAGTGGATGAGTATAAGTACTCATCGCAAAAGTGGGATGCACCCGGATAGTCTAACTAAAAACTGATTTAGAGAGGTTAGCTTAAAGTTAGCTGTGGCAAGGTAATGTTCTAGTTTCTAGCAGCATGGGTATATTGAAATAAATAATGTCATTCTTGAAATAGACTCCTATGGTTGCACTATCCTCCAGATCAGCTACGCGCGCTACAGTAGCTGAAATTTTGTCAAAGCTCTTGGAACAGCCCGTGCAAGAGCGGCAGGTTTCAGCGCTGACCGTATATCTGGGAGCACTATCTGCAGTGTTAGTCGGTGTGACCTATGCAGATGGACATGTGACATCAGAAGAGTCCGAGCGCCTGCCACAAATTTTAGTCCAATTTATTCCACAGGGTAGTAGACTCCATGCAGTCGCGCGATCGCTAATCAAAGGCGTGCAGAAAAGCCGATTCTATGCCAATTACGAGGAAATAGCGACGTTGGCAGAAATGCTGTCAGAATCCGAAAAGGTATTATTGATTGCCTCCGCTTATGAGATGGCAGCAGCTGATGGGAGCATAGCGCCCAAAGAGCAGCAGTACCTTCAGAAAATCGCTCATCACTTTGAACTGAAGACTTCTCTAGTAACGACGCTGGGAGAGGGATTTGCGCATCATACAACGAGCGATGCAGAAGCGTTAAAGGATATCTGTGATTTACTTAATCCAGCGAGATTCCAAACATTAGACCCAGTATTTGTGAATGTGGCAAGTCAAATGCTCACTCGGCTGCCAGCAACTACTAATCACACTGCCCCAATGGAAGCCAAACCAATTAGTTATGCCATGTTGGAGAAGTTTCACGCGCAACGAGAAACATTTGATAATCTTTGTAGTGAACTAAGTCAAATCCTCTCAGAATGCAGAGAACGATCAAACCTGTCATCGCAATTGGAAGACCATATTCAGGAAATTTCTAAGAAGTCTAAATCGAGAAAATTTCGTGTAGCTATAGTGGGAGAATTTAGCCAAGGGAAATCGACTTTGCTGAATGCGTTGCTGGGAGAAGAGATTCAACCTGTACGAACAATTCCGTGCAGTGGGATTATTACGGTTCTACGCTATGGAGAACAAAAGCGAGTCATTTGCCGCTATCAGGATGGGCGAGAAGAAGAAATCCCGTTTGAACAATATCAGACAAAAGCGGCAATGTCTGAAGAATCAGCATTGTATAACCGAGCAGATGGGTTGACGACTGATTTACTCGAAATTGTTTTGGAGCATCCGGGACTAGAATTGTGCCGTCAAGGGGTTGAAATCATCGATTCACCTGGATTGAATGAACATCCGGAGCGGACTCGTATTACACATCAGCTTCTAGAAAATGCCGATGCAGTGATTTTTCTAGCTAATGCGTCACGTCCGATGACGCTTGGAGAACGTGAGCTACTACAAGATCTGAGAGTCAAACTCAATGGTGGACAAATAGATCAACCTGCGACCAATCTATTTGTCCTAGTGAATTTCATGGATTTGTTGAGAACAGACCGCGATCGCCAACAGGTTCGCCAATTAGTTGAACATTCTCTTTTCCATGATCAGAAGATCATTGAAAATCCAAATCGTCTTCATTTTATTTCTGCTCAATTAGCTCTTGATGCCACGTTCAGCGGAACTCACGATCATGAATATCTAGAATCATTTCAAGGTTTCACGCAAGCCTTGGAGCAATTCCTCACGACAGAACGAGGTGATGTCATAAACCAGAGAATAATCACTTTGCTAAGGCAGATAGCACAACAGATTATGTTTGGGATTTCGCAGTCTAAAACAACCCTTGAGGGGAAGATCGTCTTTTCAGAGGAATCGAAGCAGCAAATCCTCATTAAGCTGGGCGAAGCCAGCGGTTACGTTGGGAAACTACAAGACGAAATTAATCTAGCCCGAGAGCAGAAGCTCAAGAAGATCCCCCACCTTCTCTCTAAGTATGAAACTCAACTGCGGAATGACATCTTCGACCGAGCACAGTCTTGGACTTCAACTCAAACTGAGGAATCTAAGCTCCTTAATGAGTTTTCAGAGAAGTTTAGCGCTGACTTGCTAGATATCATTGCCCAATGGACTCAGAAAACTGTATCTCCCGATCTACTAAAATCAACTGACTCTAAGATTTACGAAACAATTTATTATTTTCAAACTAGTGCTGAATCAATTGACCAAGGAACAGGATCACAACTAGGCAGTCAACTGAGTTTAAGCTTTAACAAAGTAGCACCTCAGTTTAAATTCAATTCATCAGAAACCTCTAGTGATTGGGTCTTTTGGAACACTGGCATTGGAAGTAGTATTGGTCTTGGAGCAGGCAGCGTATTGTTAGGCGGTGCTGCATTTGCAGTGAGTAGCATTGCCTTCTTCCCGATCATTTTGACAGGTGGTGCGATCGCAGGAATTGCCGCAGGGGGTGCTGCATTGGGAACCGCTATTGGAGGAGTGATTGGGTTTCTCTCACCCCCTGATCCAGAGAAAATCAAGCAAAAAGTGCTGGAAAAAGGTCTGGCACAATATTTTCAAGAAGGTAATCAGAAGCCTTTGATAGATGTAATTTCAAGCATCATTGAGAATGAATTTAACCAAAGACGGAAAATGTTTAATGATGTGGCTGAGCAGTACATATCTCTGCTCGATACATTATTAATTGACTGCAAAGCAAAACATGCTTTGACTCAGGCAGAAGCTGCAATTGAACAGCAGTGGTGTGAACAGCAACAGAGCCAGCTTGATTCTTTTCAGTTAAAGCTTAATTCTTACAATAGCGAATCTACGCCATCTCCAGAGTTATAACGCTTAGTCAGCTATAAGAATTCAGTCCACACAGTTTTCGTTAGAACAGAAAGGAGTCATTAGGACAATGTTTTTTATATTTCCTCCCCTTATTCAAGCAGGTCTTTTGGCAGGTAAATTCGTCCAGGTTTACTCCAGTAGTGGGATGCCTCTAAGTATGGTGCGTGATGCAGTGACCGGAAGAATCATAGGACATGCGATTGGCACCACTTTAACCCCACTAATAACGACTCCAAATTTTCTGATGAACGTTTGGAACGTTCATCAAAACGTCAAAATTTTAGATGTCACCACCAAGACAGCTCAATCCGTCCAGGCTCTTGCTCAATCGGTTGGGATACTCCAAGCCAGCACAGCAATTATTGGCGTTGGCGTTGCTGCAACTGCGGCTCTCGCTGCCGTTAATCTTTACCAAACCCTTAAGCTTCGACAAGAGGTAGCAGAACTCCGTCTAGAGATTAAAGAAGGCTTTATTGACCTAAAACAGATGCTCTCCAACCAAGGTTCACAATTAATCGAACATATTGACCGAGTAGCTGAAGATGTTGAATTTCGTGCTCATCGCACTATTCTGACACAAGCCTACAGTCAATTTTTTCAAGGATCTGTGCGCCTCCAATCCGCCCTTACAATTCAAGATCCCGCTCGCCGCGATGCAGACATTACCTCTGCTCGGGACATGATGTTCGATGCTTTAGCTGACTACAAAAATCCTCAGATTCTGGAAAACGTTAATGCGGCGGCTGATATCCGACGGCGGGAATGCGTGTGGGCAATTCAGCAAGCGATCGCCTTGACCTACCAAATTCAAGGGGAATATGTCGCCGCTAGTCATTGCCTGCAAGAGCTTGGCAGAACAATTCGGCAAGACTCCCTGAGAGCCATTGACGTGATCAGTTCTCAAGCTGAACTCGATTTCCTCTTCCCTGAAATCACCCGTATCCATCAGCATGATCTAGTGGCAGTTGAACTGTGGCAAGCCCATATTGACTGGGCTCAAGCCCTTCCTGCTGAGGAAATGAAACTTTTGAACAGTACCCAATTAGAGCAATTGGAACTGCCTACCCCCCAAGGCACAATCTCTACACCCTTAGAACAACTCCTCTATGAGGAACTGCGGGTTACCTCTAGCAATGCTTCTCTTCGTGCCCAAATGCGGATGATGATGGCTCCTAATCTACGTTCTGATTATGAGCTTGTGATTCGCGATCGCTCTCACACCAAAGGTCTAAAATCCTTAACTGCCGATAATCTGAAAATGACTTCTGACGCTGCGATCGCGAATCTCTATAACTATTTACAGCCCGCCTGAGCCAAACGACTTATCACAAGTGGTCTCAATGAGTAAAGAATCCCATAGCACTTAACTTTTTAGAGCCGTGGGATTATCAACAGCTTGCCTATCCCTCTTTAATCACTTTAGAGAGAGGAAATCTGAATCCCTTAGACGCTCGTATTTTACTAATTAGTAAATAGGCATTTCAACAACGTAACTTAGGTATTTTAGATTTTCTCTCGCGAGATTGACATTCAGGGCCAACTGTTTTAATTAACACAAAACCTTCCTTGAAATAATTCAGATCTATCAATCACTTTTAGCAAACTAAGAAACCTTTATGGCTGGCTATAGAACTCCACCAGGTACGATTATCAATACGATCAAAAGCTTGCTTAGAGAGAGATACAAACAAGGCTTTCCGATCATTAAAGAAATTATTCAAAATGCCAATGATGGGAAGGCAAGCAGTCTAGACTTTGGTATTGCAAGAGGCATAGGAGACAACATTAGCCATCCGCTCCTCAAAACTCCTGCATTATTCTTTCTCAACAACGGCACATTCAACAAAGAGGATCAGGAGGCTATTTCCTGCTTCGGTATTGATGCTAACGCCAAAGACAAAGGAAAAATTGGCAAATTTGGTTTGGGGCAAAAGAGTGTCTTTCACTTTTGTGAAGCATTCTTCTATATTGCCCGCTCCAGCAGTATCCCAGATGGCTGCGGAGAATTTATCAATCCCTGGGCTACTTCAGAAGGTATCGATGCCAAACGGTCTGAGTGGAACGAGATCTCCTCGGCAGAGCGACAGCATCTGGAAAGTTATTTGATTACCCAGAAACTCATTACCCCAACAACCCCACAGTACTTTCTGTTGTGGGTTCCTCTCCGTCAGCGTATGTCTGATGAACGCTGTATCCTGGCTAACTATTACGAAGATGTAGACTCAGTTCAAGGCAACTTACCCAATGACATAGAGGTTCGAGTTGGGCAGCTTTTCCCCTTACTACGTCACCTGAAAGAGGTTAAATACTGGCTACCCGATCCTAACGACGTGGACGCGCTGCATCAGCACTTTCATATCCGGTTGGATGAGCAAAATGCCTTGGCTCGTTGCATTTATCCCGATGCAGCTAATGAAACCATTGAACCTGATGAACATGACCTGGAAGGCAATGTCCTTCTGAGTTCATCCGAGAACACTATTAAGTTTGCTGGCAAGGAACGAATTCTACCCGCTATCGACTTTGCCCGCCTGCTGCCTGCTACCAACAGCGACTCCAGTCACTTCTGGAAAGACTTACAAACCTCCCCCCTTTGGACTCATCGCTCCTCCATCAATGAAAATGGAGATGAGGAAATGATTCCAGATAAGTCTATTCCCCACTGTGCTGTCGTCTTTACCCAACAGCTCTCCAGTCAGAATAGGGACGCGAGAGTTACTCTACAATGGTCTGTTTTTCTTCCTCTCTCTAGCGACGAAAGCAACTCCAGCACTGAGAGCGCTGAACAAGAAGTCCATCAACAAATCAGTTGTGAGGGTAACCAAGACTACACCATTTTTCTCCACGGCTACTTTTTTTTAGACTCCGGTAGAAAGTACATTGAGGGACTGCAAAAGATCCGCAGTAATTCCTTTCAGCAGAAAACTCCTGAGACAGAGGATGAAATGATTGCCCAATGGAATTACTTGCTGGCAATGCAAGGCACATTGAAGCTGGTACTAATTGCATTAAAGAAATTCTGTGATACGCATAACCTTTCTGAAAACGAGATCACTCATCTCTGCAAAGGAATCATACAATCCAGACTTTACGAAACTGAAACCTATCGACAGCGAATGTGTGAAGAATACCATTGGGTCTTTTCCACGAAACCACTAGGCAGCAGTTGGCAGTTAATTAACTGCAAGGTTTCAGTACGGTTGCTTCCAGGAATTCCAGATTGGCAAGCATTTCCCAAACTAGGAGCTTTTGCTGAGACCTATTGCCTTATTCTTGCAGGCCAGCCCAACCTCCTTTTACCCAAAACAGACGCTGCCTGGAGCCGAGATGAACTCTGTGCTGTTTTGGATACCCTTGATGTTCATTCAGTGTTTTCAGAGCCTAGCTCTCTGGATTACTTATTGAAAGTACTGAAACAAAACGAGAAAACCGTCAAAACTGAGGAGGTTCAAACTAGCTTAATGGCAGTTTTAGGTAAGGCATTCATTGAATTTGATGTGCAAAGTCTAAAACAGAAAAATCAGTTACCTAACCTTAAAAGCTTAGTTGCCTACCTTGCTTCAGAAAAACGATTCAAGATTTCTAGCTTTGAAGCCAAAGAACATGTTAGGCATGGCGTCTTGCGACAATTGCATGGCTTAAATCTGAACGTGTTGCTGGTTTACGACTTGTTTGAGCCATCATCCAGTAGCACAGGTGCTCTCAGTCAGACATCCATCGTTTCAATCCTGACTCATTTGCATCAGACCGTAATCGAAGATGTCGCGAGTCAGCAAGTCAGTCGTGAACTCATTTATCAAGTACTGGAGCAGACAGACTCCCTGAAAACGATTCTTCAGAAGGTACAGAGTCTGCCTCTCTTTTGGGGGTACAATCATCGCGATGAACAGCAATACAAATACTCTTACGCTGATCTACAAACATATCATCGACAGAAATGTCTGTTTCGGGGAGAGGCAAGCAACAATAAGCTTGCTAACTCCCTGCGAGAAGCATTGGCAACCTGTCCACTAATTTTTGTTGACTCAAGGGTGGCTAGGATTCTAGATAAAATTGACTCTTTGAAGCTACCATCTCTCAACGGTACTAGTTGTAAGGCATTGCTGAGCACCCTACCTGATCTAGCAAGGAATCCCAAAAGTCGTACTGATCTTATAACGGAGCTAATGAACTATGTCTAAAGAACTACGTTACCTTTTGCATGAAAATTGCTCTAGATATGAGGATATACAAACTACTCTTTACGTGACGTCTCAGGACAGTACAGTTTGGCAGAAGGTTGGGCAGCAAGTCTTGAAGCATAAGCGAGAAAATTGGCGATTAATTGATGCTGCACTAGTTGAAGCTATTCGGGTAGATAAGTATCAAAGTTTAGGGATTCGTCGCCTACAACCCGAACAGGTCGTGGAGTTAATTCGAGAACTAGGTCCCGACTCTGTTAAGGGTAATGAACTAAGGGTGAGCGATCGTAACGAACTTTTACGCTACATCAGTCAACTACCAGCCAACAAAGAACTCTGGAAATCCCTCTGTCTTCACGAGACTGTTGAAGGACCCCTGAATTGTATTGAAAACGGGTATGCTTTCCTAGAAAATCCAGCTTTTCCATTAGATTTACGCCTGAAAGAACAGATTGCTCTAATTAAACCCAACCCCGAGATTCAGCAGGCCTGGATTCAACTTTGGGAACCAGTTCATGCTATTACGACCGTTTTGCAGTTATCAACCCCCCATACCTGTAGTGATATCATTCTAGATGCATTAAATCGGCTATCTCAGGATGAGAAGAAGCAACAACGAGATATATTACAAAAAGCAAAATGGCTACCAAAATCTACCGATGGTAGTGCGACAGCTCCAGTTGATATTCTCAAGGTTCCCCACAGTTTAACCCAGCACGAAAACATTATTGCTAGCCTGGACAATACTAAGTCCTCTCAAAATATTTTACCCGGAATGATTCGTGGCGCGGCTTCTTACAATTGGGTTTCCGATCTTTTTACGTCCTGGGATATCCATGAAATCCTAGAGGCAATCCTCAGCTACCCTAATCCTGATTTCCAACACTGGCAACGATTTTATTCTGTTATTCTTGATGTACTTCCTAATGTTAAAAATGATGATTTAGAACAGCGAATAAGTATAGATTCCTGGATACCCTTACATCAGCAAACCATTGCTCCAAACCAAGTCATTCAGATCTTACCAGATCTACTTAATCATCATTTACCAACTCTAATTAATCTCACTAATGAGAACTACTTTGAGGTGCGACAGCTGCCTCAAGGGGTCAGAAACCACAGCAGTTTTAAAACTCTCAAGAACTTTTTCTCTAATTGGGATGAGAACTTCATTCTGAGCTTAGTCTTAGAGCAAGATGCACCTCATCACTACTGCACCATTATCCTCGATGCCCTTAGTCAGTTGCTTAAAGCCTCATATTCACCCAACCAGACTAATCTGGAAGCGCTCAAGACAAAAGATTGGCTGTTCGATAAAGAAAATACGGTGGTATCACCGCAATACGTGATTCATTACCCTGGTCTAGAGAAAGAGATTGAAGCGCTACTGCTAATCGTTCCACATATTAATATCACCTCATCTCAAATAGACCAAAAAATTCAGACGAGCCAGGGATGGGCCTGGTTAGTTGAGAAGCTGTTTCTCACTCAAACAGATGCGTTAAAAGTCTTGGGGAAATCTCTCAGCAAGGCACCAGAATACTATCTGGGCGATTTCACTGAGTTTCCCTTGGATACCTGCCTAGAAGTCTTCTTCCATATTGATGTCAGTTTTCTACCTGCCTGGAGCTTTGCTCAGAAGCTTACAAAGGAGCTTTTTCAGGAATATCTCTTGCCTAATTTACTGGACACAATGCAAAAGGAAAAAATTTGCCAACTTCTGCAAGTGCTGTCAAACTCTACCTCCCCGGCTGACGACAATACTATAAAGGTGTTTAATGCCTATCTGCGCTTAGCAGTTGAGTATGACACCTTTGGCCAAACCATCCTGCCCCAAATTCATCTCCTGAACAAGGGGGAACATTGGCAAACTCCTGGTCAGCTCACCTGGGGAAAAAACACAGACAATATTGACAAAGCTTATGTCCTGAACTTCCAGCAGACTCAGATCATGAGTAGCTATTTAAGCACTCTATTCCATAGTAATAAGACGGTCTCATCAATCCAGACAACATCACCGGAGAATAATAACTACGAGGTCTTAAAAGCATACTTTAGCGCCTGGGATCACTGCCCTCCTGCCATTATTGGCGCATTCATTACGCTACTCATGGGAAATGATGCAAAGGTAAGAGACCTTGCTCAGCTTTACTTAGGTTCACGTGATCCCTTAGTAGTTCGCGATCGCCTGCTGGAAGGGCAGAACTCCTCTAATTCTCATCCCGATGGATATGAGTTTTGCATCCATGTCGGTCATGTTGGCAATAGCACTACTTCAGTTCAGGCAATTCTGGGGAGTATGTTTAATGCAGTGCTTGCTCAATCCTCTCAACCTAATCACCTGTTTGTAAGCCAACTTAGCCTAGAGACAGTGGACATAGATCTTCTGGCTCTCCACCCAGACAAATTTAATGATCTGACCCTATCCACACTCTTATTCCATTCAACCAAGATACTGTTGGAAGAAGTTTATCAGGCTGATACTTCATCAATTAGCAAATTTTGGGCACATTTGCGCCAGTCTGACCAGCTTGACATTCAAGTTGCCAAAAACTTTTTGCTGGATGGTGCACCTTATATTATGAGAATGTTGGGGGCACATGAGCGAATTCCTGCTATCAAAACCCTTCTAAATAGATGGGATAATTTACGCCACCAACGGGCAGTACTCGAACAACAAAAAAGGAAATTAGGTGATTTAGACCATGACATTGCCGCCCTAATTTTAGAGTTATCTAACTTGATTGAAGGTGAATCGGAGGAAAGTGAACAGCTCCGTGATCACTTATTAGAAGCTGTTAGAGAAAAAATAGATTTATATGGTTACCGGCCTCAAAGCATTGCATTTGAATTATTTCAAAATGCAGATGATGCCGTGGTTGAGTGGCTGAAAATGTCGCCTAACCAGATGTTGGACGCAGCTAGAACCCAGTTTTTGATAGTTACCTCAGAAAACCAACTGTTGTTCATCCATGCTGGTAGACCAATTAACTGTTTTCAACATCCTGATTCTTCTGGTCAACACCATCGTGAAGCGGGGTTTGATCGGGACCTGGAGAAGATGCTTACCTTCAACATTTCCGATAAAGGAGAACAGGTCACAGGAAAGTTTGGACTAGGGTTTAAGAGTGTTTATCTCGTCTGTAAGGAACCGCACGTTGTCAGCAAAAACTTGAGGTTTGCAGTAAAGGGTGGTCTAATTCCATCTCGTCTGGATTTCACTGTTGCCAAGGAGTTGACTAAAAAACTTCAAACTTACCTTAATCTATCTGATGCAACGGCTGTCGAGTTAAATCTTGAAGAAGGCTACTCTGTTGAAGACGTGATGAAACCATTCCAGGAATTTGCCAGTATTCTGCTAGTATTTTCCAGGGCTATCAAACAATGTCAGTTCATTTCAGCAAGTTCCTATCCTCTTAACCTTTCCTGGAATCCAACACCTATCCCTGACGTCCCTGGCGTTGAGGTTGGCAAGCAATCTATCTCTTCAAAAAACCATGCAGGGCAACCCTTATTACTCTGTATTAAAACGATAGGAGATACAGAAGCCACATTACTGCTAGGCATGACTGAACAGGATGGGCGTCTCTCCAAAACCTTACCCGACGATATCCCAACTTTCTGGGTCACAGCACCCACCAGAGAAGTCCTCTCCTTAGGATTTGCCCTAAACGCTAGCTTTGACATCACAACTGGGCGAGAAAGTTTAGTAAAGTCGTCAGCCCGCAACCGGGATTTAGCCAAACGGATGGGCGAAGCACTTGGAGAGGTTCTCTGTTCTCTTGTCCTTGCCAGCGAGCAAAACTGGCAGTCTCTCTCTAAGACGTTAGGCTTAACTGCAGTCAGCAAGTACGAGTTTTGGAAATTTCTCTGGCACGAATTGGCCGTGCGCTGGCAACAAAAGAATCCCAGCGAAGGGAAGGAAATTATCAACTGCATATTGGGTGGCGGAAGGGGTATGGGGTATTTGATTACCCACTGTCGAGCCTTGCCCAGCGGCTTACACGGTAATTATCGACAGTTGCTTTTACTCAGCGAAGTTCGCTACCAGGTAACAGGTAAGCTTTCAGAGCCGAATATATTCTCAGAGGTGTCTAACTGGACTCAGTTTCAACAAACGTATCAAGGTAACCTGATTGCCCAAAGTCAGTGGAAACATGCTAAAGCTCTATTAGGCTCTTCCTTTGACTCACAGAATGCTTCTGTCAGGGAGCTACGCTTACTAGATGTTTTACGAACTGAGATTGGTGCCACATCACCTCAAGTGGATTCTGCCACAGCTAGACACGTTGGTTCCCTGATTACTAGAGACTTTTTAAAGTCCTTAGAGGTTTCCTCAGAACATAGTCTACTCCAGGATTTCTTGCAGGACACTAAGTTTATGTCTCAAGCAGGGACTTATTGGCCCTGCCAGCAATTATTATGCGATCGCTCTAGTTCCCCGGAAGAAACTCTCCTGTTTGCCTTTGCCCCCGATCACCGCATTTTGCATCCAGATTACCAGGATTCTGGTCTGGAATTCTTTTACACCAGCAGATCGTGGCGAGACAGTATTGCGATCGACGAACTAACTGAATGGGCTTTACAAGCAGATACGCCAGAAAGACAAGAGGCTGTTAAGAATTATCTACTCTCTGGTGAAATGCGGGATCGATGGGCTGTCAGGCTCTACGAAACCTGTGAGGATAGCTGGATCATTGATGATGCTAATATCTACGACATTCTAAAACTCATGGTTCAAATTGCTACTAGGCGAGGAGAATCTGTCACTCTTCATCTACCTATCCCTGATAGAGACCAGCAATCAGACTATGAGTTTTCAGATTACGATGATCTCAACTACGAGTTCCATAATTCTTGCACGCAGAATGATTTTTCGCTCTCTCGATCGTGTGACGAACTGAATGCCTTTGCCCAAATGCTATTGGAAGGATTAAGTTACGAACAGCCGATCTGGAAAGAGGGGATCTACCACTTTACCCACATTGAGAATGCAGTCTCAATTATTCAAAGTGGGCAAATAAAGGCTAGAAATTATTGCCAGACCTTTAAGGACTCTGCAGGTACACAGTTAATCCATAAAACTGGATCTGATGTAAAGGACTTTGCACGCTTCTATTACCGTCCCCAAACCCCAACCCAGTGGCATAACGAAGGGTTAGGCAAACGGCGAGGCAATATTTATGCCCTCTGTCCCGTCCCTATCTTTTTCCGCTTTACTTTGAAAAGTGTCTTGGAAACCCATGGAAGCAAATGCGGCTCCAGTAGTGGTAATCTGGCAGCTTCAAGCTCCCATTATGGGAATAGCACTGCATTTCTGGAACAGTGCTTTGACTTTGATCATGTCTACTCATCCTTACCAGAGGTTGGCAAGCAGATATTTTTGAGGGCAGCTCAGCAAGAGTTTATTGTTCATCAAGGCCTCAATCTAGAGCAGTTGAGTTTAGAGGACATCGAAATTATTTGCCGAAATCCTCAGGATAAACAAACGTTGCTGCACCTAATTGGTAAAGGCTCAAAGTATAGTAGTAGAGTATTTCTTGAAAATGAAATAGTCGGTACTGGTAGTATTTTCTACCATGAAAATCCTTCAATTGTAGTGAACGCTGATAAGCAACCCATTGAGATCAAAATTGACAACTATGACAATGCTATGGGTGATATTACAGGGGAAATAGTTCTTCGTCTTAACCAAAAGTCTCCCTTAGACTATGAAGTTAGTTCTCAGTCTAATAAAGTTTTTAGGGTTTCTTGGGGTAACTCAATCTATGTAAATGCTTCGCGTATTATTCAACTACAATGCAAACCAAACACCTTGATGACTATTTACTTCCAAGAAAAAGATAACAACTGGTTGATCTACACCAATGAACCTTCAAATCATTAAAGGTAATTTATTTACCTCGACGTGCCAAACACTTGTCAATACGGTTAACTGCGTGGGTGTAATGGGGGCTGGGGTCGCTCTGGAATTTCGTTTGCGGCATCCTGAAATGTATGAACGGTATGTTCAGCTATGTCAACAGAAAAAAATTGATATTGGCAAGCTCTGGCTATACAAAACCGATCAGCGGTGGATTCTCAACTTTCCAACGAAGAAACACTGGAAACACAACTCACAATTGCAGTTTCTGGAGTTGGGCCTGCAAAAATTTGTGGATACCTATGAGAAAAAAGGGATTACATCTATCGCCTTTCCAATGCTGGGAACCCATAATGGCGGAATCCCTGTTGATGAGGCATTGGCAGTCATGAAGCAGTATTTGAGCAGTTGCAGTTTACCAGTCGAAATATACTTGTACGATCCCATTGCTCCAGATGATATTTTCGCCCAAATTAAGGAACGATTTCTTTCCCTATCCGATCCAGAGATCACTAAAATCACGTCTCTAAAGCAACCCTACTTGGGACGAGTGAAACAGGCGATGCAACAAGAGCAACTCTGTAGTTTGGCTAGTTTATTGTCAACGGAGGGAATCGGAATTTCTACAATAGAAAAAACATTGTTAGTGCTTCAAATGAGTTAGAGGATGTTTTAAGAATCAGTTAAATAGTAAAAAAGCTCGCTCGGTCTCAAACCAGTTCATCAGTGGCGGTGATTGATAGCTAACTAAACCCGGATTTCTCACAAGCACCCGGAAAAGAATGAAAAAGTAAAAATAAAAAGAATCTCGCAGAGAATGCTGCTATTAACAGTCATCACACTATCAAAAAATCTTGTTATGTCCCGCGATCATTGGGCTCTTACGCAGTTCTGGTGAAAAGGGGTGCGATCGCTGAAGAAGTAAATGTAAGCTCAAGGGTTCAAAGCGCTTTCAGTCCCAACTTCACCAAAAGCGCGTAAGAGCCGATCATTGACACCGATCTCACGCTGTTTGTCGTTTAAAATCTGAAATTCTTAGTAGATGAGGACTCTAGAAAAGGGAGATTTTGCAAAGAAATCTCAAGATCAGGGTCGTTGAGTGATTAAGCTTGAGAACCTCTCGTTGCTGAAACACTTTTCTAGTAGGGCGTTGTGGGTTTAGACGACAAAGAGCGTGAGATTTTCACAGAATAATTTCGGTCACGTATCGTGAGATTTTCTAAAGTTTGGTGGTAAAGACTGCTAATCCTCTTACTGCGAGCCTTCTAGCTCTTTTTTGTCGTGACATCTATCGTGGGATTCCCGCCGTTTAGTGAGAGACGTGACACAGGTCGTTGATCTCTCCCGCCTTGAAGCCCAATCCCTGCCAATCATCAACTTGGCACTTGCTGGACAGTCCTAATCTGCTTCACTGTTATCTTTGCGGTGAGACTCAACCCGTGACAATATGTTCGAGCGATCGCGGATCTTTGACTCGTGTAGAGGCACCGAGAACTTCTAAACCTACCATATTTTCCTCGCGTCATAGTCCAAAACGATTCCGGATGTGTCTTCGTTGCTCTCTTCAACTGAGGCCTCATTCAACACAATTCGCAATATATTGGTTTCAGCATCATAGACAACTTTCATACTTGCCTCCAATATCGAGCAATTTGACTGGTTCGATAGATCATCAGAACAATTGCAGGATTTGTATTGTCCGCTACGATCGCCCGAACTAAATATGTTTTACTGGCAAGCTGACAATAATCTAGATTGATAGCCTTTTTTTCAAAGGGGAAGGGTTGCCGACTCTGCTTTGTGCAAACTAAATGGCGGTCAGCTTATCACGTTTCCACCACCAAACAAGGCACCCGCTTCACTAGCAGCGAAACGTCTGTTAGGAAGCGGCAATCACTTGCTTATAAAAGAGCTGAAAGCACTACCCACCCCTGTAATTGTGACGCTTTGAAGCTGTGCTTAATTGACGAAACTAGCAGGTAGTAAAATCAGTGAGCATAGTTTCAATCAAATTGGACGATGCAAAACAGGCAACTGCCATTCTCAACTTCAAGCGCGGCGATCTCCTCAGTTGCTCCTGTTGATCTTTGTATCCTTGAAAAGCCCCTTGTCTAAGACCAAGACCTTAGTGGTGCAGAAAACTCCTGAAACCCAGTAAACTCGTTATTCTCAATAAGAATTTTTATTGAAAATAGCTAGAAGATCAACGAAGATACGAGGTTTTAGACTATAGTACATTTGCTCAAAAGCGGCTCAAAAAGTTTTCTGCACCACTAAGGACCAAGACAGAAAGAAAATTGAACACGAAGTTCGTCCGTCTCTACAATCTTTTTCAACCCTTCACAAACCCTACGTCCATTTAAGGATCGGGTTAAATCTGTCCATTTCACAGTTGCTCCCATGAAGCATTGAGTATGTTAGTAAATAATGCCTCGCTACGGTCAGTCAGATGAATACTCCGCAGGGTTCCCCTCCAGCCTCCACTCCCGCCTCATCAAAAGTTCTCAAATTCGCAGAATATACTTCTCTCGCAGCCTCCGTTTTTGGAGCGATCGCTTCAGCTACCACCCAGCAAATTGCCTACGCCGCTGCACCGCTCACTGTTTCTCTGGCACTTAACCTTGCAAATCGTCAACGGTTTGAGCAACAGGTTCAGCAGCAAATGACAACGGCGATTGCCCAGGTCGATAAATCGCTGGTTCAACTTAATCGGCGGATGACCCAGCTTCAGAAGCAAGTGCCCACTGATCTCCATCAGCAGACGGCTCAGCTTGCCGAGCAACACTCCACAGTGTTAGACAATCAGATTGATCTAGCAGCTTCCGCAGCAGAATTTGAAGCAAATCTGGCGCAACTGAGCCAGCAGTTCAACCAGAATATCCGGGACATTCAGCTTCAGTTTGCATTGCAACCTAACCCAGTTAGTCCTGCAACCGTCAAATTTATTGAGCAGTCGCTGGAGAAGCTAACCGGACGGATCTGTGAATTTGAAGCGAGTCTGGCGCAATTGCCCCAACAATTTACTCAGGATATTCAGGAGATCCAGCGTCAACTTGCATTAGAACTTGAATCTGTCAGTCCCACGACCATCAAATCCATTGACCAGTTGCTGGAGCAGCTAGCAGAGAGGCTCTCTGATGTTGAGGGGCAAACTCGACAGCTACGATCCCATTCCTCTGGAGCCGACACCGATGCTCTGGATGCTATTCACCAATCAATCCAGCAATTGGTTGAGCGGCTGTCAGCGATCGAAGCACTCCAGTTGAAATATTCCCGTGGGATTGCTGAATCAACTGCCCTGATACTACCTGCACCTCAGGTTTCACAATCTCCACCACCTCCACCTGCTGAGGATGAGGGTTTGGAGGAACTCCATCTAAACTTAGGAATTGACTTTGGAACGAGTTTTACGAAAGTCTGTTTTCGAGATGTAGCTCGCAATCGCTCCGAGATCGTCACCTTTGTTGAGGATGCGGCTGACCTCGAAGAATCTCTCTTACCTACCCAGGTCGGCATTCTTCCCGATGGCACCTTGGTTGCTGGGCTAACGGCAAGCGAGTGGAAAGCCTACCAGTCGAAGGTCGAAACAACGATTGAATTTATCAAAATGCGGCTGGCAGGTCTTGACCTTGCCCAGCAGAAAGAGTCTTGGCGTTTGGATCAACTTCCCAAACTCGACCAACCAGAGATGGTCGAAAATCTTTGCATCTACTACCTCAGCCGCGTGATCAACCGTACCCAAAGCTGGATTCGACGGAACAAACCAGAACTCATTGTCAACCAGCGCATCGAATGGTCTGCCAATGTCGGTGTCCCCGTTGCCTACTGTGATTCTCCTGCGATCGCCCGATTTGAAAAAGTGCTATCGTTGGCTTGGTTACTGAGCAATGAGCCGCAGACCGAATGGTTCACCCTGGAAAGCCTCACCACACAGATGAACCGTCTGCGATCGGAGCTTGACCCCGACTGCCCAACCCCTTGCTACGCCGTCCCAGAAATTGCGGCAGAAGCCTGGTCTTTCTTCAACTCCCGTGAAGCCGACGACGGGTTTTACGTCTTTTTCGATATTGGCGACGGCACCATGGATGGAGCAGCTTTCTACTACTGCCGCGAAGAAGGAGAACCAAAGGTTGATTTTTACGCGGCCCAGGTCGAACCCTTGGGTGTTACGGTCTTCTCGCGACTGCTGGCTCAGGAGTTGAAGTGGTCAACGCAACAGGTGAAGGAAATCATTTGCGATCGCTCCTCTGAAATCAAAGAAGTAACATTCACTGAAGCCAGCAAACAGATTCAGAAGCTGGTTGCTTCGGTTGTTGTCAAAGGCAAAAAACAGCATGAGGGGCAGTTTCCTGGTCATCGAAGACCCGGAACTGTTAAACCAGATTTTCAGGATCATCTGGAAGTCTTTGTGGGTGGCGGCGGTAGCACCACATCGTTCTACCACCAAACAATCACCGCTACCCACGTCCGCTTCCAACAAAGTGATGCCGGCATTCCGTCCTACCTAGTGAAAACCCTGCCACTCCCCAAAGACCTGATGATGCACCCCTTCAGCAATCGGGAATTCCATCGATTCGCCGTTGCTTACGGGCTATCGTTGCCCATCTATGAAGGCGCTCAGGTGCGGCTACCCAGCCAGGTTGCTGCCGATCAAACGGTGCGGGGAAAAGTTCGTTATCCTCAGTCTCAGTCGAAATATATGGATACCAAAGACTTGTGTTAGATCGAACTTGCACCTCAGCTATTTACAGAATTCAGGAGGGCAATTGCCTCTTTAAGGGACGGCAAAGGCATTGCCAGAATGACTCATGAGTGGAACGACACAACCCTTTGACCCCACTATTGCCGGGCAGGAGGTGCGACTGAAGGCGAATCCTGGACTTCGAGGCATCACAACGGGCAAGGTGCAACGGATGGGAAACAAAATTTTGGTGCAGATCCAGTTTGGTCCCAACGAGAAGTCTTACAAGCCTCATAACCTGCTGGAGCTTTGCGGGGAGCCAGAAGACATTCCCTCACTGTTGAAGCAGCAACGATTTGGGGGAGCAGATGACCTCAGACGAATCCTCACGTTTGAAAAGGTCAGGGGACATTTGACCAACGTGTTCTACAGCATGGAGTCCAGCAACACAGAGTTTTTTTCGCATCAGTTCAAGCCTGTTCTAAAGTTTCTGGAGTCTCCTTCGGGACGGTTACTGATCGCTGATGAGGTTGGTTTAGGCAAAACGATCGAGGCAATGTTTATCTGGAAAGAACTCCAGACCAGGGCAGATGCACGTCGCTTGCTAATCCTCTGTCCGGCGATCTTGCGTGAGAAGTGGCATGATGACCTGCGCCAAAGGTTCAATATCATTGCCGAAATCACCGATGCTCAGGGTTTACTGAGTAAAGTGCGTGCTGTGCTTGAAACAGACAAACAGTACCCCTTCGTTTGCATCGCCAGCTTGGAAGGGGTACGCCCCAGTTCGGGCTGGGAAGATGAAAGCGTGAAAGGCACAAGAGCCGAACTCGCCAGACTACTGGATAAAAATCCTGCAACCGATGAGAACGGTTTGTTTGATTTGGTGGTGATCGATGAAGCTCACTATTTGCGGAATCCTGCAACTGCCAATCACAGAATTGGACAACTCCTGCGCGACGCCGCCCGACACCTGATTCTGCTCACCGCAACTCCCATTCAAGTTCACAACGCTAACCTGTTCCAACTCCTGCGCCTCATCAGCCCAGAAGACTTTTTTGACCAGCCCATCTTCGAGGAAATGCTGAAAGCCAACCAGCCTGTTGTGAATGCCCTCCGATTAATCTGGAACAGCCCTCCCGATTACTGCGCTGCTAAAAAGCAACTGGATCTGGCAGTGCGATCGCCCTATTTCAGACACAATCCTATCCTTCAACAAATCCGACAAACACTGGACACCCCGGAGGCGATTACGTCGGAACTACGTGTTCGCCTCGGCTATAAGCTGGAAGGCGCTTCCCTCGTCAGCCAATACATTAGCCGCAGCCGTAAACGAGATGTGCTACCCAATCGAGTGGAGCGATCGCCCCAGATCCTCACCGTCGCCTTCTCTCCGCTGGAACGAGAGATTTATCAAACCGTTACCCAGCGCATTCGCAAGCAGACAAACGGAAAACAGGGCGTACCTCTGTTTCGTTTGATCGCTCGTCAACGGCAGATGGCAAGCTGCATGAGCGCTGCCCTGCAAAGTTGGGCGAACCAGGGTATTTTGAATGACCTGTTGCAGGTTGATGAACAACTCTGGGAAGATTTGGGCATTCTGGCTGACCCAAACGACACTGAACCGTTTGCAGAAGTCTCGCTCCTCCCTGATCAAAGAATTGACTTTAAGGCGCTGGAGCAGCAGGACTCCAAGTATCATAATCTGGTTCAATTTCTCAAACAGGAACTTCAAAAATCACCCTCAGAAAAATTTGTTCTGTTCGCTTACTTCCGAGGTACGCTTCACTATTTGCAACGGCGATTACAAAAGGATGGCATCTCGACTTGTCTACTCATCGGCGGTATGGGCGACGAGAAATGGAACGTAATTCGGGAGTTTCAAACTGGAAGGTGTTCGGTGTTGCTTTCATCAGAAGTGGGCAGCGAGGGCATCGATCTGCAATTCTGCCGTTTCCTGATTAACTACGATTTGCCCTGGAATCCTATGCGAGTTGAACAGCGCATTGGGAGACTCGATCGCCTTGGGCAAAAGGCTGAACGAATTTCAATCGTCAACTTCAGTTTGCAGAACACGATTGAAGAGCGCATTCTTGAACGCCTCTACGATCGCATCAATATCTTTAGGGAAAGCATTGGTGATTTAGAGGAAATTTTAGGGGAGATCACTGACCAGTTAGTAGCTGCCTTATTTGAAGCAAATCTATCCGAGGAAGAGCGGCAGCAGAAGGCAGAGGAGGCTGCAACGACGATTCTCAAACGGCGGTTTGAGCAGCAGCGGTTAGAGAATGAAGCAATTAATATGCTTGCGTTTTCGGATTTTATTCTGGGTGCAATCGCCCAGAGCCGAGAACAGGGACGCTGGCTGCATCCCCAGGAATTAGCCTCCTTCGTGGAGGACTACTTTGCCCGCTACTATCCGGGTACGACCATCGAGCCTGTCCCTAATAAACCCTATGTCTCTAATATCTCCCTTGCAGAAGCCGCAAAGACCGACTTAGAAGTGTTTATTCACCAGCACCGCCTGGGTACTTCCACCCTGCTCCATAAGATATCGAGCCAACCTGTCACCTGCTTCTTTAACCCCAAGACAGCAAAAGAACTTATGGGGCGGGACAGTGGCAAACGCAATGAACTGCTGGACCCCAGCCACCCATTGATCCAATGGATCCGGCAGGGCTACGAGTCCGAATCTCACAAGTTTCACCCTATTTCTGCAATTCAGTTATCTAGTCCGTCATTTGGCTTATCACTCGGAACATATGTTTACACAGTCCACCGTTGGTTGTTTAGTGGATTAAGAAATGAAAACCGCTTGGTCTACAAAGCTGCTTGCTGTAAGGATGGAACTTTACTATCAAATGAATTGTCTGAGCAACTAGTCAATCATGCGGCACGTTACGGACAGCCGAAGCCAAATGCCCTGAATCTGCTCCCTGACTTCGATCGCACCCTTACCCTGTTTCAACAATGCAACGACGCAGTGGATGAAGAATTTGGTGATTTTGCAGCGGAATTCGAGAGCGAAAATTCCAACCGCTGTGACGTACAGCAAAAGAGTGCAGATGACTATGCTACACGTAGGCAGCAGGAGCTACAGGAACGACTCGATCGCTTCCAGTTAGAGGGAAAAACACAAATTATTCCAGCGGTCAAAGGACAATTGGCGAAGGCTAAACGAGAACTAGATTTGAAATTGAGGGCGATCGACCAAAAACGAGAGGTCAGCCTGGATCTTGTGCAGTTGGCGGCGGGTGTTCTGTTTATTGAATAAGTCTGGCTAAAGCGGTTAGATGCGTTGCTCTGTAATAAATCGACCATTTGTGGGTTTATGTCGAGTCCCGCGATATTCGGGTTCTTACGCAATTTTGGTAAAGCCGAAAGACAGATTCAGTTCTGACGAACAATTCTTCTAACGAAGAGGGATGAAGTAGTTGGGGTATGGCAACGATTCGATACTGACTTGTAAATCGCCTCGATTTTCACTAGTGCTGGTGAGCGATCGCGCTCATGAGGACTGTTGGCGAATCCATCGGAGGAAAATAAATTCCTCTGGACTCCCTATTCTCAAGTCAACTCAGTATCCAAGGCGTTTAATTGAACAACCCCTGCTGCAATTAAGGTTCAGTGATCACTGGTTTTTCTCTCATTGATTCGCCAACAGCATCACAATTCGTGCGAAATGGTATCGCGACAGGCTTATAACCTATATTTACCAGTACTTCCAGTAAAGCACTCCTTAAAGAGGCATGAACCGTTTTATTCCCTAAACCGATAGAACCTTTACGGGGATTGAGCTGAGAGAGAAATTTGTGATCAATTGATAAATTCTTCATGAACATGAAGATGACAAACTCTTGATGAACATGAAGAAACCCGATCTTGATCTGTCGGTGGCAATCACGTCTTTCTAAATTGATCGCTTTCAATAACCATCCTAAAAATAATCTTCGGACACCTCTAATACCACCTCAACGAACTCAACCAACCAACAACTTTAAGATCTCATCTTGGGCGATCCGGAACATAACTAGACTCAAACTATGCCTTCATTTGGCGAACGTGCAAAGAACAAAGTTAAGGCTAAAAGTATCGCCAAAACTGTGTTTTAAGAACAGGATTAGTTTTTAAGCTACGCAACTAATCAAGCTGAACTAGCAGAAAAGTAAGGGTCTCAGTAATTCTGATTAATCAACTTTCATCTTCAAGAAAAAATAAAACTAGGTGCGTGCCATCAGAAAACTCTCTTCTTAAGTTCCTCTTAGGAAAGAGAGGGGCGATCGCACAACACTTAGATGCAGCTTCGATACCTCTAGACAAAATAGCGTCAAAGCTACAATCGCTCAGATTCTATTGCTTACTTTGTCGGTAGTCCCAAGGGCGTTGATCACTTCGCGCCCATACGCCCGCCTTAGAACTCTGAGCGATCGCTTCTGCCAACTTAAACGGCTGGGCATTGGGACAGCTATTAATGTACTTGGGATACGTGTAAGCCATCCCCGCTTTCAACAGTTCTTCCTGTGCTGATTGCTCCGTCTTTCCTGAAACAAAGACTACCTCTGCAACCGTGCGTCCATAGACATCAGTATCAGTAGCAACAATGCCGACCTTACCGCCAGCATTCTGCACCAGCTTCTCTAAATACGCCTTTGCCTCTATCCCTAGCGGCTGCGACTTCTCGGGTGCATCAATGCCACAGAGCCTCACCTTGACTGCTTTGCCAGCGAGGATGACCTTGAGCGTATCGCCATCGCTCACAGCTTCAACTGTGCCCCATTCGGTGTTTTGGCTCTTTTCCATGAGTTGAGGGGATGAGGCGATCGCAGAGGGCTTAGATTTGCTCCATTGACTTGCTCCGACAGAGAGGGCGATCGCCACTACCACTAAAATTGGCAGCGCTTTAATGAGTCCTGGGAAGCCTTTCATGTTCTATCGCCTACAACAATGTTCTAATCGATTGTTCCCAATCCATCTGTGCTTCAGTAAGTTTGGACTATGGAGTTTTGGTTTGCTATATGAATCAATCAACGAAACACCTCAAATGTCAGTTTCCTCCTGGGCGAACGCTGGCTGCACGTTTGCCACACCGATGCCCTCGTGAATCTAAATCATCTGGGTATTGGCAACGTCCTGATCCACCAGAAGAAGTTGAGGGAGTGATGGGGGGAGAAGTTCGGAGGAGGGAGTCTGAGGAAGACGAATGCCTCGGCTCTGGGGAATCAGCCCATTCAGTGCCAAAACTGATGAACTCTTCGCGCACCCAGCCCTCAGCACCAGACTCAAACAAGACGTGATACCAAGTCTGGCTATCATCGCCCAGCTTTTTACGGTTCACATCCACAGCATCCCCTGCATAACCAATGTGTCGAGCATAGGCTTTGATACTGGCAGCATCTCGAACGTTAATTTGAGACCTGGGGTCTTGCGAAAAAAGAGCACCTCTTCGTTGCATCGCCATCTCTTGACTTGCCACCGTTGTCCCGTTTGAAGCTTGAGGTGTGGGCTTCTGAACCGAAGCTGCTGGCATCGTCGATTCCCCCACCTCTGCCCCAATTGCATCAGCAAAAGCGTCTGCTTTCGCTTGACTGATAAAACTTGCGACTTGAACTGTTTTTACCCCTGTCGTCTTTCTCACAGTGGCGATCGCATCGGTACAATATTGAGTGCGAATTTTCTTCAAGTCCCCTCCGTTGAGGAACACTGGATACCAGGTATCGTTACCTCTACCACTGGGCTTATCCCCACAAGTCTTTTGAGGAAATTGAAACTGACTTTGCTCCGTGGTAGACCTTGGACTTTGGGAGATCACAGGTGCAGTTTGAGCAGTTACACCGCTCGATAAAGGTAGAGCAGTCTGAGATCCCGAAGGAGTGCAGCTTGAAGCCGCAACGCCAATCACTAAGCACATCAGACTAGTAAACTTCCTATTCATAATTCTGCGTAAAACAACACATTAGATCTTTCCAAATGAACCATCGTCCACAGGGCAGAATGAGTAAACCTCATCTGAATCTGAACGAATTTATGATGAAGAAGATTTCCTCCTCACAGTGTGCCCACAATGAAACGGGTTCTACCTGAGCGATCGCTCAACGAATTCAGCCGTTAGGTCTATCGATTTATGGAACATGCTATATTAATTGCCCCGGCTGAGCTGGTCGAAAAGCACCAACAATCTGCCCGGATGTTAGTGGAGCGCTATCAAAAGATGTCTCCGCAGAGTGTTACTCACTAGCAGGACAGTGCAACACTGGTTCGTAAAACTAAAAGGCTTGGTGGGGCGATCGCTGTATTCTAAGATTTTGATCTACGAGTCTAGATCAGCACCCGCGATCCATGATGTCCCTTGATGGAGTCCAATGATGTGGTTTGAAACGTTGACTGGTTTTCCTGAAAAGACCCCGCAGCAGGTGCGCGAGAATCTTACTGTTGACGGCAAAGCGTTGAAATCCCATGTAAACGGGAATGTCATGGTTTGCGGTCAACTGGAAACCCCATCTTTGGGTGAACTGAGAGAACGAGTTTATTCGAGTGGACATGGGGTTGGACAGATATCGGTACGCGAAGTCGTGGCTAACGTCCAGCATTTGCACACAAACGCATCAAACTCTGGTTCGCTTTTTCAGGTCGCTTCCCAGTTCAATCTGCTCGAAATGGGGTCTCCTAGCGTAACGCCAGAGCAGGGCGTAGGAATTTATGAGAATGATCATACCCAAGGCCCCGCGTGTGCTGTCGCGGCGGGTGCAGGAACGATTTATCGAAACTACTTTGCGATCGTCAATGGGCAACTTGGTCAATCCGCAGAAAACCAAATTGATTGCCTTGCAGATATCGGAGCAGCATTAGGTAATACCGAGAGCTGTCTTTGGGAGATGAGAAACGGTTATGCTTTGGCGTCACAAAGCGGTTTAGTCGAGATCTCAAATCGACTTCGAGCCTCAAGCGAGAGTGAACTGGATGAATTGCGGAAGTTGTTGCGCATCGGCATTCAGTGGGATACGCAAGTGACGCTCAATGACTCCCAGCATACAGTCTCACAAGCTTATTGTTCTGCCTTGCCAGTTGCTTATTCTCGTCATTCTTCGACTCTTTGGGCAGAATTCGCACGGCTCGTTCTAGAGGCATCTTATGAGGCAACGATTTGTACTACGATCTTGAATTCAGTCAGAAATGGAAATAACAGGTTGTTTCTGACGCTACTTGGCGGCGGCGCATTTGGTAATGAGACTGCTTGGATCATTGGAGGAATCCAACGTGCCTTGAACCTCTACAAACATGTTGATCTTGACGTAGCAATCGTCAGCTATGGTTCGTCCAAGCCCTATATTCAGTCACTTGTTAATCCATTACCAGAATAGGCGACACAAAACTTTTGACGTACTCCCCTAGGTGTTGGTCAAGATACCCATGTCAAAGACGGGGCTAACCTGGAAATCTTGCGCTACAGTTTGGGGCACCCCCAGGTTGAGGGTAGCAACGACCGTCAAGACGATAACTGTTAGGGTTCCTGTTAGCGTTCTCCCCCTCTGCGCTCTGAGAATTTCCTCCTGGAAGGGTTGTCCCTCTGGTGCTGCTATCGGTTGACTAGCCTGCGCACACGATTGTTGCCCTGTCGGACTGTAGAAGTTAAATTCAATTGGGAAGTTCGTTGGATTATCATAGGACTTACGCATTGACAAGAATGCATAAGTCCTATGAAACTCAATTGGGCACAGATATTTACCAAGCCTGACCCTGAACAATTTTCAACTGCTCTGAATCGGTAATTCTAATCTCTAGCATCCCTCTATCATTACTAGAAGTTGTTCCCGTCACTTGAATCGTTTTACCATTTAAACCAGGCGGCGGCGGTGCGTTAGGAATCGTGTTTAAGAGCGCCCGAGGTAAAACAACCCGGTAAGCTTTCCCATCTTGGCCGGATAAAGTCAGCATCAGCATATCAGCACTAGGATAGCTAAACCCATTGACTCGCCCCGTAACCGACTGTCCTGACGCTTCAACAGGCGAAGCGTCAGCCTTCTCCGACTTAGTACAGAATAAAGCTACAGGACTACTGGAAGAGAACGTCGCACAAGATAAGAACTCTTCTACTTTTCTGGAAATCTCTTTAAAGCTGTCATATTCAACTTCCTGCCCCTTGCCATAGTTTGCAGCATCCTGAACTGCTTGAGGAGCATCCAATAAGACTTCTTGAATTGCTTTCCGGTCAGAGGCTGAAAGAGAAGGCGAGAGGTACACACCAGACCCTGGAATCTTTCGACTGACTTGGATTACTCGAAATTCAGGCTGATCTTTGATTGAATCAAAAGCTCCAGAGCCAACGTCAGCTCTTCCTTCTTTAACCATTTTCTGAATTTCAGATCCACGATGCCCCATATCGACACGCAGTATTTTGCCGAATAGATCATAAATTGGCATGTAGAAGCTAGATGCAGAATTGAAGTCACCTAGGGCGATCGTCGTTGTCGGTTTCAGGTCTTCTATAGACTGAATTGAACTGTCTTTCCTAACGTACAAGGCTGACTCATAATAAGGATCAAACTTCGGAAACATTCGTGCTATGAAGCTGTAGTCATTGTCACGAGCAGAGATGGAAAGCATGGGAGATAGCGTAAATGCAACATCCCAAGTTTTTGTGGAAAGTTTGGCTTGAGCATCTTGATAGGAGATCTCCTCGCTCCCATCCAGAGTAATCTGAACCTGGTTACCAAACTGAGTGCGTAAATGGTCTACCAAAGGCTGATATTTTTCCTTGAAGCCAAGAATCCCAATTCTTAACGTCTTTGCCTCTAGCGATCGTAGCGCATTAGTTTGACTCGCTGGAGAGACTGTTGGCGGAGTGGAGGAACTTACCTCAGTCTTCGAAGGTGACTTACCTACCATTCCTAAAGCGAAGAAAACCCCAGCAAAAAACAGAGGTGCTGCTATGGAAGCGATAACCAATACCAAGGTTTCGTTAGACTTTGTGGATTGTGAGCCTGTTTGTTCTTCTGTCATTGTTTCAACGCTTCACAGCAGGTAGGTAAATTTGTCCACTGCTATAATTCCCAGAAAGCAGAGCGAACCTTTATTCTCATCGACTGTTTTAATCAGAACCGAGTGGCAACACTCACCTTCTCTAGGTGAACATTCATGTAACAGTTACTGAACTCAACTGTTAGAACTAGGTTTGTCCTGGGAAATTTAACTTCATCGGTTTGAAATTAATGAACCGTCAACCAAAATTCTTGCTAGTGTGATCAACTCCTAGCGGAGAGCCGAAAGGACAACTGTTACAGGTTACTGTCAATTCTCAATCATATGATTAAGAAAAGCATCTCACTCGACCAATATGTCTAAAATTAAACCTCGCAAAATATTAGATACATTTCTGAGATCGCTACTCGTTGTCGAGATCGGCTTTGCCTTAGCTAGTGTAGTCAACATCGTTAACTATAAAAACTATTGGGAGAAG
>Ga0209591_10001692_pt1 | contig 27047 bp, 27 predicted proteins | sample MAT01_FD_187207 | JGI IMG/M metagenome (GOLD analysis project Ga0209591, IMG submission 187207) | Freshwater microbial communities from Lake Fryxell liftoff mats and glacier meltwater in Antarctica - MAT-01 (SPAdes) (version 2) | ecosystem: Environmental > Aquatic > Freshwater > Ice > Liftoff... | reverse complement strand
CCATCCATCCGTTCAAGCATCTGGCGAAACGGGTTGATCCGAAGCAGATCGAGGCACTGCTGGATGCCAACCGGGAGACTTTGGGTGGCGGCGCTGCTTTGGGAGCTGCGGCGACTCCGATCGCCGCCATGGCGCCTCCCACAGCGGTTGCCACGGGTGATGGTGCGGGGGGTGGCAAACGGGTCGAACCGGCGGCGGATCGGGGGGCTTCGAAGATGGTTGCAGCGGATGAGGTTGGCGCGGCAGGAGCGAGCTCAGTGATAGGCATCGAGGACTTCAGCAAGATCGACCTGCGCATCGCGCGCATCGTCGAGGCCGAAGCGGTTCCCGAGGCCGACAAGCTGCTGCGCCTGAAGCTCGATCTGGGCGGCGAGCAGCGGCAGGTCTTCGCTGGCATCAAGAGCGCCTACGACCCCGCGAGCCTGGTCGGTCGACTCACCGTGATGGTCGCCAACCTCGCGCCGCGCAAGATGCGTTTTGGTCTGAGCGAAGGCATGGTACTGGCCGCCAGCGACGAGCGCGGCGGACCGTTCCTGCTGGCCCCCGACGCGGGCGCGCAGCCGGGGATGCGGGTGAAGTGAGTCAACAGCGGCGAATGGCGAATGGCGAATGGCGAATGGGTGGGATCCGGACTCGCGGTGCCAGTGTGACCTGCGCGCTTTCGCGTTCGCCATTCGCCAGTCGCCATTCGCCGCCTTACCGATATTCGCGCGCCACCCACACGAGCTAAACCACCCCAGCCGCCGCGCCACCCCATGCCCGACCTCCTCGCCATCCTGCTCACCGCCGTATTCGTCAACAACTTCGTACTCGTGAAGTTCCTCGGGCTGTGCCCGGTGATGGGCGTGTCCAAGCAGATCGAGAGTGCGGTGGGTCTGTCGCTGGCTACCGCGTTCGTGCTGACCATGGCCTCGGGGCTGTCGTATCTGGTGTACGCGTGGTTACTGGTGCCGCTGGATCTGCTGTGGATGCGCACCCTGGCGTTCATCCTGGTGATTGCAGCGCTGGTGCAGGTCGTCGAGGCGGTGATGCGGCGGCAGTTTCCGCTGCTCTATCAGGTGCTGGGCATCTTCCTGCCGCTGATCACGACCAACTGCGCGGTCCTCGGCGTGGCCTTGCTCAATACGCGCGAGCAGCACGATCTGCTCGACTCGCTGGTGTTCGGGCTGGGCGCTTCGTTGGGCTTCGGGCTGGTGCTGGTGCTGTTCGCCGGATTGCGCGAGCGCATCCATGCTGGCGACGTGCCTGCCGCTTTCCAGGGCGCACCGATCGGGCTGATCACCGCAGGACTGATGGCGCTCGGTTTCATGGGCTTTGCCGGCATGGGCAGCCGCGGATGATCGAGGCGGTACTCGCGCTGTCCGGACTCGGCGTGCTGCTGGGCGCGCTGCTCGGATGGGCTGCGGTCAGGTTTCGTCGGGAGGACGCGCCGCTGGTCGATGCGATCGACCGCATCCTGCCGCAGACGCAGTGCGCGCAATGCGGATTTCCCGGCTGCAGGCCCTATGCGGAGGCGATCGCGCGCGGCGCTGCCGATATCAACCAGTGTCCTCCCGGCGGCGAGGCCGGCATCCAGGCGCTGGCCGCTTTGCTCGGTCGCGAAGCCAAGCCGCTGGATGCAACGCACGGCAGCGAGCAACCGGCACGCGTGGCGTGGATCGACGAAGCGGTCTGCATCGGTTGCACCAAATGCATCCAGGCGTGTCCTGTCGATGCGATCATCGGGGCGCCGAAGCTGATGCACACGGTGCTCATCGATGCCTGCACCGGTTGCGATCTGTGCGTTGCCCCGTGCCCGGTCGATTGCATTTACATGCTGCCCGCAAGCAGCGGCATCGCAGTCTGGCGCGCGCCGCGGCCGGCAGCGGCGCGGCTGCAGAACATCACGTTCCTGCGGGTGCCATGAGCAGCAGCATCGCCCTGCATGGTTTCCACGGCGGCCTGCGCCTGCCCGGCCACAAGATCGCCGCGTCGGCGGCCAGTTCGCGCGCGTGTCCCCTGCCGCCGACTTTGATTCTGCCGCTGGGCCAGTATGGCGGCAGTCTGGCGCAGGTCCTGGTCGCACCCGGCGACCGGGTGAGGCGCGGCCAGCTGGTGGCGCGCGCCGATGGCCTGGCCGCCAACGTGCACGCGCCGGCAGCGGGCAGCATCGTCGCGATCGAGCCGCGACCGGTGCCGCACATCTGCGGCCTGCCCGCGTCGTGCATCGTGCTCGCAGTCGATACGGATGCTGATACCGACGACCGCGCAATCTGTTTTCCGCCGATGGTCGAGTGGCAGCAGGCCGATGCGCAGAGCCTGCTTGAGCGCATCGCGGACGCCGGCATCGTGGGGCTCGGTGGCGCTGCATTTCCGACCGCGACGAAACTCGGCTACCCGATCGAGCTGCTGGTGATCAATGGCGCCGAATGCGAACCGTGGATCGCCTGCGATCAAATGCTGCTGCGCGAACGCGCGCAGGAGGTCTGCACCGGTGCGCGCATCATGCGCCAGATCGTGGGCGCTACCCGCGTGGTACTCGCAATCGAGGACCGCATGCAGGATGCCGCCGAGGCAGTGCGGGCGGCGCTCGATTCCAGCACCGACATCGAGCTGGTCGAGGTCCCCACCATTTTTCCGCAGGGCGGCGAGCGCCAGCTGATCCGGGTGCTCACCGGCAAGGAGGTGCCGAGCGGTGGATACCCGGTCGATATCGGCGTGCTGTGCCACAACGTAGGCACCGCGGCTGCGGTGTATCGCGCGATCGTGCGCGGCGAGCCGCTGCTCGAGCGCTATGTCAGCGTGACCGGACACGGCGTGCTTGCGGCGGGCACCTGGCGCGTGACGATCGGCACGCCGGTCGAATGGTTGATCGCGCAGGCTGGAGGCTACAGCGGCGACGCCGCGCGGGTGGTGCTGGGCGGTTCGATGACGGGAACGGCGATAGCGACCGATGCAGTGCCGATCGTCAAAGCGAGCAACTGCGTGCTGGTGCTCACCACCGATCAACTGCGCGACCCCGCACCGGAGCTGCCGTGCATCCGCTGCGGCGAATGCGCGCGCGTATGTCCCGCGCAGCTGCTGCCACAGCAGCTGCACTGGTTTATACGCGCGGCCGACTGGGACGCAGTCGAAAGCCACGCGCTGATCGACTGCATCGAATGCGGACTGTGCGCGCAGGTTTGCCCGAGCCATATTCCACTGGTCGACTGGTATCGCCACGGCAAGACCGAATTGCACCTGCGCGCGGATGCGCAGCAGCGCGCGGACGCCGCGCGCAAGCGCTTCGAGGCACGCACGCTGCGCCTTGCGCAGGCACAGGCCGAGCGCACGGAACGCCTTGCAGCGCGACAGGCCGTTGACGAGGAAAGCCCGGCTTCCGATCCGATTGCCGCGGCCGTGCAGCGCGCCGCGGCGCGCAAGCGTAGCGAAGGGGGGCCCGAGCATGGCGCGTGAGTTTCGCCTCGGCGGCGCACCGCACCTGCCGGCGGCCACCAGCGTGCAGACGGTGATGCTGAAGGTGCTGCTCGCGCTGCTGCCCGGCATAGCGGTGTCGGTAATCTGGTTCGGTGTCGGCCTGCTGCTGCAGATCGCACTGGCCTGCGTATTCGCGCTGCTGGCGGAAGCGGCGATGTTGCAACTGCGCGGCCGCCCGCTGCGACCGTTCCTGTCCGACCTGTCCGCGCCGGTGGCCGCCGTGCTGTTCGCTCTGTGCTTGCCGCCTTGGGCACCGTGGTGGATTGCCGCGATCGGCATGCTGTCGGCGATCGTGCTGGCCAAGCATCTGTACGGCGGACTCGGCTACAACGTGTTCAATCCGGCGATGGTCGGCTACGTCGTGGTGCTGATCGCATTCACCCGTGAGCTCAGTGCATGGCCAGCGCTGGCGGCGGGATCGGCGCTCGCTCCGGGCGAGATGCTGCACGCGGTGTTCGGCGGCGGCCAACCGTGGGATGCGATGGCCCAAGCCACGCCGCTGGACACGCTGCGCGAACAACTCGGGCAAGGGCGCACGCTGGCGGAGATCCGCAGCGGCCCGGCTTTCGCCAGCGCCGCTGTGCGCGGCGAGTGGCTCGCGCTGGCGTGGCTGCTCGGTGGCCTGTGGCTGTTGCAGCAGCGCGTGATCCATTGGCAGGTGCCGGTCGGCGTAGCGGTCGGTGTGATCGCGGTGGCCGCGCCGCTATGGCTCTACGACAGTGGCAGGCACGCATCGCCGCTGTTCCATTTGACCAGCGGCGCGACGGTGCTGGCCGCATTCTTCATCGCTACCGAGCCGGTCAGCGGCGCGGCGACCCCACGCGGCCGCCTGCTGTTCGGTGCCGGCGTCGGCGCGCTGTGCGTACTGATTCGCCGCTACGGCGCTTATCCCGATGGCATCGCGTTCGCGGTGCTGCTGATGAATGCGGTGGCACCACTGCTGGACCGCTGGTTGCACCCACGCGTGTTCGGGCGCAGCAAATGAATCAAACCCTGCGCTCGATGCGCCGCACCACGCTGCGCCTGGCGGCGTTTACCGCAGTCACCGCGGCAGTGCTCGGCGCGATGGTGGCATGGACCCGCGCACCGATCGCGGCACAGCAGCAGCGTGCGCAGCTGGCCGCATTGGCCGCCCTGCTGCCGGTGACTGGCTATGACAACGATCCGGTGGCCGACCGCATCGAGGTGCTGGCGCCGGAGGGGCTCGGTGGCAAGCAGCCGCAGTCGATCTATCGCGCGCGCCGCGCCGGGCAAGCGGTGGCTGCAGTGCTCGGCGTCACCGCAGAGGATGGCTATAGCGGTGCGATCCAGCTGCTGCTGGGTGTGGGCGTCGACGGCCGCGTGATCGGCGTGCGCGTGATCGGCCATCAGGAAACACCTGGCCTTGGCGATGCCATCGAAGCCGGGCGCAGCGACTGGATCAATCGCTTCGCGGGGCGCGGTATCGGCGACCCTCCGGCTGAACGCTGGGCGGTGCGTCGCGACGGCGGCGACTTCGACCAGTTCGCGGGCGCCACCATCACGCCGCGCGCGGTGGTCACGGCCATTCGCCGCGCCTTGATCTGGTTCGGCGACAATCAGGCGCAGGTCTTCGCTGTCCACAACCCGCCAACGCCAGAACGCTGAGATGTCCGAGCCGTCCGCCAGCAGCATCGTCGAGCAGGGCCTGTGGAGCAACAACCCGGGTCTGGTGCAGCTGCTCGGCCTGTGCCCACTGCTGGCGGTCAGCAACAGCGCGGTCAATGCGCTGGGATTGGGTGTGGCGACGGTGCTGGTACTGACCCTGACCAATCTTGCGATCTCGCTGCTGCGGCGCGCGATCCCGGCCGAGATCCGGATTCCGGCCTATGTGGTGGTGATCGCCACCATCGTGACCTGCGTGGAGCTTGCGATGAACGCATGGATGCATGAGTTGTATGTCGTGCTGGGCTTGTTCATTCCACTGATCGTGACCAACTGCGCGGTGATGGGACGCGCCGAACTGTTTGCCGCACGCCACTCGCCGGCGCGCGCAGCGCTCGACGGAATCGCGACCGGACTCGGCTTCTTCGCCGTCCTGCTGGCGATCGGCTGCATGCGCGAAGTCATCGGCCACGGCACCTTGTTCGCGGGCGCCGCGCGTTTTCTTGGGGCTTGGGCGGGCCCGTTGGAGGTGCACCTGATCGCCGACTATCGCGGCTTCGTTCCTGCCATCCTGCCGGTGGGCGCCTTCGTGGCGCTGGCGTTGCTGATCGCGGCCAAGAACGCGCTCGATGCGAGACGGCGCGCACGCCTGGCGATGGCGCGAGACGAAGCTGCGGCATGAGCGCGGTTCGGCCGCGTGGCGGCAGGGAATCGCTTGCTGCAAAGCGCGAACGCTGCGCCACGATCCTCGGCCGCCTGCGCGAGCTCAACCCGCGACCTACCACCGAACTCGAGTACAGCTCGCCGTTCGAACTGTTGCTCGCGGTGGTGCTCTCGGCCCAGGCCACCGATGTCGGGGTCAACAAGGCCACCCGACGCCTGTTTCCCATCGCGCGCACGCCGACGGCAATCCTCGCGCTGGGCGAGGAGCAGCTGAAGCGTTACATCAACACCATCGGGCTGTTCAACGCCAAGGCGAAGAACGTGATCGCACTCTGCCGGCAGGTGATTGAACTGCATGGCGGCGAGGTGCCGCGCGAGCGCGGCGCGCTCGAGGCCCTGCCCGGTGTCGGCCGCAAGACTGCCAATGTGGTGCTCAACACTGCCTTTGGCGAGCCGACCGTGGCGGTCGATACGCACATTTTCCGTGTATCGCGGCGCCTCGGCCTGTCGCGCGGCCGCAACCCGCTCGCCGTCGAACAGGACCTGCTCAAGATCGTGGCGGATCAATTCCTGCGCGACGCCCATCACTGGCTGATCCTGCACGGCCGCTACACCTGCAAGGCACGCAAGCCGGATTGCCCGCAGTGCCCGCTGCTGGACCTGTGTCCGTTCCGGCACAAGACCCGCCTGTAGGAGCGCGCCGTGCGCGCGACCGCAGCGAACGGATTCGGGGCGACCACGGGTGTGACGGTCGCGCACAGGGTGCGCTCCTACAATGCCCCGGACGTGTGTAGGAGCGCGCCGTGCGCGCGACCGCGGTGCCGGGGCCTGCCCGGCGCACCCTGGCCTCAGCGCTGCAGTGTCTCTCGCTCGATCTGGTCGAGGGTGGCGTGGCGTACGTCGGTGCCCTTGATGATGTAGATCAGGTGCTCGGCGAGGTTGGCCGCATGGTCGGCCACGCGATCTACCGCCTTGGTTACCGCCATCATGTCGAGCAGCACCGCGACCTGGCTGGGGTTCTGGGTGATCTGGCGGACCAGTTCGCCGGAGATCGCGTTGACCAGGCGACCGATGCCCTGCGCTGCGCGGATCACCGCGATCGCTTCGTCGAGTTCACCGCGCACGAACGCATTGAGCGCATCGCGCAGCAGGCCGCGGGCAAGGTCGGCGACGCGGTGGGTTTCTTCCAGCCAGCGCGCATCCGGCACACCGCTGGAACGGATCGCCGCCGACAGGCGCGCGATCTTGCGCGCCTTGTCGCCGATCCGCTCGAGATCGGTGACCATCTTGCTGACGCCCAGCACCATGCGCAGATCGCTGGCGGTCGGCTGCCGCTTGGCGATCAAATGCGCACAGTCGTGGTCGATCTCGACTTCGAACTCGTTGACGCGGCGGTCGTTGGCCACTACCTGTTCGGCAAGATCGCTGCGGCCGCTGCTCAGCGCATCGACCGCAAAACGGAACTGTTCCTCGACCACGCCGCCCATCTCGACCACGCGCGAGCGCAGCGCGGCGAGATCGGCGTCGTATTGTTTGCTGATGTGTTCGCTGGTGTTCATGGTCTGGGTTCCGTGGCGGTTCAACCGAAGCGCCCGGTGATGTAGTCCTCGGTCTGCTTGTTGGTCGGGCGGAAGAATACGTCGTCCGTCCAGCCGAACTCGATCAGGTCACCAAGGTACATGTAGGCGGTGAAATCCGATACGCGGGCGGCCTGCTGCATGTTGTGGGTCACGATCAGGATGGTGACCTTGTCCTTGAGCTGGTGGATCAGCTCTTCGATGCTGGCCGTGGCGATCGGGTCGAGTGCCGAGGTCGGCTCGTCGAACAGCAGCATTTCGGGCTCGGATGCCAGCGCGCGTGCGATGCACAGGCGCTGCTGCTGGCCGCCGGACAGGTTGTTGGCCTGCTCGTCGAGCCGGTCCTTGACCTCGTTCCACAGGGCCGCACTGCTGAGCGCTTCCTCGACCTTGTCCATCAGCAATGAGCGCTGCTTGACGCCGCGGATGCGCAGACCGTAGGCGACGTTCTCGAAAATCGACTTCGGGAACGGATTGGGCTTCTGGAACACCATCGCCAGGCGCATGCGCACCTCGATCGGGTCGACATCGGCGCCAAGCAGGTTCAGATCGTCCGGAAAGAAACGGATCTCGCCGTCGTAGCGATTGCCCGGATACAGATCGTGCATGCGGTTGAAGCAACGCAGGAAGGTGCTTTTGCCGCAACCGGAAGGCCCGATCAGCGCGGTAACGCGACGGTCGAACACCGGCAGCGTGATGTTCTTCAATGCCTGCTTTTTGCCGTAAAAGAAGTTCAGCGCGCGCGCCTCGGCCTTCTTCTGCAGCGTTGCGAGGTCGGGTTTGGGGGCCTTGCTAGCCATGATTCACCACTTGAGGTTACGTCGCAGTCGATAGCGAAGCCAGATCGCGATCGCGTTCATCAGCAGGGTCATGCCGACCAGCACCAACGCTGCGGCCGAGGCGTTCTGCTGGAACGCCACCTCCGGTCGCGAGGTCCAGTTGAAGATCTGGATCGGCATGGCGGTAAATGGCGAGAGCAGCCATTCGAAGGACACGAACGGCGGCGCGGCAGTCAATGGTGCCGGCGGCAGGAAGGCGATGAAAGTGACAGCGCCAATGGTCACGATCGGCGCGGTCTCGCCGATCGCGCGCGACAGGCCGATGATCACGCCGGTCAGGATGCCGGGCATCGAATACGGAAGCACGTGGTGGCGCACCATCTGCCAGCGGGTGGCGCCCAGCGCATAGGCCGCCTCGCGGATCATTCCCGGCACCGCGCGGATCGATTCGCGGGTGGCCACGATCACGATCGGCAGGATCAGCAGGCCCAGGGTCAGGCCGGCGGTCAGCACCGACGCGCCGAGCCCGAAGGTATGCACGAACATGCCCAGCGCCAGCAGCCCGTAGACGATCGACGGCACGCCGGCGAGGTTGTTGATGTTGATCTCGATGATCGCGGTAAAGCGGTTGCGCGGCGCGTATTCTTCCAGATACAGCCCCGAGGCCACACCGATCGGCACCGCCACGGCGGCGGTGACCAGCATCAGCAGGAAGGTTCCCACCCACGCGGCGAGTATTCCGGCCTGACCGGCGCGCCGCGACGCAAAGCTGGTGAAGAAATCGGCGGTCAGTCGCGACGCGCCATCGACCAGCATGTCGACGAACAGCGCCACGAAGGTCACGAAGCACAGGGTCAATGCGGCAAAGCCCAGTACCGCGAATGCAATATCACGGCGCTTGTGCGCAGCGATCATGCTGCGCACCTGGACCAGATCGCGGGTTGGCGTGCTGTTCACGTCAGTAGACCTCGCGGAAGCGGCGCTTGAGCCAGAACCCGGCGAGGTTGAACACCAGGGTCACCAGGAACAGGGTAAGGCCAGCGGCGAAGATGGTCTGGTAGCCGACGCTGCCATGCGGCAAGTCGCCCTTGGCCACCTGAACGATGTATGCGGTGATGGTCGCGGCCGGCTCGGTCGGGTTCATGGTCAGGTTCGGCTGCATGCCGGCGGCGACCGCCACGATCATGGTCTCGCCCACAGCGCGCGAAATACCGAGGATGTAGGCGGCAGCGATACCGGAGAACGCCGCAGGCACCACCACGCGCAGCGCGGTCTGCAAGCGGGTCGCACCCATCGAGTAAGAGCCCTCGCGCAGCGCCATCGGCACCGCGCGCATCGCATCTTCGCTGATGGAGCTTATGTAGGGCACGATCATGATACCCATCATCAGGCCCGCCGAGAGCAGGTTGAAGCCGGGCAATCCGGGGATGAACTGCTGCAGGATCGGGGTCAGGAAGAACAGCGCGAAATAGCCGTAAATGATGGTCGGGATGCCGGCGAGCAGTTCCAGCACCGGCTTCCAGATCTCGCGTACACGTTCGCTGGCGAACTCGGACAGGTAGATCGCGATCACCGTGCCGAGCGGGATGGCGACCGTCAATGCGATCAGCGAGCTGGTCAGGGTGCCCGACAGCAGCACCACGATGCCGAAATGCGGATCGGAGAACAGCGGAGTCCACTGGTCGTCGGTCAGGAAGTCCCACAGGGGCACCACGGCGAAGAAGCTCAGCGATTCCTTGACCAGGATGAACACGATGCCGAGCGTGGTGGCGACCGCGACCAGCGCTGCGGCCAGCAGCAGCCATTCGATGATGCGTTCGTTGATGTGGCGCCGGCTGTTGTAGGCGAGTCGGCCCGCTCCGGCCGGGCTTTTGATATCTTGCGCAATACTCGCCACACCTGCCCCCTGTCTATGCGAACGGCGCCGCCCGCAATGGACGACGCCGTCGATTTTGCCCGGCTTGCGTTACAGCGCCGCTTCGCGCCTGAGCAGTTCTTCGATGGTGATCGCCGTGGCCGGCTCGCCGCCGAACACGGTGCCCATCTTGCCGTCGGCCAGGTGCTTGCGCACGATCGCGTAGGCGCTCTGCGGCAGCGGCACGAAGCCGACCTCACCGACCAGGCTCTGCGCATTGTCGAGGTAGAAATTCAGCAGGTTCTTGATCTCCGGCCGCGCCCACGCCTTGTCGCTGACGTAGACGAACAGCGGCCGCGCCAGCGGCATGTAGGTGCCGTCGATCACCGTCTCGGGCGTGGGCGGCACCGGGGCGGAATCGGGGCTGGCCTGGATCGCCAGCGCCTTGAGCTTGTCGCGATTCTCGAAGTAATACGCAAAGCCGAAGTAGCCGATCGATTGCACGTCCTGCGAGACGCCCTGCACCAGCGTGTTGTCGTCCTCCGAGGCGGTGAAATCGCCGCGGCTGGACTTGGCCTTGCCGACCACCGCTTCGGTGAAATAGTCGAAAGTGCCGGAGTCGGAGCCTGCGCCGTAGAGCTTGAGATCGGCATCCTGAAACGCCGGATTGACCTGGTTCCAGCGCATGATCTTGCCCTGCGCCTCCGGCGCCCACATGGTGCGCAGGTCGGCGATCGAGATGCTGTTGAGCGGATTGTCCGGATGCACCACGACGGTCAGCGCATCGTAGGCGATCGGAATCTCGAAGTAGCGCACGCCGGCGGCGGCACACGCTTCCATCTCTGACTTCTGGATCGGTCGCGACGCATTGGCGATGTCCAGCTCACCGCGACAGAATTTCTTGAAGCCGCCACCGGTTCCTGACACACCGACCGTGACCTTGATCTTGCCTTGGTTGGCGCCCTGGAACTCTTCAGCCACCGCCTCGGTAATCGGGTACACCGTACTTGAGCCGTCGATCTGGATCATGCCGACCGCACTGGCCGATGCAGGGCCGGCATCGGACGCCGGGGCTTGATCCTGGCCGCCGCATGCCGACAGCAGCAACATTGCAGCACCAATCGACGTCGCGAGGGCGCTTCGAATCACGGTGGTCATGCGGAACTCCAAGGTCAATCCAGATGTGGCGGGGATGATTATGTGACCGCAAGATTGCATCAATGTGACAGCGTATCGCGAACCTAGAAACTCTAGCATTTTCCCATTTGTTTCAGTATCTTAAGACGCTTTCCATCTTAATGTTCTGCGCCGTTTTGGCGAGCCGGGTCAGCCATTGATGCAGTCCGCAGACCGCGCGGAGTCGCGCTGCAATTGTAACGAGACTGTCATTTTGTGGAAACATCGGCGACTCGCCCTGCCCATGTGACGAACCATGTCTCGAATCCGACAGCCCACGCTGATTGCTGTTTGCCTGCTGCTCTGCAGCGCTGCCGCATGCGCCGACGACGACTGGTCAGTGGTCGGCGGCGGCAACCTGCAGTTCGATTGGGCACGTTTCGACAACGACCGTTTCGCGTTCGACGACGACTCCGGATTTCGTCGCGCACGACTGAGCTTGAGCGCCAAGTCGACCAGCGGCATCGAGACCAGAATCGAATACGACCTCTCGGCGAATGCGTGGACCGATGCATTCCTTCGTTGGCAGGTAGCACCGGGGCATTCGCTGCGATTCGGACATTTCAAGCAGCCGCTGTACCTGGACGAACTCGGCTCGGACAAGGTCACGTTGTTCATGGAACAGGCAGCGCCATCGGCGTTCGCGATCGGCCGCCGCCTCGGCGCCGAATACGCCTGGACCGGCAGCCAGTGGGCGATCACCGGCACGCTGTTTGGAAACAACCTGCAGGGCTTGAATGCCGGCCATGGTTTTGCCCTGCGCGGCAGCGGCCTGCTGCTGCGCGATGAGTCCGGGTTCGTGCATGTGGGAGCGTCCGTGGCGCAGGAGTCGCCCGATTCGCGCAGCGCGCGGTTCTCCGCGCGACCGGAGGCCGCACTGGCCACGCGACGACTGGCCGATTCCGGCACGCTGGACGGCGTGGACAGCATCGATCGCGCCGGGATCGAGTTCGCATGGGTGCGCGGCCCCTGGCTGCTGCAGTCCGAAGCGCTGGCCGGTCGATTCGCACGCAATCTCGGCGACTTCGATGGCAGCGGTTGGTATGTGCAGACTGCTTGGCTGCCGTTCGGCCAGCAGCGCGGCTACAAGCAGGGCGTGATTGATGCGCCGAACGTCGAAGCCGGCACGCCGGCGATCGAGCTGGGGCTGCGTCTGAGCGAGCTCGATCTGGACGACGGCAGCGTGCGTGGCGGCAGGCAGTCCAACCTTACGGCCGGAGTCACGTGGTGGATCAGCCGCGATATCCGCTTGATGGCCAACTGGATCAAGGTCGACAGCAAGCGCGGCGCGGTTGTCGACGACCCGCGCATCCTGACGTTTCGCGCCCAGCTGGCGTTCTGAAGCGCGGCAAATGCGCGTGCATCCGCTGCCTTCATGGTTGCGTAGCATGGGTATCCGGGCAGCGTGCCTGCAGCGCTGTAAGAAATCCTGCGCTGCGGCGGTCATAAGCCCTGAATCGTGAGGTCGGGGCGCTTGAATGCTGCGCTGCGACGGCCGTAGCGTATCCATCCCCGCCACCGGCGGGGGTTCGTCCGAACCGCAATACCAACCGTGGAGATCGACATGTCGAACAAAATCAGCAGCCGCCTCAGCCTCGCCATCGGTGCCGCACTGCTCGGCTCGGTGGCCGTGGCCCAGGCCGGCAACTCGTTCCAGCTGACCGACCTGGGTCAGGGCTACATGGTGTCGGACACCGCCAAGCCGGAAGGCAAGTGCGGCGAAGGCAAGTGCGGTAGCGACAAGGCCACAGAAGCTACCCCTGCTGCCGACAAGGCGAAGGAAGGTTCCTGCGGCGGCGACAAGGCCAAGGAAGGTTCCTGCGGCGGCGACAAGGCCAAGGAAGGTTCCTGCGGCGGCGACAAGGCCAAGGAAGGTTCCTGCGGCGGTGACAAGGCCAAGGAAGGGTCCTGCGGTGGCGACAAGGCCAAGGAAGGTTCCTGCGGTGGCGACAAGGCGAAGGAAGGTTCCTGCGGCGGCGCGATCTGAGCTTGACGCAAGCGCGGCAACGATGATGCGCAGCACACCGCCATCGGGTGCCGGCCTCGGTCTCCGGCGGGCCCTTCTGGGTCCGCTGGAGTCCGCTCCGACCGGCGCGGTCGACTTCTTCGAGATTGCCCCTGAAAACTGGATCGGCGTGGGTGGCCGGCTCGGCAAACGGCTGCGCGCACTGACCGAATCGCATCCTTTCGTCTGCCACGGCCTGTCGCTGTCGCTGGGCGGCCCCTCGCCGCTGGATGAGACCTTCCTGCAACGTGTACGCCGGTTCCTCGACCTGCACGGCATCACGATCTATACCGAACACCTGTCGGCCTGCTCCGACGATGCGCATCTGTACGATCTGATGCCGATTCCGTTTACCGCCGAGGCAGTGCAGCACTGCGCGGCGCGCATCCGCCGCACCCAGGAAATCCTCGGCCGCCGGATCGCAATCGAAAACGTTTCGTACTACACGCCGCTCGCCAGCGAGTTGAGCGAGTTGCAGTTCACCAACGCAGTTCTGGCCGAAGCCGACTGCGACCTGCTGCTCGATGTGAACAACATCCACGTCAACAGCATCAACCATCGTTACGACGCCTTGGCATTCCTGCGCGGCCTGCCTGCCGGGCGCGTGCTGTACTGCCATGTAGCAGGCCACTACAACCAAGCGCCCGACCTGCTGGTCGATACGCACGGCGCGCCGGTCATCGATCCGGTGTTCGATCTGCTCGCACAGGCCTACGCGCATGTCGGACCTGTGCCGACCCTGCTGGAGCGCGATTTCAACTTTCCGCCGGTTCGCGAGCTGTACGACGAGCTGTCACGAGTGCGCGCCCTGCAGCACGCGGCCACCATCGGCAGCGCCGTCGCGCGCGCCGGCTAGCAGCAACGCCTCGTGCCCGCCCTGGCGCATTTCCAGCAGTTGCAGTACGCCTTCGCCGCGCACCTGCGCGACCCGGCGCATGTGCCGGCTCCCGCAGGCCTGGAGGATCGCCGTGTCGCGATCTATCGCGAGCTGTTCTACAACAATATCGAAGGCCTGCTGGCGGGCAACTTCCCGGTGATCCGCAAGCTCACCGACGATACGCGCTGGCGTGCACTGGTGCGTGCTTTCCTCGCCGAGTACCAAAGCCACACGCCGCTGTTCACCGAAATCGGGCGGGAGTTCCACGGCTTTCTGGAACAGCGCGCCGAACAAGGCAGCGACGATCCTGCGTTCCTGGCGGAACTGGCGCACTACGAATGGGTGGAACTGGCGGTGTCGCTCGACGAGGGCGATATCGATGCGCTGGCGCACGATCCGGATGGCGATGTGGTGGTCGGCGTACCCGTGCTCTCGCCGCTGGCCTGGCCGCTGGCCTACCGCTTTCCCGTACACCGCATCCGCGAGGATTTCCAACCCGCCGACGCACCGGCAGAGCCGACCTTGTTGATCGTCGCGCGCAACCGCCGCGACGAGGTGGCCTTCATGGCCGTCAACGCGCTGTCGCTCAAACTGCTCGAGGTACTGAACGAAAAGCCGCACGCCACAGGTCTTCAAGCGCTGGATGGAATCGTCGCTTCGATGGATGCGACGGTTCGCGATGCAGCGATGGCGGCCGGTGCCGATATCCTGCGCGCATTCCGCGCCCGCGACGTCATCCTCGGCACGCGCGTCGACTGATCGGCAGTCGACGGTGTTGGATAAGTCAAGCGATGGCAGACCCGCTGCATGTGTGGGCCTGATTTGACGCTCTGCTCGCTCGCGCGTCGACCCTGGCCAGCGAGCGGAGGGCACTGCTTGATCCGGGAGCCTGGGCAACTGGCAGCGACCGTGTTCGGACAGCCGTTGTTGATGGTGCTACCGGCACTGGGCGCCGCACTACTGGTGCTGGCCGCGATTCTGGGCGTGAGCGCCGTCCGCACGAGGCCCTGAATTAGCGCCCGCATGGCCGCAGGCGCTGGCCATCGGCTATCCTGCACGGATGAATGCAGCCGCCAACACGCCGCGAATGGTCGACCGCTTTCGCGGCTTCCTGCCTGTGGTGGTCGATGTCGAGACCGGCGGTTTCGACGCCGAACGCGACGCCCTGCTGGAGATCGGCGCGGTACCGGTGCTGATGAACGCCGAGGGACTGGTGTATCCCGGCCCGCCGGTGTCGACCCACGTGGTGCCGTTTCCGGGCTCCAACATCGACCCGCGTGCATTGGAGATCACCGGCATCGATCCCACCCATCCGTTCCGCGATGCGCGCGAGGAACGCGAAGCGCTGGACCTGATCTTCCAGCCGATCCGCAAGCTGATGCGCGAAACCGAATGCCAGCGCGCGATCCTGGTCGGCCACAACGCCGCCTTCGATCTGGGATTCATCAACGCAGCCATTCGCCGCACCGGCCACAAACGCAGTCCATTCCATCCATTCAGCGCCTTCGATACGGTGTCGCTGGCGGGTTTGGCATTCGGCCAGACCGTGCTGTCGCGCGCGGTGGCCGCCGCTGGCTTGGAGTGGGACGCCGACGAGGCGCACTCGGCGGTCTACGATGCCGAGCGCACCGCGCAACTGTTCTGCCGCATCGTCAATCGCTGGAAGTCATTGAGCGATGCCTGGGGCGGCGCCAGCGCGCTGCCGTTGAGCGCCTGAGATGCCGATCTACGAGTACGAGCCGGATAGCGGCGCATGCGCGCAGTGCACTGGACGCTTCGAGGTGCTGCGCTCGCTCTCGGCGCCTGAACTGCTGGCCTGCCCCGATTGCGGGCAGCCCTGTCACCGGGTGATCTCGGCCGCGGCCGTAGTCGCCGGCGATGCGCATCGGCTGAGCGAAAAACACGCCGGCAAACACGGCTTCACGCAGTATCGCAAAGTCGGCAAAGGCAAGTACGAGAAGGCCTTCGGCAAAGGGCCCGGCACCATCGAGCGCTGAGCGGCGATCGGGCCCGCCGCGACACTGCCCTCGTCCACTTTCCAAAAGCAGCGTAGTGCGGCATGGTGGCGATCTCGCATAGCGGAGAATCGCATGAGCCGACTGCTGCACGCCCTGCCCTTGGCCATCGTGCTGGCTGCCTGTGCACCATCGGCGCCAGCACCGGCCACAGCATCCGTTGCGGCACCTGCCGCGGCCACCCCGGTGCGCGGATTCGACTATCCGGTCACGCCTGCGGTCGACCAGGTCGACGACTACTTCGACACGCGGGTGTTCGACCCCTATCGCTGGATGGAGGATCTCGACGCCGCGGAGCTTGCGACCTGGATCGACGCGGAGAATGCGCTCACCCAGCGCTTCATCGCCGATGCGCCGGGTCGAGAGCAGATCAAGGCAAGGCTGTCGGAACTCTGGAACTACGAGCGCTATGGCGTACCGGTGGTGCGTGGCACGCGCTATTTCTACACCCGCAACGACGGGCTGCAGAACCAGGCCCCGGTGTACTGGCAGGAAGGCTTGAAGGGCGAGCCCACCCTGCTGATCGATCCCAATGCGCTGTCGCCCGACGGCACCATTGCGCTGGCCGAATGGCAGGTCAGCGACGACGGCAAGCGAATCGCGTATTCGCTGTCCGACGGCGGCTCGGACTGGCGCACGATCAAGCTGCGCGATGTCGATAGCGGCAGCGATCTCGTCGATGAAATCCAGTGGGCCAAGTTCACCACGATCGCGTGGCGCGGCGATGGCAGCGGCTTTTATTACAGCCGCTACGACGCACCCGAAGGCGAGAACGCGCTCAAGGCGGTCAACAAGTTCCAGAAGCTGTACTTCCACCAGGTTGGCACCACGCAGGATCAGGACACGCTGGTCTACGAACGCGGCGACCAGCCCGACTGGGGATTCCGCGCCGAAGTCAGCGACGATGACGCCTTCCTCGTGGTCACGGTGACCCAGGGCACCGACGAGCGCAACCTGCTGTTTGCAAAGGACCTGCGCAAGCCCGATGCGCCCATGCAGGAACTGATCTCGACTTTCGAGGCCACTTACGATTTTGTCGGCGCCGCCGACAGTCGCTTCTTCGTGCGCACCGATGATGGTGCCGAGCGTTCGCGGATCGTGGCGATCGATCCGGGCAAGCCGGAAAAGCAGCAGTGGCGCGAGGTAGTGCCGGAAGGCAAGGCCACCCTGCAGGCGGCCAATGTGGTCAATCGGCAGCTGATCGTCCAACGGCTGCGCGATGCGCGCAGCCAGGTTCAGGTGTACGACCTCAAGGGCAAACGTCTACGCGAGATCCCGCTGCCCGGACTCGGTACCGCGAGCGGCTTCGACGGTAGCGCCAAGTCGAGTGAGACCTTTTTTACCTATTCGAGCTTCACCACGCCCGGCACGATTTATCACTACGACTCCAAGCGAGGTGCCGTGGCGTCGTTCCGCGCGCCGAAGACCGCCTTCGATTCCGATCGATTCGAGACCCGGCAGGTGTTCTATACCAGCAAGGACGGCACCCGCATTCCGCTGTTCATCACCGCAGAACGCGGCGCGCCGCGCGATGGCAGCAATCCCACGATCCTGTATGGCTATGGCGGCTTCAACATCGCGGTCACGCCGACGTTCAATGCCTCCACCATCGCGTGGCTGGAACTGGGCGGCGTGTATGCGGTGGCCAACCTGCGCGGTGGCGGCGAGTATGGCCGCGCCTGGCATCAGGCCGGCACCCGCACGCTCAAGCAGAACGTGTTCGACGATTTCGCAGCCGCCGCGGAATACCTGATCGCGGAGAAATGGACCAGCGCCCCGAAGCTGGCGATCAGCGGTCGCTCCAATGGCGGCCTGCTGGTTGCCGCCACCATGTTGCAGCGTCCCGAACTGTTCGGCGCCGCGCTGCCTGCGGTCGGCGTGCTCGACATGCTGCGCTTCCGCGAGTTCACCATCGGCTGGGCGTGGGAGTCCGACTACGGCTCGGTGAAGAATGCCGACGAGTTCAAGGCCCTGTACGCCTACTCGCCGCTGCACAACATCCGCCCCGGTGTCGAATACCCACCGACCCTGATCACCACCGCCGATCGCGACGATCGCGTGTTTCCCGCGCACAGTTTCAAGTTTGCCGCGGCGCTGCAGGCCGCATACGCGGGCGACCGGCCGATGCTGATCCGGGTCGAGACGCGCGCGGGACACGGTGCGGGCAAGCCGACCAGCAAGATCATCGAGGAGCGGGCGGACGAGTATGCGTTTCTGGTCAAGACGTTGGGGGTTGTGGTTGCGCCTGACGGCGGCGGGGGTTGAGTTTTCTCAACTTCGCGTTGCGGTGATTGTGTTTTTCAGGATCTACTTGTTGGTTATTTTGGCAAGATTAACGGTGATTTTGCGCTCATTCTGCGCGGTGTGACGCTTGTTTCTTCAAAGGCGGGTTCTTGTTTTATGAGGCAAGGAAAAAAGCGGTTTCTTGCCGCAGAAAAGCAAGCGCTCGGCTCTGAAAAACAAGTAACCCGACCCGAGCCAGCGGCACAAAACCGCTTTGTTTCCACCGCAGAGAAACCAGAGCTCGGCTCTGAAGAAACAAGCAACGCGAGCCGCAGCAGCGGCACGAAACCGCCCTGTTTCCACCGCAGCTGAACAACAGCTCGGCGGTGAAACAGCATCAGAAAACGAGTCCACTGCAAGCAACGAAATTCTTCGTCATACTCGATAGCACGACCGGATACAAACCCCATGATCCACAACTCCATCCTCGACACCATCGGCCGCACCCCCATCGTGCGCATCAACCGGCTCGCACCACCGGGCATCGAGATGTACGTAAAGCTCGAGGCGTTCAACCCGATGTCGTCGGTCAAGGACCGTCTGGCACTCGGCATCATCCTCGATGCCGAAGCACGCGGCGCGATCAAGCCCGGACAGATGGTGGTGGAAGCGACCTCGGGCAACACCGGCATCGCGCTGGCGATGGTCTGCGCGGCGAAGGGCTATCCCTTCGTATCGTTCATGGTCGAGACGTTCTCGATCGAGCGCCGCAAGATCATGCGCGCGCTCGGCGCCAAGGTGATTCTCACGCCGGCGGCCGAGCGCGGAACCGGGATGGTGCAGCGTGCCGAGGCTTTCGCGCACCAGCACGGCGCGTTTCTGGCCCAGCAGTTCGACAATCCGGCCAATCCCGCCTACCACCGGAGCACCACCGGGCCCGAGATCCTGCTCGACTTCGCCGGCCGACGGCTGGACTGGTTCGTGGCCGGGTGGGGTACCGGCGGGACCATGACGGGGGCCGGGCAGATGCTCAAGCTGGCGCGACCCGAAGTCAAGATCGTGACCACCGAGCCTGCAGGTGCGGCGCTGCTGGCGGGCAAGGAGTGGAGCCCGCACAAGATCCAGGGCTGGACCCCGAACTTCATCCCGGCGGTGCTCGATCGCGAGGTCTTCGATCTGAACATCCCGGTCACCGACGAGGAATCGCGCGATACCGCGCGCGCCCTGGCCGAGAAGGAGGGAATCTTCTGCGGGATTTCCTCCGGCGGTGCGTTTGCCGCAGCCGTTCATCTGGCGCAACAAAAAGCGCAACATGGAGATGTAATCCTAACCGTGCTGCCCGATACCGGGGAGCGCTACCTGTCGACCTTCCTGTTCGAGGGGATCAACGAGGGCTCGGACGACGCGTGGATGAACGCGCTGCCGTCCGGGTAGGCGCATCACCCCATTAATCCACCGGTCACCAGGAGTGCGGAGCATGCGAAGTCACAACCAGTTGTCCGGCCTGCTTTTTTTCGGCCTGCTGGTGGCGTCGACCATTGGCACGCCGTGTTGGGCACAGGCCGATGCCCTGACAGGTCAGCGCCTGTTCGGCGGCATCTGCACCAACTGCCATGGCACCAATCCCAGCGCGGATAACTTTCGCCGCGCCGCGCTGACGCCGACCGGTGTTTCCGATGCGATCAATTCGGTCAGTTCGATGCGCTTTCTGCGCAACAACCTGACTGCAAACGATATCGCCGGCTTGCAGCGCTTTTTCGAAGCGGTCAACGTGCGCCCGGTGGCCGTGCGACCGCAGTCCGGTGCGTACTGGAATCCGTTCGAGGCCGGGCGCGGCTTCGTGATCGAGACCAACGGCGATTTGCTCGCCATCAGCGCGTACTACTACGCAGCGAACGGACGCGCGACCTGGTCGCTGGCCGCGGGCGCGCTGGTGCAATCGCGCCTTGAATCGCCGCTGATTACGCAACGCGGCGGGCAAACGCTCACCGGCCCGTATTCTGCTCCACAGCCGGCAATCAACCTCGGAACCATCGAGGCGATCGCCACCAGCGAGCGCAGCATCGTGCTCAACTGGCCCGGCGGCTGGGTGCTGCTGGAGCGCGCCTCGTTGCGCTCGGATGGCGCGCTGCTGCCGCCGCGGATCGGCGCACCGGAGGCAGGCTTCTGGTGGGCGCCCGAAGAAAACGGTCGTGGCTATGTAATCGACATCCAGGACGACCAGGTGTTTCTCGCCGGCTACATGTACGATGCCGCGGGCGAACCCACCTGGTACCTCGGGGTGAGCGCACTGAATGCACAGCTGAACAATTTCAGTACGCGCTGGCTGGAATTCGCCGGCGGGCAAACCCTGACCGGGCCGTATCAGCCCAATCGCCTGGTCAATGGCAACGTCGGCGCGCTGGTGATCGAATTCGACACGCCGCGCAGCGCCACCCTGGTACTGCCGGATGGTCGACGTCAGCGGATCGTGCGGTTCTTTTGAGGCGCGATGCAGCGTGGGTGCCTGCTCAACCGCGCACCCACCAAGCTTGGCTCACGCCGCGCGACGCGCCCGCCAGGCGCGCCGCAGGCCGTAGATGCTGATCGCGATCCACGCAATCTGGATCACCAGTGAGGACAGGTTGAACGCGTGGGTCAGCGAAACCAGAATGGCCAGTGAGCCGAGCAGATTGAGCAGCGAATACCAGGCCGCAGTACTGGCCAGTTTTTCGGTCTGCAGCAGCAGATAGGCCAGCAGCACCAGGATCACGCCGGCGATGCCCACCAGATCCGACCAGTGGACGGTCACGCACTACCGCGCTGGCGCAACACCTCGAACAATGCGATGCCGGTGGCGACCGAGACGTTGAGGCTTTCCACGTCGCCACGCATCGGGATCTTCGCGACGTGATCGCACAGGTCGCGGGTGAGCCGACGCAGGCCGTCGCTCTCGCCGCCGACCGCCAGACCAACCGGGCCCTTGAAGTCGACGGCATACAGGCTGCTGCTGCCCTCGCCTGCCAGTCCGGTGATCCATACACCAGCGGACTTGAGCACCTCGATGCTGCGCGCAAGATTGGTTACCCGTACCACCGGCACCCGATCTGCGGCTCCGGCCGATGCGGTGCGCACGGTGGGCGTGATGCCGACCGCACGGTCGCGCGGCATCACCACCGCGGTCACGCCAGCGGCTTCCGCCGAGCGCAGGCAGGCACCGAGATTGTGCGGATCCTGCACGCCATCGAGGATCAGTACCAGCGCTTGTGCACCGGCCGCCTCGACCAGTTTCGGCAGCTCGGCTTCGGCAAGTTCCGCCGGTGGCGTCCAGCGCGCGATCACGCCCTGGTGGCGCGCACCGCCGGTGGCCTTGTCGAGGAACTCCAGCGGGCGGGTGTGGATCGCCACCCCCGCTTCGCGCGCAGCATCGACCAGTTCCTTGACCCGCTTGCCGGCACCCTGCTCGACCAGCACCTCGACGATGCTGGAGGCATCGTGGCGCAGCGCGGATTCGACGGCGTGGATGCCGACCAGCAGATCGCTTGGCTTCATCAGGCGCTCTTGGGCTTGCGTGGGCCGCGCTTGCGGGCCTGATCGGTTACCGCTGCCGCCGCTGCGGGCGCCTCTGGCGCGCCGCTCTTGGGCGCGCGCGGCGGCTCGACGAGGCGAAAATCGATCTTGCGATCCTCGAGGCTGGCGCGCAGCACCAGCACCCGCACGGAATCGCCGAGACGGAACTTCATGCCGCGCTTCTCGCCGGTCAGCAGTTGCTGCCGCGCGTCGAAGTGGTAGTAGTCGTTGGGCAACTGGGTGACGTGGACCAGGCCATTCACGCGCGAGGCTTTCAGCTCGATGAACAGTCCGAACGAGGTGACCCCGGACACGGTGCCGTCGAACTCGCTGCCGATGTGTTTTTCCATCCAAGCGCACTTGTAGCGCTCGTCGACATCGCGCTCGGCGTCGTCGGCGCGACGCTCGCATTTCGAACAATGCGCCGCGAGGGTCTCCATCTCGACCTCGCCGTACAGATAGCCTGCCGGCTTGCCACCGCCGATCGCATGCCGGATCGCACGATGCACCAGCAAGTCGGGATAGCGGCGGATCGGCGAGGTGAAGTGCGCGTAGGCTTCGAGCGCGAGCCCGAAATGGCCCTCGTTGGTTGGCTGGTAGACCGCCATGCTCTGCGCGCGCAGCAACACCGATTCGAGCAGCGCGGAATCCGGTCGCTTGCGCACCTTGCGGATCAGCGCGGCGAAGTCGCCCGGCTTGAGCTCGTCCAGCGGCGGCAGGCGCAGCTGGAACTCCTTGAGGAAACCGAGCAGATCGTCGTACTTGTGCGCGGGCGGCGGTGCATGCACGCGATAGGGCGCTGGCATGTGCTTGCCTTGCAGGTACAGCGCGGCCTGCACGTTGGCCGCGATCATGCACTCCTCGATCAGCCGATGCGCATCGTTGCGCTCGTAGGCGCCCATTGCCAGCACATCACCGGTCGGTGCGAGCTTGAACTGGTACTCCTGGCTGTCGAACTCGATTGCGCCGCGTTTTGCGCGCTGGCGCGCGAGCAGCTGGTAGAGCTGGTACAGATTGTTCAGATGCGGCATCAACACGCCGATGCTGGAGCGCGCCTCGGAATCGTTTTCGCCCAGTGCCTGCCACACCTGGGTGTAGGTCAGGCGGGCGTGCGAGCGCATCACCGCCGGATAGAACTTCGCACTGCCGACCTCGCCATCGTGGTCGATCAGCATGTCGCACACCATGCACAGCCGTTCGACGTTCGGGTTCAGCGAGCAGATGCCGTTGGACAGGGTCTCGGGCAGCATCGGCACCACGAAATCGGGGAAGTACACCGAAGTGGCGCGGTTGTAGGCCTCCGCGTCGAGCGCGCTGCCGGCGCGCACGTAGTGCGAGACATCGGCGATCGCCACCACCAGGCGGAATCCACTGCCACGCGGCTCGGCATACACCGCGTCGTCGAAGTCGCGTGCATCCTCGCCGTCGATGGTGACCAGTGGAAGGGTGCGCAGATCCTCGCGGCCGCCGCGCTCGGCTGCCGTGACCACGGGCTCCACTGCCGCTGCAACTGCCAAGGCCGCTGCCGGCCAGTCGTGGGGCAAACCGTGGCTCTCGATGGCCATCTGCACCGCGATCGATGCGCTCAGGCGCTCGCCGAGTACGGCGATCACCTTGCCGACCGGCGGTCGCTCCTTGGTCGGCGGCTCGGTGATCTCGCACACCACGATCTGGCCGCTGCGCGCGTCGCCCTGCTTGCCGGCGGGGATCAACACGTCGATATGGATGCGCCGCTCGTCGGGAATCACCAGCCCGAAGCCACCTTGATCCTGATAGCGCCCGACCAGCCGCGGCGAGCGCCGTTCGAGCACCTCGACGATGGCACCTTCGCGACGCCCTCGGCGGTCGAGTCCAACCACGCTTGCCAGCACGCGATCGCCATGCAGCACCTGACGCATCTGCGCGGGCGACAGGAACAGATCGTCGTGGCCGTCGTCGGGGCGCAGGAAGCCGTAGCCTTCGGCGTTGGCGATCACCTCGCCAGCGATGAGATCGAGCTTGCGCGCCACGCCATAGCCACCGCGGCGGTTCACCAGCAGCTGACCATCGCGCACCATCGCCGACAGTCGCTTGGTCAGCGCGTCGAAGCGATCCGGCGCGGTCAGCTGCAGTTCCTGCGCGATACGCTCGGCGGTCAGCAGTTCGGTGCGTTCGGCGAGGAAAGTGATGATCGCTTCGCGACTGGCGATCGGCTGCTCGTAACGCTGCGCCTCGCGGGTTGCGAAGGGATCGTCGATCGCCCCACGCACGACCGGCCGCGGTTGTGGGCGTGGCGCCGGCGCGCTGGCTGCCACCGGCTGTTGCGTGCGGGCTGCCTTCGAGCGGCCACCACCGGGCTGCGCACGCGCTACAACAGACTTGCTGGCAGCGGCCGGCCGCGGTGGTGGCGGCAGTCCGCCGACCGGCTTCTTGCGCTCTGCGCGCGAGGGCAAATCGGGCAGCCACGGGGCTGCTTTGCCCGGCATTGCCGGCTTTTTCGGCGGACCATTGCGTTTGTTCATGGAAATCCAGTGCGTTCGCTGGGCAACATGGTAGTGCAAGCGCCGCGCATGGGCCGTTCAGATTGACAAGGTGGGGGGGCACGGCTAATCTGCGCGACCTTCCAGCAGGCCATCGCTGCGCTGGAAACACCTGCCCAGGTGGCGGAATTGGTAGACGCACTAGTTTCAGGTACTAGCGGGGCGACCCGTGGAGGTTCGAGTCCTCTCTTGGGCACCATTTTCGAATCACGGAGCTCGCCAATCGGCGGTCTTTTGCGTTGTGCACTACCGATTCGGCGCGGGTACGCTGCGGGCCTTCCGAATACGTTCGCGCTGCGCGATCATCGCCGCACGCCCGCCCGGAACAACGCCCATGAGTGAATCGATCCAGGAACGCGTGCGCCACTGGCATGTGCCGTTGGCGCGCACCGAGATCAGCCTGAGCGCGGCCCATGCCGGGATCCAGAGCCTGGGCCTGCAACAGGACGACGTGCCCTTCATCGTGCAGCTGGTCGAAAATCCGCGCTACGACCTTCCCGGATTCCATGTGTTCAACGGCGCGGTCGACCTGCGCACCCATGATCTATTGCACATCCTGCTCGGTCGCGGCCTGCTGCCCAAGGATGAGGCCTTCGTGATCGGTTTCACGATGGGCAGCACCGACCGCGTGTCGCAGACCGAGGAGCGCCTGTTCGCCTTCTTCAGCAAGTACCTCTACCCGCGCGAGTACCGCTTTACCGACGACGACCTGCGGGTGTTCCGCGACGCGGTGCGGCTGGGTTTCGTATCCGACTGCGATGCGCTGAGCGAGACCGATCTGGATCGGGTGGCGGAGCTTCCGCTGCGCGAGGCGCGTCGCGCACTGGGCATCGAAGACGATTTGTTGCGCGCCTACTTCGCGATCGAGAAGCGGCGCTATCCGGACAGTTTCGAGAGCGCGCGTTTGCTCGATCTGTAGGCTGTCGAGGTTTCTGGCGTGTCCCAAGGGCCCTTCGGCCCGGGTGCTGCGCGCCCTTGCTCAGGACTCGCGATGTTCGTCGGCCGTGAGAGTACGAAATGAATCCGGATGGCGCAGGTTGAACTCGCGCACGTGGCGGCGGTAGGCCGGATCGAAGCCCTCCTGGCGGATGCGCGCAACCAGCTCCACGAATTCCGGTTCGTGCTTGCTGGCGGTGCTGGCGATGCCGCGCGGCAGCTGGTAGTCGGCGACGATCTTGGCCCCGCGATTGACGCCTTCGACTGCACCGCGGTCGTCCTGGTAGTACTGCGAAAGCACCAGCACGCGCGTACCCAGGTACACGGCTTCTTCCAGATCATGGGTGACGAAGAACACCGTCATGCGCTGCGCTTCCCACAGCTCGAGCAGGAACAGCTGCATCTGCTCGCGGGTGTCCGGGTCGAGCGCGCCGAAGGGCTCATCCATCATCAGCACCTTGGGTTTTAGCACCAGTGCCTGCGCGATCGCGACCCGCTGCTGCATGCCGCCGGACAGCTCGTGCGGGAACTTGTGCGCCGACTCGGCCAGCCGCGTGCGCTCGAGATAGTGCATCGCCTCTTCGGTGAATTCCTTGCGCCGCCGCCAGCGCGACAGCAGCGGCTCGGCCAGTTCGCGGCCCAACATCACGTTCTGCAGCACGCTCAGGTGCGGAAACAGCGAGTAGCGCTGGAACACGATGCCGCGCCGTGGATCCGGATGTCCAACCGGCGTGCCCTCGATCTCGATCCGGCCGCTATCGGCCTCCTCTTCGCCGAGGATCAGGCGCAGCAGGGTCGATTTGCCGCAGCCGCTGGGGCCTACCAGCGCGCACAGCTCACCGGCGTCGACCGCCACATCGACATTGTCGAGGATGCGCCGCGGCCCGTAAGACTTGTACACGTCCCGTACCAGCAGGAAGGGCTTTTCGCTCATGTCTTGCCCCCGGCCACGTACCACGGGAACAACCAGCGCAGGGTCTGGCGCAGCAGCCAGTCGATGCCGAAACCGAGCGCGGTGATCCACAGCACGTAGGGAATGATCACGTCCATCGCCAGGTAGCGGCGCACCAGGAAGATGCGATAGCCCAGCCCGTCGGCCGAGGCGATCGCCTCGGCCGCGATCAGGAACAGCCAGCCTGCACCCAGCGACAGCCGCACCGCCTCGATCAGGCGCGGCCACAATTGCGGCAGCACCACGCGATAGACCAGTGCGAACTGCGACGCCCCGAGCGTCAATGCCTTGGTGACCTGCTCGCGCGGCATGCGCAGCACCGTGCCGGACATGTCGCGCGCGATCACCGGAAACACGCCGATGAAGATCAGCGCCACCTTGGACACCTCACCGACACCGAGACTGATGAAAAGAACTGGCAGGATCGCCAATGGCGGGACCATCGACAGGAAAGTCACGAACGCGCTGCCGCCGGCGCGCATGCCGGGAAACAGTCCCATGTTCAGTCCAACCCATGCGCCAGCGGCCGCGGCCAGCAGCATGCCCAGCGCCAGTCGGCGCAGGCTCGACAACGTGTCCTGCAGCATCACGTAGTTGCCCGAGCGCTGCTCGGGCGTGAATGCCATGCGTTCGACGGCCGCGACCATCTGCCCTGCGGTCGGCAACAGCTTGTCGTCGGGATTCTCGCGATGGCGGATATCGGAGGCGATGAAATCGCCCAGCGCCAGCAGCACGAACGGGACGCCCGCGAGGATGCGCGCCCAGGCAGTGCCCGGGCGCGCATGGATTCCCCACAGCCGCGGCGTGCGCCGCGGCGCCGGCGTTTGCGTCACAGCGTGCCG